>OLQN01002630.1_pt1 | contig 11894 bp, 9 predicted proteins | sample 1673181 | NCBI WGS metagenome assembly OLQN01 (sample SAMEA3136763, study PRJEB25190) | human gut metagenome | biome: human gut; feature: human-associated habitat; material: faeces | place: Austria | collected 2013
CTCCGGCTCCCCCTGTTGGCCCTGCTCTGGGTCAGAAGGGCGTCAACATCATGGCGTTCACCAAGGAGTTCAACGAGCGTACCAAGAACCAGATGGGCATGATCATCCCCGTCGTCATCACGGTCTACGCTGACCGCTCCTTCTCCTTCATCACCAAGACTCCTCCGGCGCCCGTTCTGATCAAGAAGGCTGCCGGCATCGACACTGCTTCCGGCGTGCCCAACAAGAACAAGGTTGGCTCCATCACGCTGGCTCAGGCCGAGGAGATCGCCAAGACCAAGATGCCCGACCTGAACGCTGCTTCTCTGGAAGCTGCTGTCAGCATGATCAAGGGCACCGCCCGCAGCATGGGCGTTACCGTTGAGGGTTGAACAGGAGGGGAATAAGCAATGAAACACGGCAAGAAGTATATCGACGCTGCTAAGCTGATCGAGAATAACAAGACTTACGATCCCAACGAGGCCCTGGAGCTGTGCTGCAAGACCGCTACCGCTAAGTTCGACGAGACCGTTGAGCTGCACGTCCGCCTGGGCGTTGACAGCCGCCACGCTGACCAGCAGGTCCGCGGCGCTGTTGTCCTGCCCAACGGCACCGGCAAGAACGTTCGCGTTATCGCTATCGCCAAGGGCGATGCTGCCAAGGCCGCTGAGGCTGCAGGCGCACAGGAGGTCGGCGATGATGAGCTGATCGCCAAGATCGCCGGCGGCTACCTGGACTTCGACGTCCTGGTCACCACCCCCGACATGATGGGCCGCGTTGGCCGTCTCGGTAAGGTCCTGGGCCCCCGTGGTCTGATGCCCAACCCGAAGGCCGGCACCGTTACCCCCGACGTCGGCAAGGCTGTTACCGACGCTAAGGCCGGTAAGATCGAGTACCGTCTGGACAAGCAGAACATCATCCATGTGCCCATCGGCAAGGCCTCTTTCGGCGCCGAGAAGCTGATGACCAACCTGGACACCGTCCTGGATGCCATCGCCAAGGCTAAGCCCGCCGCTGCCAAGGGCCAGTACTTCAAGAGCGCTACCATCGCCACCACCATGGGCCCCGGCGTCCGCGTTGCTACCAACAAGTACGGCGTATAAGTTTTTCAGCTTTGAGCTGAAAAACGCTTGACAAACGCACGTTCGCGTGCTATACTAATTAAGCTGTTTTTGAGACAGCAGGTGCCGCAAGGCATAACGGGTTTTACCCACCTGCCGAGAAACGTGCGTTTGATTGCAATGCTTTCAAGCCCTTTCCCGGCGACGGGAAGGGGCTTTTTTCTGTATATCACATAAAAAGCCGCTTACCGAAACCAATCTGTAAGTGGAATGAGGTGAATTTCAAATGCCCAGTGCAAAGATTCTGGAAGCTAAGAAGGCTCTTGTTGCTGATCTGAACGAGAAGATCGCAGGCTCTCTGGCCGGTGTTGTCGTTGCTTACAACGGCATCAGCGTTGCTGATGACACCAAGCTGCGTAAGGAGCTGCGTGAGGCTGGCGTGCACTACATGGTCGTCAAGAACACCATGCTGCGCCTGGCCGTCAAGGGCACCCAGTACGAGGGTCTGACCGAGTACTTCAAGGGTGACACGGCTATCGCTCTGTCTCCGGAGGATCCGGCTGCTGCTGCTCGCATCCTGTGCAAGTTTGCTGACGCCGACAAGTCCAAGCGCTTCGTCGTCAAGGGCGGCTTCTGCGATGGTCAGGTCATGGACGCTGCAGGTATCAAGAGCCTGTCTACCATGCCCAACCGCGAAGGCCTGCTCTCCATGCTGGCTGGCTCCCTCAACGGTATCGTTGGCGGTCTGGCTGTTGCCCTGCAGGGTATCGTCGACAAGCAGGACGAGACTGCTGCCTAAGTTTAGGTTTAGCAGGTTGAGCGCACCGGCGCAGCGCTCCTTGAATACAAACCGCGCCGCTTAAAACTATAAAATTTATGGAGGTAACTACCATGGCTTCTGAGAAGATCACTGCCATTGTCGAGTCTGTCAAGACTATGACTGTCCTGGAGCTGAAAGAGCTCGTTGATACCATCTGCGAGGAGTTCGGCGTTTCTGCTGTTGCTGCTGCTGCTCCCGCTGCTGCCGGCGCTGCCGCTCCCGCTGAGGAAGAGAAGACCGAGTTCGACGTCATCCTGGCTGACGTTGGCGCCAACAAGATGCAGGTCATCAAGACCGTTAAGGAGCTGACCGGCGCTTCCCTGATGGAGGCCAAGAAGCTGGTTGAGACCCCGAACGCCAAGCTGAAGGAGCAGGCTTCCAAGGCTGACGCTGAGGACATCCAGAAGAAGCTGGCTGAGGTCGGCGCTAAGGTCGAGCTGAAGTAATTTTAGCTTAACAATAGCTTTTAACACCGTGTGGTTCAATACCGCACGGTGTTTTTGTTTTTGTGGGCATTTTTGTAACATATTGGAAACATAGGACGGTATAATTAGGGTAGATGGTAAAAGCCTCCCTTGTGTGAAGGGAGGTTGCTGCGCGTAGCGCAGACGGAGGGATTGAAGCGTGACGATTATAACCGCATCACAACGCAGACAGGACAATCCCTCAGTCAGCTTTGCTGACAGCTCCCTTTACACAAGGGAGCCTCTGAGTTTCTCGTGTAATAAAAAGGTGGTGTATTTTTATGAAATTGCGTATTACTTGTGCTGCGCTGGCCTGCCCCCTGCTGCTGGCGGGCTGCGCAGCAGGGGAGGGGACTGCTATGTCTAGTTCGGCTGAACCGTCTGTCTCCACGGCGGCGGAACCAGCAATTACGCCGGAGCCAACGGCAGAACCTACACCAGAACCAACTCCCGCGCCTACGCCTAACCCGGCCAGCCTGCTGGAATATACCATGCTGCCGCTGGACAGCACCAAAGAAACACCCGCCAATTTCTGGTGGTATTCCATGTCTCTGCGCGATGATACCGCCAAGGAAAATGCCCACCGTCTGGCTATGGGCCTATACAGCAACGATGTGGAGGAAGTGCGGGCTGCCTGCTCGGAACGTGTGCTGACCGACACTTTTCCTTTAGATGACCTTGATGGGCTGAATGTCACGGAAGCCGCCCTGTATGGCGGGGAATATGACAGCCCGTTCCTTTCCCTGACCGTCACTGACCCCGGCAACACGCCGTTTCTGTGCGGACGGCATGAGTATTACCTCTCGTTCGATGCGGACGGAAAAGTAGATTGGCTGGGCCGTTCGCCTTTTTACGAGGACAAGCAAAGCGTAACCCTGGCCAGCTATTGCGAATCCCCCAGTGAGGACGTTTCTTTCTGGGGGATCACTTCTGCCGAGCTTACCAATCCGCTGGGGCTGACCTGGGGTCCTGCGTCCCTGCAATGCTATGACGCCTACTGGGTGCTCAACGAGGACGATGATGGCCACCACTACGAGAACCGCAGCGTGCAGGACCTTGGCTCCGTGGAAGCGCCGCCCTACGGCATTACTAGCTATGCGGTCCCGCCTGACGGCAATGTACTGACCGATACCAAGCTGGAAGTCGTATGCGAAGCCCTCAATCAGTTTTTTACCGCGCTGGCCGACGGCAGCTATACAGACGAATTTTACACAACGCCCTGCAACGACGCCCTGATTTCTGTCTGGGATGCCGCTGTGCCGCTGCCCGTCGCGGTCACGCCGGAGGCCCTGCGCAGCTGCGCCTCTCAGGACAACTGGGGTGCGCCGTGCGCCGAGATCTGGGTGCCGCTGCCACAAAACTGCTGGGCGATCATCAAGACAAACGCCCACTACACCGGCAGCGAGGGTATCATCGATGACTCTTTTTCATTCAACTATTACCAAACCGTCCCTGCCGCTTTGGCGGCAGTTTTGCCTCAATAAAGTGTTCACAATTTATTAGTATTTTTACACAAAAAGGCGTTCATATTTTTGTACATTAAATCCGTTTTGTCTCTTTCACAAAACGGATTTTTTTCTTATAATGGTAGCACACAAGATAGGGGAAACATCCACTTTAAGGGAGGCTGCATTTCTTTGGAAAACGAAAAGCCAAAAGGTAATGCGATGGAAAAGCTGGCGACGCTTATCGTCGATAAGCGTAACCTGATTTTCCTTTTATACATCTTTGCGTTGATTTTCTGTGTCATTGCTACAGGCTGGGTCAACGTGGAAAACGACATCACCACCTACCTGCCGGACTCCACCGAGACCCGCCAGGGCCTGACTGTGATGAACGACAACTTCACCACCTACGGCACGGCCCGCGTCATGGTGTCCAACATCACCTACGATAAGGCCGTTCAGCTGGAAGAACAGCTGGAGGACATCGACGGTGTGGACTCCATCGACTTCGACGAGACCTCAGACCACTACAAGGATTCCTCCGCGCTGTTCTCGGTCAGTTTTGACGGCGAGGTCGACGATCCCCGCGCCGAGGCCGCCATGGACGAGATCCGCGCCGAGCTGGCCGACTACGACACCTCGATCTACACCGAGGTCGGCTACGATTCTTCGGCGGACCTGCAATCCGAGATGAGCGTTATCATCGTCATCGCCGCCGTCATCATTGTACTGGTGCTGACGCTGACCTCCCGTTCTTACGCCGAGGTGCCTGTGCTCATCATGACTTTTGGTGCCGCCGCCTTGCTGAACATGGGCACCAACTTCCTGTGCGGCACCATCAGCTTCATCTCCAACTCGGTCACGGTCATTTTGCAGCTGGCGCTGGCCATCGACTACGCCATCATTCTGTGCCACCGCTTCAGTGACGAGCACGAGACGCTGGGCGTGCGGGAAGCCTGCATTGCCGCGCTTTCCAAGGCCATCCCGGAGATCTCTTCCTCCTCGCTGACCACCATCAGTGGCCTGGCCGCCCTGGCGTTCATGCACTTTGGCATTGGCCGCGACCTAGCTACTGTGCTGATCAAGGCCATCCTGTTCAGTATGCTGTCGGTCTTTACGTTGATGCCCGGCCTGCTGGTGCTGTTCAGCAAGCTGATCGACAAGACCCGCCACAAAAACCTGGTGCCCAGGATCACTGCCGTAGGCAAGTTCGACGTCAAGACCCGCTACATCGTGCCACCCATCTTTGCGGTGGTCATCATCGCGGCAGCTGTTTTTGCGAACCTGTGCCCCTACTGCTACACCTACACCGACCTGGTCACCGCCAAGCAGAGTGAGCGTCAGGCCGCCTACCAGAAGATCAAGGGTGAGTTTGGCACCAGCAACATGGTGGCCATCATCGTACCGGCGGGCGATTACGAGTCCGAGGGCAAGATTTTGGCCGAGCTGGACAGCTGCCCCGAGGTCGACTCTACCCAAGGTCTGGCCAACATCGAAGCCATGGACGGCTACATGCTGACCGACGCCCTGACCCCGCGCCAGCTCTCCGAGTTGGCCAACCTGGACTACGAGATTGCCAAGGCTCTGTATGGTGCCTACGCCGTCGAGCACAACGAGTATGGCGAGATCATCAACGGCCTGAGCGACTACAAAGTTCCGCTGTACGATATGTTTATGTTCCTCAAACAGGAGATGGAGGACGGCGACATCACCCTGGGCGGCGATGTGCAGGACACGCTGGACGACCTGTTCGCCCAGTTGGACAAGGCTCAGGTCCAGCTGCAGAGTGACAAGTACAGCCGCTTGGTCGCCTACCTGAACGTGCCCGAGGAAAGCGACGAGACTTTCGCCTTTGTGGACAAGATCCATGACATCGTGGGCAAGTATTATGACAGTGACTACTACGTGGTAGGCAATACCACCAGCGCCATGGACCTGTCCAGCTCCTTCGGCCAGGACAACCTGCTCATCAGCGTGCTGTCTGCGTTGTTCGTTATTCTGGTTTTGCTGTTCACCTTCAAGTCTGCCGGTCTGCCGGTGCTGCTCATCATCGTCATTCAGGGCAGTATCTGGATCAACTTTGCGTTCCCGTATCTGCAGCACTCGCAGCTGTACTTCCTGGGTTACCTCATCGTCAACTCTATCCAGATGGGCGCGAACATTGACTACGCCATCGTTATCTCCAGCCACTACACCGACCTGAAGAAAGTCATGCACCACAAAGAGGCCATTGTAGCGGCTTTGAACGAATCCTTCCCGACCATCTTCACCTCCGGCTCCATCCTGGCATCCGCGGGTGTGCTGATCAGTGTGCTGACCACCAACCCCGTTATCGCCGCTATCGGCGAGTGCCTGGGCCGCGGCACCATCATTTCCATCATCCTGGTACTGTTTGTTCTGCCGCAGATCCTAGTGCTGGGCGACTCCATCATCGAGCGCACCAGCTTTGAGATGAAGGGCATCGGCGTGACCACCCGCACTGCCAGCGGCACGATGCACGTCAACGGCCGCGTCCGCGGTTACATCAACGGCGTGGTAGATGCCGAGATCAAGGGCGTGCTGCATGGCCAGTTCAACGCCAGCATCTCCACCGGCACCGAAGTCACGGTGGATGAACCCGATATGTACCTGCCGGAGGGCGAAGTGACCGCCACCGACGAATCCCCGAATGAACCTGCCGACACCACGAAAGGGGGCGATGCTGAATGAACACCGAGCTGAACTTCCCGCGCCGCCTGCTGGCCGGGTTGACTGCCCTAGCGCTGCTGCTGATGCTGGCCCTGCCCGTCTGGGCAGAAGGGGAGGAGACCGAGAAGCTGCCGGTCTCCATCAACAGTGTGGAAGACCTTTTGCAGCTGGTCACCGACTGCCGTCTCGACTCCTGGAGTGAGGACCGCACGGTGGACCTGAACACCGACCTGGATCTGACCGGCGTTGACTTTGCCGGTATCCCCACCTTCAGCGGCACCTTTGACGGCAACGGCCACACCATCAGCGGCCTGAGCCTGGTGGACGACGGCTCGGTGACGGGCTTCTTCCGCTACATCCAGGCCGACGGCGTGGTACATGATCTGACCATCCGAGGCCGCTCGATGCCCTCCGGCAGCCGCACCACCGTAGGCGGCATCGTAGGCAGCAACGCCGGTACACTCATCAACTGCCGGTTCGAGGGCGTTGCCTCCGGCGCATCCATTGTGGGCGGCATCGCCGGTACCAACCTGAGCAGCGGCACCATCAACAACTGCACCACCACCGGCAGCGTCTACGGTGCCCACTTCATCGGCGGCATCGTGGGTGAAAACCACGGCGCGGTCATCAACTGCGGCAACGACGCCAACGTCAACACCACCGTCGACCAGAACGAAGTTGACCTCTCGGAGCTGACGCTGAACGATCTGATTGGCACCGAGAATGCCGCTGACATCACCGACATTGGCGGTATCGCCGGTACTTCCTCCGGCGTGGTCCGCGCCTGCCTCAACCGCGGCACCGTGGGCTACCTGCACATCGGTTATAACATCGGCGGCATCGTGGGCAGCCAGACCGGCTATGTCGAGGGCTGCGTCAACTACGGCCCCGTCTACGCCCGCAAAGAGGGCGGCGGCATCGTGGGCCAGATGGAGCCCAGCAGCACACTGCTTTACTCCCAGGACACCCTGCAGGAGTTGGGCGGTGAGCTGGAGACCCTGCAAACGCTGGTCAATCGCGCCTGCGATGACGCCAGCGCGGCAGGCAGCAGCCTGAGCAACCAGCTCAACGACCTGCAAAGCCGCATCACCGGTGCCCGCAACGCCGTGGACACCTTGCTGGACCAGACCAAAAACGGTGTTTCGCTAAGCACCCAGACCATCAAGACCGACCTGAGCGCCCTGATCAACGGCAGCCTTTCCGGCTCTGAAAACAATCAGGGCAATCAGCATTGGGACCTGGATGTCGCGATCCCCACACCGACACCGACACCGACCCCACTGCCGGATGACGACACGCCGGTCGAGACCCCCACCCCCGAGGAACCGTCCCAGCCGGATACCCCCGCCACGCCGGCACCCGCACCCGATCCGGTCGTCCCGGAGCCGGAAGTGCCCGCTGAAACACAGCCCGACACCAGCGCCGAGGCCGACTATTCTACTGACACCCAGGCCATGGACGAGACCGGGCGCGTCGTGCACGGCCAGCCTGATCTCTCCATCGACATCAATCACAACGGTTCCGGCAGTCTGGATGCCAGCGCCGTGGCTGGCGCGGATGGTTCGCTCTCGCTGACCATCCCCAGTATTGCGGTGGATTCCGACCGCATCACCGCCGCCAAGAATGACTTAAGCGGCAGCCTGACCAGCATCACCGATACGGTCAGCGGCCTGAGCAGCGACACCAACAACAACCTGCAGGCCCTCATCAACGACATCCGCGCCATCACGGCCCAGATGAACAAGATCGGCCAGACGCTTTCCGGCGCCAGCCAGAACGTCACCACCGACACGGACGACCTCATCAACGATGTCTCGGACGAGGACACCGAGGAGGATGTGGAGGGAAAGGTCACCAACTGCATCAACGAGGGCAATGTCAACGCCGACATCAACGCCGGCGGCATCACCGGTGCCATGGCCCGCGAGAACGACCTGGCCCCCGAGGATGACTTTACCATCGATGGCAGCCAATCGCTGAACTTTACCTTTAAATCCCGTGTGGTCGTGCGTGACTGCACCAACTACGGCACCGTGACCGCCAAGAAGGAAAACGCAGGCGGCATCGTGGGCAGCATGGAGATGGGCTCTGCCATCAGCTGCTACGGCTTTGGCGCCGTGGACGCCGTGGACGCCAAGTGTGTGGGCGGCGTGGCTGGTTCCAGCAAGTCGGTCGTGCGCGAAAGCAGTGCCAAGTGCCGCCTTTCCGGCTCGAAACAGGTCGGCGGCATCGTAGGCAGCGGCAAGACCGTGGAAAACTGCCGCACAATGGTCGTCATCGACACTGCCACCGAGCAGATGGGTGCCATCGCCGGCTATGTGGAGGACCCGCTGGGCGGCGATATAACCGGCAACACCTTCGTGGACGAGGGCTCCGCCGGCATCGACGGCGTGAGTTACGCCGGCATCGCCGAGCCGATGAGCTATGATGACTTCCTGGCACAGGGCGATGTGCCGCTGGCCTTCTCGAACCTGACGCTGCGCTTTATGGACGGCGACACGCTGGTGGCCCAGTGTGACGTACCCTACGGCGGCAGCCTGGCCGCCGAGGATGTCCCCGTTGTGCCCGCCAAAGAGGGCAGCTACGGCGAGTGGGACACCACCGATTTCAGCAGCATCACCTTTGATATGACCATCAATGCCGAGTATTCGCAGCTGAACACCACCCGCGAGAGCAGCGCCGAGCGCGACGGCCGTGCCATCCTGCTGGTGGAAGGCACCTTTGCCACCACTGAGGCCCTGGACCTGACCGAGAGCAGCGACGCACCGGCAGCGGTGGGTAGCCATCTGGAGAGCTGGAGCTTCGACATTGACGGCGATACCAGCCATACGATGCGCTACTTGGCCCCGGACGGCCCGGACAATGTGGAAGTGTACCTGCAGACCGCGGACGGCTGGCAGAAGGTGGACACCACCGTGGACGGCAGCTACCTGAAGTTCACCGCTCCCGCCGGTACCACCGGCCTGGCCGCTTTCCGCCTGCCGGAAAGCAAGGTGCCGCTGATCGCTGCCTGCGCAGGCGGTGCCGTAGCGTTGATCCTGGTATTGGCGCTGATCCACAAAAAGCGCAAAGCCCGCAAGGCCAAGAAAGCCGCCAAAAAGGCAGAAGCGGAAGCGAAAAAATAATTAGGCAATAAGTAGCAGGGGAGCCGCACATTCGTGCGGCTCCCTTTTTAATTTTGTGTATACGTTCTGCAGGTGCGGATACTGGCATCGACCCATACATGCAGCCAAATCATTTATAAACAAAAATCGAGCAGCCCGCCGAAACGGGCTGCTCGGATTTTTTGTGCTTGTGAATACCAGACGCGCGAATTAGTCGCTCACGTAGGGCATCAGAGCCATATAACGGGCACGCTTGATGGCAACCGTCAGCTCACGCTGATGGAAAGCGCAGGTACCGGTCACACGGCGGGGAATGATCTTAGCGCGCTCGCTTACGTACTTGCGCAGGCGGGGCAGATCCTTGTAATCAATGTGCTCAACGCGATCGACGCAGAAGCTGCAGACCTTTTTACGGCCGCGATGCATCGGGCGGGAAGAACGATCCATAGCCATTGTGGTAACCTCCTTATAGATTGATACTTTCGATTCTTAGAAGGGCAGGTCGCCTTCGTCCTCGATCAGGGCAAAGTCATCGTTGCTGCCAGCGGAATAGCTGGGCGCCGGTGCCTGCTGCGCTGCCGGGCGGGCGGGGGCTGCCATGGGTGCGGCATAGCCGTTATCACCCATCGGTGTGGGGTTCGAGGATTTGGGGCCCGCGAAATTGATGTTGTTTGCCACGACCTCAACAGCCGTGCGGTTTGCGCCGGTCTTATCCTGGTAGGAGCGGCTCTGCAAACGGCCGTCCACTACGATCAGGGAACCCTTCTGGAAATACTTGCAGACAAATTCTGCCTGGCGATCCCACGCGACCACATCGATCCAGTCTGCCTGGCTCTGGCCGTTGGCGTCACGGCGTCCGCGATCGCAAGCGATGCGGAAAGAAGCGACGTTTTTGCCGGTCGTGGTCTGGCGCAGTTCCGGGTCACGCGCAAGGCGGCCCATAATTGCAACAACATTCAGCATTTCGGTTTCTCCTTACTCCTCAACAGCAAGAGTCATGCTGCGAAGAACGCCCTCAGTGATCTTGAAAACGCGATCCAGCTCGGCCGGGAAATCGGGCTCGCTGGTGAAGTTGATCACAGTGTACACACCCTCGGTCTCATCGTTGATGGGGTAAGCAAGACGCTTCTTGCCCCAATCATCAACAGAATCGATCGTACCATTCGCTGCGATCAGGTTCTTGAACTTGTTGATCAGAGCGTTGGAAGCCTCTTCGTCGAGGTTCGCGGTGGTAACCATCATGGTTTCGTACTTTGCCATATTCTGTAGCACCTCCTTTTGGACTTTTGGCCTTCCGACTTATGCGAAAGGCAAGGATAACTGTGCTGTTCTCAGCACAGCAATTTATTATATCAATTTCCATGCACTTTGTCAAGGCACAAATCCTGCGTTTTCGGCCCTGTCGCGCAGATTTTTTGCGCTTGTCAAACGCGGGCGCGGGTGGTAGAATTTTGTCTATAGGGAAACAAAAGGGGCGATACCTGTGCAAAATTTAATCTTCAGCTTAAACGCCACCCTGCCGGTGTTTTTGACCATGGTGGCGGGCTGGCTGCTGCGGCAGTGGGGCTTTCTGCCCAAGGAGTTCTGTAAGGCGGCGGATAGGCTGACCTTTAAAATCACACTGCCCATCATGCTGTTTTTAGACATGTCGGCGGTGGATATCCTGCATGATTTCCAGCCGAAGTTTGTGCTGTTCTGCTTTGCGGCCACGCTGGCCGGCATTTTAGTGGTCTGGGGCGCAGCGCATGTCCTGATCCGGGATAAGTCCATCGTAGGCGAGTTCGTGCAGGCCAGCTACCGCAGCAGTGCGGCTGTGCTGGGCGTGGCGTTCATCCAGAACATCTACGGCACGGCGGGCATGGCCCCGCTGATGATGCTGGGCAGCGTACCGCTGTTCAACATTTTTGCTGTGCTGATTCTGATGCTGGAATCGCCCGAACAGAAAGGTACCCCCTCGCTGAAGCAATTGCTGAAAGGTGTGGCCACCAACCCGATCTTGCTGGGCATTATCACCGGCACGGTGTTTGCGCTGCTGCCGGTCAGCCTGCCTGCTGTTGCCACCAAAACGTTGAACAATCTGGCCTCCGTCACCACCCCGCTGGCGCTGCTGTCCATCGGTGCAAGTTTTGAGGGGGCCAAGGCCATCAAAAAGCTGGTGCCCACGCTGGTAGCAGCCCTGCTGAAGACCGTGGGGCTGGCGGCGGTGTTTGTGCCGGTGGCTGTGGTGCTGGGGTTCCGGAATGAGGAATTGATCGCGCTGCTCATTATGTTGGGCAGCCCCACGATACCTAATTTCATATTTCTCCATATCTCCTTTATTATCGTTGTTTTTT
>OLQN01002664.1_pt1 | contig 11794 bp, 10 predicted proteins | sample 1673181 | NCBI WGS metagenome assembly OLQN01 (sample SAMEA3136763, study PRJEB25190) | human gut metagenome | biome: human gut; feature: human-associated habitat; material: faeces | place: Austria | collected 2013
ACGACACTGACTGCGCACCGCAAACAACTGGCAGCACCACGAACTGCGGTCTGACAGAACAAGCCATCACCCTGATGGACGAACGGTACGACATTCGCTATAATGTGCTTGACCGCACGCCCGAAGGGCAACGGCACGACCCAGCGGACAAAGGGCTTGTGTCCGTGAGCAAACCGTATTTGAGGCTGCTGAAAAACCCGACGCGGGACGCGTCGCCTCCATTAGTGCTTGCGCTCTCTATCAGATTGATAGGTTAAAAAGCAGATTTGAAGCCATGGGAAGAACTGTTATGCCAGGAAATTGCGCTCTAATGGGGGCGACGCGTCCCGCGTCGGGCATTAAGGCAAAGGCACAGACAGGCGTGTAATTAGTGCTGTCTGTGAGTCTTTGTTTAGTGTATAAGCTTTTGCATTTCCCCGCGGGACGCGTCGCCCCCATTAGTGCTTGCGCTTTTTACCAACTTCATCACTTTTTTGTACCATTGAATGGCGCATGCTGAAAATCAGTGAGTTGCGCCATTTGTTTGGGCAACGCATTGACGAAGCCAGAACGGGGCTACTTTTGCGTTTGTTACGCTCTGCATCACAATGTTCAAACGCATATAAGTGGCAAAACCATTGGGCATGAGCTATCTCGTTTTGCAGCTGCAACACAACAGCAAAGGCTGCAAACCGACAACACTTAAATGCCTGTTTGCAGCCCTGTTTTTGCTTGTAACCAAATCCTTGCAAGCAAGTTACATTTCTAAGCTTTGTTAATCCAATCAACAATCCAAGCACCAACTTCTTTAGTGCCATACTTTGAACCATCGGCCACTTGAATTTCGGGTGTACGTACATTGGCATCAAGACTTGCATCTACCGCTTTACGCACCAAAGCACCTTCCTCTACAAGATTGAAGTATTCAAAGAGCATGGCCACAGACAATATCTGCGCCAAAGGATTGGCTATGTTCAATCCCTTAGCTTGGGGCCATGAGCCATGAATTGGTTCAAACACTGGTGTGCTTTCACCTGTCGAGGCTGACGGGAGCAGGCCCATCGATCCCGTAATACAAGAGCCTTCATCGGTCAGGATATCGCCAAAGGTGTTCTCCGTCACCATCACGTCGAAGAAGGTAGGCTCCTGTATCATGCGCATCGAAGCATTGTCAACATACATAAAATCTGTTGTCACATCAGGATACTTGGGCGCCATTTCTTGAGCCACTTTGCGCCAAAGACGCGATGATGCCAGCACATTGGCTTTGTCTACAACCGTAAGGTGCTTGCGACGACGTTGTGCATAAGCATAGGCTACCTTGAGAATGCGTTCAACCTCCTCACGCGAATAGGCATTGGTGTCGTAAGCATAGTCATCGCCTTCTTTTTTCTCACCAAAATACATGCCGCCAGTAAGCTCGCGAATGCACACAAAGTCCGCGCCACGCACTAACTCGTCCTTTAATGGCGACTTGTGAATGAGGCAATCAAATGTTTGCACCGGACGGATGTTGGCAAAGAGTCCCAATTTTTTGCGCATGGCCAACAATCCTTGTTCGGGGCGCACCTTGGCATTCGGGTTATTGTCAAACTTGGGATCGCCTACTGATGAGAAGAGTACGGCATCAGCCTTTTTGCAAATTTCATAAGTATCCTCGGGGAAAGGGTCTCCCACTGCGTCAATTGCCGCTGCACCAACCAAGGCTGGCGTAAATGTGGCTTCGTGTCCGAACTTCTGACACACGGCCTGCATCACAGCCACGCCTTGTGCTGAGATTTCGGGCCCTATACCATCACCGGCCAATACAGCTATGTTCAGTTTCATATTGCTCTATTTTTGATTTGTTTTCAAGTAAAAAGTCTATATCGTCAAGTGCATTTTCGAGGCAATACTTTTTGTAGCCATTTATATCAAAATGCTCGCTTTCGCCTGTAGCCTCGTTGGTAATGGTTTGGTTGGGCAGGTCCACCTTCACCTTTGTTTGATGGTCGGCCTCAATGCTCTTGAATAATTGTTGCAAGAAAGGCTCACTTACCACCACCGGCAACACAAAATTGTTCAACTCGTTCTGCTTGTGTATGTCGGCAAAGAATGAACTCACCACAACACGGAAGCCATAACCGGCTATGGCCCATGCAGCATGTTCGCGACTCGAGCCGCAACCAAAGTTTTTGCCTGCCACCAACACCTCGCCCGAATACTCAGGGTCGTTCAGTACAAAATTCTTTTTGCTGCCATCAGGATTGTAACGCCAATCACGGAACAAATTATCGCCGAACCCTTCCTTGTCGGTAGCCTTTAGAAAGCGAGCAGGAATAATCTGGTCGGTATCTATATTTTCAAGCGGAAGAGGCACGCAAGTGCTCTCTATGATATTGAATTTACGTTTCATACGCTAAATGCTTACATTAAGGTTCGCGGATCAGTTATCACACCCGTCACAGCAGCCGCAGCAGCCACCATTGGCGATGCCAGGCAAGTACGGGCCCCAGGCCCCTGACGCCCCTCAAAATTGCGGTTGGAGGTTGACACACACAACTTGCCAGCGGGCACCTTGTCGTCATTCATGGCCAAACAAGCAGAACAACCAGGCTGACGTATTTCAAAACCAGCCTCACGCAATACTTTATCAATGCCCTCTGCCTCAATCTGGCGCATCACAGGCCACGACCCCGGCACAAGCCAAGCCGTTACATTAGGTGCCTTGTGGCGCCCTTTGGCTATTACGGCAAATGCACGGAAGTCCTCGATGCGACCATTGGTACAAGCCCCGAGAAAAACATAATCTACCGGTTTGCCTATCATTTTGTCGCCTGCAGCAAACTGCATATAAGCCAAAGCTTTCTCGTCCGATGAATTTTGCGCAGCAGGTATCGCGTGCGTTATGCCTATGCCCATACCCGGATTGGTGCCGTAGGTTATCATCGGTTCAATGTCGGCAGCATCAAATGTCACCTCTTTGTCAAATATGGCATTATCATCGCTTTTCAACTGTTTCCAGCGCGCCACAGCCTCGTCCCAATCCTCATCTTTAGGCGCATAGGGCTTGCCCTTCAAATAGGCGAACGTCACCTCGTCGGGAGCTACAAATCCACCACGGGCTCCCATTTCTATCGACAAGTTGCAAAGCGTCAGACGTCCTTCCATGCTCAAAGAGCGAATGGCCGAACCGGCATACTCTACGAAATATCCCGTGGCACCACTTGTTGTAAGCTTGCTCATCAGATATAGCGCAACGTCTTTAGCCGTCACTCCCTTACCAAGTTTGCCCTCCACATTGATGCGCATCGACTTTGGTTTGGCTTGCAGTATGCACTGCGATGCCATCACCATTTCCACCTCCGACGTACCAATGCCAAAAGCTATGGCCCCAACTGCTCCGTGGGTCGAAGTGTGCGAGTCGCCACACACAATGGTCATACCGGGCAATGACAAGCCTTGTTCAGGCCCTACCACGTGTATGATGCCATTGTTAGGGTGCATCATGCCCCAATAGGTCAGTCCAAAATCCTTGGCATTTTGTGTCAACGTATCAACCTGCTTACGCGATACGGGGTCGGCTATGGGTTTATCCTGGTCATGCGTGGGCGTGTTGTGGTCTGGCATACAATATATATGGTCAGGACGGAAACAACCTATGCCCCTCTTTTTAAGTCCGGCAAAAGCCTGCGGACTTGTCACCTCATGTGCATAAAGGCGGTCAATATATAATTGATCGGGACCATCAGCCACATGCTGCACCACATGGGCGTCCCATATTTTGTCAAAAAGCGTATTCATGTGCTTGTCCTTGAGTTACGAATTACTTTCTGAAATTGTTGATAGCGTCAATATAAGCCTCAACACTTGCTGTCACGATATCGGTGTTAGCACCAAAGCCATAATAGACGGCGCCATCATATTCAACCTGCATGTGCACCTTGCCCACATCGTCCGAGCCCTTGTTGATAGCTTGAATAGTAAACTCCTTCAGCGTCATTTTGCGCTTGATAATGTTTTTAACTGCATTGATGGCGGCATCAACAGGGCCATTGCCTTCAGCTGCGGCATTAAACTTTTCACCAGCAATATCAAGTATGATGGCTGCCACAGGACGCACACCATGTCCGCTTGTCACCTGCAGATAATCCAACTTGATGCTGTGCGAGGCAGAGCGCTCTGCACCGGCCAACACCAAGATGTCGTCATCGGTAACCTCTTTTTTCTTATCGGCCAAAGCCAAGAAACGCTGATAAATGTCATTCAGTTTCTCGTCGTCCACCTCTACGCCAAGCACTTCAAGGCGATGCTTGAGTGCGGCATGTCCAGAGCGTGCTGTCAAGATGATAGAATTATCGTCAATACCCACATCTTTAGGATTGATAATCTCGTAGGTCTCAACATTCTTCAGCACACCGTCCTGATGTATGCCACTTGAGTGTGCAAAAGCATTGCGGCCTACAATAGCCTTATTGGGCTGCACCGGCATATTCATGAGTGAACTTACCATGCGCGACGTGGCGGCAATCTTCTGTGTGTTGATATTGGTTTGGATATCAAGGTGGTGACACTTCAGTATCATGGCTATTTCCTCCTCGGCCGTATTGCCGGCACGTTCGCCTATACCATTGATAGTCACCTCCACCTGTCGGGCACCGTTCAGCACACCCTCGAGTGTACAAGCTGTGGCCATGCCCAGATCGTTGTGGCAGTGTGTTGACAGTATGGCTTTGTGCACACCGTCTACGTGCTCCATCAAATACTTGATTTTGTCGCCATACTCATGAGGCAGACAATAACCCGTTGTATCAGGAATGTTCACCACAGTGGCACCCGCCTTAATCACGGCTTCTACCACCCTTGCCAAATATTCATTGTCAGTACGGCCTGCGTCTTCCGCATAGAACTCCACGTCCTCAACATAACGTTTGGCATATTTTACAGCAGCAACTGCACGCTCAATAATTTCCTCGCGCGTCGAATTGAATTTGTATTTAATATGGCTGTCGCTCGTACCGATGCCTGTGTGAATGCGCTTGTGCTTGGCATACTTCAGTGCCTCTGCTGCACAGTCAATGTCTTTTTCAACGGCTCGGGTCAATGCACAAATAGTAGGCCATGTTACAGCCTTCGATATTTCAATAACCGAGTTAAAGTCGCCCGGACTTGAAATAGGGAAACCGGCCTCTATCACGTCGACGCCGAGTTGTTCAAGTTGTTTGGCCACCTGTATCTTCTCTACCGTGTTAAGCTGGCAACCAGGCACCTGCTCGCCATCACGCAACGTTGTGTCAAAAATGTAAAGTCTGTCACTCATTGTATTATGATTTTTGTTCTTTATTATTCAAGTGTATATATTGCAAGAGCCTCACTTCTGCTTACTGCGGTAGTGAGGCTCTTGTTTGGCTTTTAGGCTATGATACAACACCAAGTATTTTTTGGCGGCGCCGTATCCATGCACCATGGTTATACCCATAACTCTCACTCCCGCGTACCCAATGTACGCAAGCTAAGCACGTTGCAAAGTCGGAAGTAAGATGTATAAGTCATGTTATTTCGTTTTGTGATGGCAAAGTTATAAATAAATTACAAAATGCAAACAATTATCCGAGATTTTTTACAACATCGGCATAAATATGCTTATTTCCTAACCGATCTACCATTCTCAGGCACCCAACGAGCGACCATTCAAGCCACTGGAAATTACAGCAAAACCCGGAGCGACGCCCCTATCAAGGGCAACCGTTCCGGGTCTTGTTCAACTATCAGTTGTTTAGTCTACCGCTTCATTATCGAATGAAAAGGAGTTCACGATATTTAGGCAGCGTCCACATCTCGTCCTCAACAATGAGTTCGAGTTTGTCAATGTGGTAACGGATAGCATCAAAGTAAGGTGCAATCTCGTCATGATATGCTACAGCCAACGTGCGTATATCGGTAATTTTGTTCACCACCTTGCGCTTTTCAACCATAGCCTCCACATTTTCAGCTACGAAACTAACGTGTTTGTTGATTTTCTCAATCAAGTCGATGTTATACGAGGTCAGTTCCTTCACCTTTGCGGGGTCGGCAAAAGCCTCCTGTATCTTATGCACATTGTCTACCAGTTCGCTCTGATACTTCGTAGCCACGGGAATGATATGGTTCATGCAAAGGTCGCCGAGCACACGTGCCTCAATCTGTATCTTCTTCTGATAAGTTTCCCACTTGATTTCGTTACGAGCTTCAAGTTCGGGCTTAGTCATCACGTTCATGCTCTCAAACATCTTGATGGTAGCATCATCAAGGTAACGATCAAAGATTACGGGGCAACTTGTCTCGCAGTCCAAGCCACGGCGTGCAGCCTCAGCCTTCCACTCATCGCTATAGCCATTGCCATCAAAATGAATAGGCTTGCAAGTCTTGATATCTTCGCGCAACACTTCGAGTATGGCAGTAATTTTGCCTTCGCCCTTGGCCATGAGCGCATCTACACGTGTCTTAAAGTCGGTGAGAGCCTCAGCCACAGCTGTGTTCAACACAATCATTGCGCTGGCACAGTTGGCAATAGAACCTACAGCACGGAACTCAAAGCGGTTACCCGTAAAGGCGAAAGGCGAAGTACGGTTACGGTCGGTATTGTCAACCATCAACTCCGGAATTTGCGGAATATCAAGTTGTACGCCGTGCTTGCCTTCAAGCGTAAAGAGTTCGTCCTTTGTAGAGTTCTCCACCTTTGACAAGAACTCGCTGAGTTGCTTGCCAAGGAAGCTTGAGATAATTGCGGGAGGTGCCTCGTTTGCACCAAGGCGGTGAGCATTGGTTGCACTCATGATAGAGGCTTTGAGCAAACCATTGTGCTTGTACACACCCATCAAGGTTTCAACTACAAACACAAGGAAACGCAAGTTGTCCTCAGGCGTCTTGCCAGCTCCATGCAGCAATACGCCAGTGTCGGTGGTCAAGCTCCAGTTGTTGTGCTTGCCCGAGCCATTGATGCCAGCAAAGGGTTTTTCGTGCAACAAGCAACGGAAACCATGCTTGCGGGCAATCTTGCGCATCAACGACATGATGAGCATGTTATGGTCAACAGCCAAGTTACACTCTTCAAAGATCGGCGCCAACTCAAACTGGTTGGGGGCTACCTCGTTGTGACGGGTCTTGCACGGAATGCCGAGTTCAAGAGCCTGAATTTCGAGATCGCGCATAAACTCCTGCACACGTTCAGGAATGGCACCAAAGTAGTGGTCGTCCATTTGCTGGTTCTTGGCAGAATCATGCCCCATCAAGGTGCGTCCTGTGAGCAGCAAGTCAGGACGTGCGGCATACAAGCCTTCGTCAACCAAGAAATACTCCTGTTCCCAACCCAGGTTAGCCGTTACGCGGGTCACATTGGGGTCAAAATAGTGACATACAGCCGTTGCAGCCTTGTCTACAGCAGCAAGTGCCTTTTTGAGCGGTGCCTTATAGTCAAGGGCCTCACCCGTGTAACTTACAAAGATGGTTGGAATCATCAGCGTGTCGCCTACAATAAACACAGGCGAAGCAGGGTCCCAAGCCGAATAACCACGGGCTTCGAAAGTTGAACGGATACCACCATTAGGGAACGATGAGGCATCGGGCTCTTGCTGTACAAGTTCCTTACCCGAGAAATCCTCTACCATGCCACCTTTGAAGTCATGCTCCACAAAGGCATCATGCTTCTCAGCAGTACCTTCGGTCAAAGGCTGGAACCAGTGTGTGCAGTGTGTCACACCCATTTCAATGGCCCATTGCTTCATGCCTTTAGCCACATCGTTGGCTACAGACAATGGCAGCGGCGTGCCTTTTTCTATTACTTCACGAAGCTGCTGGTAGGTATTCAACGGCAGATACTTGAACATCTTTTCCTGGTTGAACACATACTTGCCAAAGTATTCAGACGGGCGCTCAGCTGGCGCCTTAACTTCGAGAGGGCGCTTCTTAAACGCCTCTTCCACGACTTTGAAACGAAGGTTACTCATTTTGTTGTGGTTTAGTGATTATGTTTGCTTTTGTGCGATTCTGTTATTGATGTATGCTTTTTGTAAGAATTGAAACACCGAAAGTTCAAAGCTTGAGTCGCATAAAAAGTGCACACATTTTTACCGACCGCAGCCTTATTGCCACAAAGTTAAGTAATAAAACCTACAAAACCCCGAAATGCCTCACAAAATGTTTCAATCATTGACTGATTACTTCAGCCAGTTCTTCAGTCGGCGCATGGCTTCCTCGCAGTCCTCGCGTTTGCCAAATGCCGTCAAACGGATAAAGCCTTCACCCGCAGGGCCAAAGCCCACGCCTGGCGTGCTTACCACATTGATTTGGGTGAGCAGCTGTTCAAAGAACTCCCAACTGCCCACACCCTCAGGTGTTTTCAGCCAAATGTAGGGTGCGTCTACCCCGCCGTACACTTTCAAGCCCACCTCGGTCAATGCCTCGCGCATGATGCGCGCATTGGTCATATAATAGTCGATAGTTTCGCGCACCTCGCGCTTGCCCTCTTCACTATAAATGGCCTCGGCCGCGCGCTGCACGATGTAGGCGGTTCCATTAAATTTGGTGCACTGACGGCGGTTCCAAAGTTGATTAAGCTGCACGTCTTCACCACGCTTGCTTTTGAACACGAGTTCTTTGGGCACAACGGTGTAACCGCAACGCAAGCCTGTGAAGCCTGCCGTCTTTGAATATGAGTGGAACTCCACTGCACACTTCTTGGCACCCTCTATTTCATAAATAGAATGGGGCACACCTTCGCGTGTGATGTATGCTTCATAAGCGGCATCGTACAGCAGCAGACTGTTGTGCTTCAGTGCATAGGCCACCCACTTTTCCAACTCTTCACGACTGAGTGTCGTGCCTGTCGGGTTGTTGGGGTAGCACAGGTAAATCATGTCTGTGGCATGGTCGGGCAGTTGCGGCACAAAGCCATTGGCCTCATTACAGGGGCAATAAGTTATCTTGCTCCACGAACCATTTACGATGTCACCGGCACGGCCGCCCATCACATTTGAGTCTATATATACGGGATAGATAGGGTCTGTTACGCAGATGCTGTTGTCTGTGCCAAGTATGTCGCCAAAGTTTCCCGTGTCGCTCTTGGCACCATCGTTAATGAATATTTCGTCCTTATCGATGCTTATGCCACGCGGTGCGAAATCATTTTCAACAATGGCCTGACGCAAAAATTCGTACCCATGTTCCGGGCCATAACCTCTGAAGGTGTCGGCACTGCCCATCTCGTCTACTGCCTTGTGCAACGCCTTGATTACGGCCGGAGCCAACGGACGTGTCACATCACCTATGCCCAAGCGTATAATGTCTGCCTCGGGGTGCGCTTCCTTATAGGCTGCCACCTTTTGGGCTATATCAGCAAAAAGATAGTTCTTTTGCAGTTTTAAGAAATTCTCGTTTATCGTAGTCATATTATAGTAATGTTGTCAAATATTTGCGCAGGTACAACCCACACCACCCTTAAAAAGTTGCCTCTCCCCACCCGCTCGTTTTTATGAGAGGGAGAAGGGAGAGGCTATTATTCCATTATGGCAAGTCAATTTTTCCGTCAAACACTTTGGCAGCTGGTCCAGTCATCAGCACCCGGCCGTCGGACTCTCGCCATTCAATGCTCAGTGTGCCGCCGTCCATTACAATATGGCTATGTCGCAAGGCACGGTGCGTCAGTGCTGCCGCCACTGCCGTAGCACAGGCTCCTGTGCCACATGCCATGGTTATGCCCGAACCGCGTTCCCACACACGCATACGTATGCTGCCATCGGGGCGCACTGTAGCAAACTCTATGTTACAGCGTTCGGGAAATATGGGAGCGAACTCCAACGTTGGTCCTACTCCGGCCACGTCAAAACTTTCGGCATCGTCGACAAACACCACGAAATGCGGATTTCCCATCGACACAAAAGTGCCCACATAGGTTTTACCATCTGTGGCTGTCACCGTGCCCTCTGCCATCGAGCCGTCGGGAGTAGCCAACTGTGTGGGCACGGCCAAACGGGGTTCTTCCATATCAACCGTCACACTGTCTACGTGGTTCGTGTCATCAACATGCAGTTTGAGCACCTTTATGCCCGACAGGGTTGACAAGCGGATTTCTGTTTTGTTTGTCAAACCATATTCGTAAAGGTACTTGCCAATACAGCGCGACGCATTTCCACACATGCGTGCCTCCGACCCATCGTTGTTGAATATGCGCATCGAAAAGTCGGCACCCGCTGCCCCCTTGCCTATCAGCACCAAGCCGTCGCCACCTATTCCTTTGTGGCGGTCGCTCCACAGCACCGACAGATGCTCAGGATTGTCAATCGGGTATTTCAGGGTATTGACATATATATAGTCGTTACCCGCACCATGCATTTTTGTAAATTCTATTGTTGTTTGCATCGCTGCTTTGTGTTTGAATCCTTAATTCGGGTGCAAATATATAACATTTCGAGCAAATACCAACGTCCCCACGAACATTTTTCTTACAAAAAAGCTTTATTGTTTTCGTTTTGCCATTTTATACATACTTATCCGCACATAAAAGTCTTTAATTCATTACAATAATTACAAATAGTCATATTATTCAGCATTACGGAGTTATTTGTAAATTTGCAGCATTCAAAGCCAAACGAATGACACATTTATATTTAGCACGCCACGGCGAAACCGAAGAGAACGTGGCCCAAATACTTCAAGGGCTCATGCCCGGCCACCTTACTGCACGCGGACGCGAGCAGGCTGCCGAACTGCGCGACAAGTTGGTTGCCGCACACACCGCTTTCGATGTCATGCTGACGAGCGATCTGCAACGCGCGCTCGACACGGCCAACATCATAAATGGCGGATTGCATCTGCCGCTCAGCCCATGCCCCTTGCTTCGCGAGCGCGATTGGGGGAGTTTTACCGGCACTCCCATCACCATAGCCCGCAGCAGCCAGATGCCCGACGATGCTGAAAGCGTGCAAGCCATGTTTGAGCGTGCCAAGCGTTTTATCACCTATATATATAAGGTGTATCACAATCAGTCGGTGTTGGCCATAGGTCACGGTTTGTTCAACCGCACCATACAGGCGGCCTTTGCCCACTGCGAAATACGCGACATTCCGCGCATGCAGAATGCCGAGGTGCGCCACATCGCCATCGACCACCTGCCAGCGCAGTGGAACAGTTCGACACAAGACGCTATTTCTGCCGACTGACCTCTTTCCAACTTCAAAAACAAAAGTTTCGGATTTAATCAAAGCTGACCTAAAGTCAAACCTTGATTAAATCCGAAACTTGTATAGAGATATATGTGCCGTATTAGAAATCGATTTCGAGTCCCAAACCGAACACATCGTTGCTGCGGTGGAAGTTGTCAGAGCCTACCGTGCTGTAATTCGCCAACCCCGTCTGAATATTCTGCAAAGCTACACCCTCTGCCTGTATTTGTCCCAGTCGGGCCCGATATGCAGTCTGTTGCTCGGCTGACAGTTGGCCGCTGTTCAACGCTGTACGAATTTGCGTAGCCGCGGCACTCAACTGGTCGCCCATGGGCTGAAGCATTTTGCCAAAATTACCCTTAATATTATAGAAGTCACTGTGCTGACGTTCGTAATGCTTGTAGAAGGTCTTGAAGTAGGCAATATTCAGAGCCACCTTTTTGCGCAGTTGGAAACGGGCACCAATACCCAGTGAGTTGGAGTTGGTCACGAAACTCATGTCGCTGATAAATTGGCTGTTATCGCCAAGTCCATAGTTGGTTGTTTGCCAACCGGCACTCACTGTCCAACGGGGTGCCACATCTACCTCAGCACCGGCCAACAATTCCCAACCACCCTTTTTCAGAGAGTTGTGTCTG
>OLQN01002671.1_pt1 | contig 11766 bp, 9 predicted proteins | sample 1673181 | NCBI WGS metagenome assembly OLQN01 (sample SAMEA3136763, study PRJEB25190) | human gut metagenome | biome: human gut; feature: human-associated habitat; material: faeces | place: Austria | collected 2013
CCAGGTTGATGAAGGCAGGAATGTTGATCAGGCTGGAGATGCTCTCAACGCCCTGACGCAGCACGTTGTCGGCAGCCTCAAAAGCGTTCATCAGGGTGATGCGCTCCTGGCTGATGAGCTTTAGGCGCTCGTTGGGGATGACGATCAGAGAGTCGACGTGCATCATCAGGGAGGCAATGCCCTGCTCGGCCAGGCTCATCTTGCGCTTGCCCTCAAAGGCGAAGGGCTTGGTGACGATGCCGACGGTCAGGATGCCCAGGTCATGGGCAGTCTCGGCCACGACAGGGGCAGCGCCGGTGCCGGTGCCGCCGCCCATACCGGCGGTGATGAAGACCATCTGGGCGCCCTTCAGGGCGTTGGAGATCTCATCCTTGCTCTCCTCGGCAGCGCGCTGGCCGATCTCGGGATCAGCGCCGGCACCGCGGCCCTTGGTGAGCTTTGCGCCCAGCTGAACCTTCTGGGTGGCCTTGGAATTCAGCAGAGCCTGCTGGTCGGTGTTCATTGCGACGAACTCGACACCGGAGAGGCCGGACTCGACCATGCGGTTGACAGCGTTGCCGCCGCCACCGCCCACGCCGATGACTTTAATGTTGGTCACATTTTGCATTTCTTCGTCAAGAACGAATGCCATGAGTGTATCCCCCTAAGTGTTTGTTTAAAATGGCACAGGACCCAGGGCTGGCCCTGTAAATGGGCACACTGGTCCGTGGATTTTTTGCATATAACTGATTATTAGAATACCAAATTTTCCTGTCAATTTCAATACCTGCGCCAGAATTTTGCAAAAAAATGCCCTCATCACCGCAGAATCCACCAATACGGGCCGGGGGGATGCCCGGTTTTTGGCAGGAACGTAGAAAAATTATGTCTTTTCTGTGATGCAATCGGCCCCAAGGGTGCGCAGATCGCCGGGCAGATCGGCATAACCGCGGGGAATATGGCCGGGGTCCCGCAGGAGGGTCACGCCTTCGGCCCCCAGTGCAGCCAGCAGCAGGGCGGCCCCGCCGCGCAGGTCGGGGGCGGTCACCGCGGCTCCGTGCAGGGCTGCGCGGCCGTCCATATAAAGTGTACGCCCGGCGGTGCGGCATTTTGCCCCCAGGGCGGCAAAGCCCTCGGCGCAGGCAAAGCGGCGGGCAAACAGGTGGTCGTAGATCTCGCTGGGGGCGTCGGCAGTCAGCAGCACGGCGGCAGCCAGGGGCGCGGTATCGGTGGCAAAGGCGGGCCAGGCGTTGGCGCAAAGCGCTTGCCCGCCGCGCAAAGACCGGGCGGGGCTTCGGGCCAGCGTGACGGTGGTATCCTGGCGGGCAACATCCACGCCCGCCGCCTGCAAAAAGTCGAGAAAGGCCGCATAATAGGCGGGGGCGCAGTGGGTGACGGTCACCTCTCCCCCGGCGCAGGCCAGGGCGGCGGCGTAGGTGGCGGCGGCGATGCGGTCCGGCAGGGGCGTCCAGGCGGTGCCCTGCAAAGGCTTGCCGCCCTGTATCACCACCACCGGCGTACCGGCCCCGGTGATGTGCGCCCCGCAGGCACGCAGAAAGTTCGCTAGGTCGCATATTTCAGGCTCGCAGGCAGCCCCGCGCAGGATGGTTGTGCCGCCCGCCTGGGTCGCGGCCATCATCAGGGTCATGGTAGCCCCCACGCTGGGCAGGCGCAGGGCGAAATCTACCCCGTGGAGCGGTCCGCGCCGCCGCAGTGTCACGGCGATGCCCTCCAATTCCACCTGGGCACCCATGGCCGCCAGCCCGGCCAGGTGGATGTCGACGGGACGGGGACCCAGCTTGCAGCCGCCGGGCAGCGGCAGGCGCACCTCGCCCACCCGGCAGAGCAGCGGCGCCAGATAGAACACCGAGCTGCGCATGGCCCCGGCGAGGTAGTCGGGAATCTCCCCTTGCAGGTCTTGGCCGGGGGCAACGAACAGGTCACTCCCCTGCCGTTCGGCCTTGGCACCCACGGATTGCAGCAGCGCCAGGCTGGTGGCGACATCGGCCAGGGGCGGCACGGCCCGCAGGCGGCTGGGGGTACGGCACAGCAGGGTGGCAGCCAGCAGCGGCAGTACGCTGTTTTTGGCGGCGGCGGGCCGTATGCGGCCGTGAAGCGTCCGCCCGCCGGTGATGGTGATAAGTTGCATGGGTACCCCCTTTTACGCTGGCTGTGCGTGGAAATTGTAGAGGATGTAGGGGCGAACAGCGTGTCAAGCCCGCGGGCGGATGCGAGCATCCACCCCTACAAATCCAGCCACACGGCCTGCTGTAGGGACCGATACTTGCATCGGCCCATAAACCCTGCGGCAACGCAAGGCTCTGCGGGCGACACTGCTCGCCCTTACACTTATATGTCACAAATCGCGCCGGCATTACAGCAGAATCGGCTGCAACTGCACACCGCGCAGGGCGCTTTCCAGCGTATCGGGGATGAGGGTGAAATCACTTTTGAGGCTGCAGGGCTTTTTGTAGCTGTCGTCCTGGCCGAAGGGCACAAAGTAGTAGTTCCGCCGCTGCAGCAGCTGGGCAATAGCCGGGGCACTGCCCGAGAGCGCATCGTTGGTGGAGGGCGCCAGAACAACAGGCCGTCCGCCCCGCAGCAGGCTTTTGGCGGCCAGGGTTACCGGCGTGGCGCTGAGGCCCGCTGCCAGCATGGCCATGGTGGTGCCCGTGGCCGGGGCGATGATAAGCGCCTGGGCCATCCCTTTTGGGCCAAGCGGTTCCACCTGCTGCAGGGTGGTCAGCGGTGTTTCGCCGGTCATCTCCTGCAATTGGGCGCGCAGGGCGGCGGCCGTGCCAAAGCGGGTATCCAGCGCGGCGGCGCTGCAGCTTAAAATGGGCAGCACCCGCCAGCCCAGCGCCCGCAGGCGGCGCACCTGGGGCAGCACAGCCGCAAAGCTGCAAAAACTGCCGCATAAAGCAAAGGCTACGGTGCGGGGGCCGTCAGGCCGGTTCATCATGCAGATCACCTCTTTCTTGCAGGATGGTCAGTACGGTTTGGGCGATGAGTGCCCCGGCGGTATCGGGGGCGCACTTGCCGGGCAGGGCCAGGGCGTGTTCGGCCCGGATGCCCAGGGCTTCGGCAGCGTCAAAGTCGGTGCCGCCGGGCAGGCTGGCCAGGTCGATGACCAGCGCCCCGCGGGGCAGCTTTTCCAGCATTTTGCGGGGCAGCACCGGCGCGGGGATGGTGTTGATGACGGTATCATGCTTTGCCAGCAGCACGGGCAGGCGGTCCAGCGGGGCGGCGCGGTGCCCCGCACACCGGGCGTTGGCCCGCTGCACGGCATTGCGGGCGGCAACGGTGGTATGCCCGCCCAGCAGGTCCAGCCGCCGCGCTACCGCCCGGCCGATGCGTCCGTAGCCGAGAACCAGGAAGTCGCTTTCCCAGATGGTGCGGCGGCGCAATTGCAGCAGCAGGGCAAGGCAGCCCTCTGCGGTGGGCACGGAGTTTAAACATTCCAGCTCGGGCCGCTGGAAGTAGTCCAGCAGCGGCAGACTGGCCTGCCGGGCGGCGGCCTGGATGGGTGAACCGGGGCGTCCGGCCAGCAGCAGGGTGCCGGGGCGCACCCCCTGCAGGGTGCGGGCGACGGCATCGCTGACACGTTCCTGGGACATGGGCAGCAGGACAAAATCGGCCTGGCAGGCGGCCTCCGGCCCAATGATGCGGAACCCCGCGGCCTGCAAAGTCTGCGCCGCCGCCCGCTGGCGGGCATCATGCCCCACCACGCAAAAGGTTTTCATAGGCTGTTCCCCCTTTGGGTGTGCTTTCGCCATAGTATGCTTGGATTGAGGCGAATGGTGCGGATACAAAAAAGCTCCCTCCCAGAGGAGCCTTTTGCACCGCGTGCAAATAAAAAATCCCGACCCCTCAGATGGGATCGGGAAAAATCGAATGGTTTAATAATACTTCAACCCGTTGCACTGGCCACGCCAGACGGCGATGGGGTCGATGGGGACGGTGCCGATGCGCATTTCCACAACGGTGGTCTTGCCGCAGGTGGCAAGGGTCTGGCCCTGCTTGACCTGTTGCCCGGCCTTGATGTCAATGTCGCTCAGCCCGTAGAAGATCGTGCGCACGCCCGCGCCGTGGTCGATGACCAGCGTAATTCCGTAGTCGCCGCCCAGGTCCTCGGCCAGGTCGATCTTGCCGCTGGCGGGGGCAATGACCAGCTCACCGCGGGTGGTGGACAAAATTACGTTTGTACTGGTGCGGCCGCCTGCGCCGGTGTTGGTGCTGCGCTCGCTGTAGCGGCGGCCCACATACTCGGTCGCGCCGAAGGTCAGCGTGGTGTTGAGGCGGTTGAGGAACGGCTGCACGAACCCGGCATCCGCCCAGCTGATGCCGGTGGGCGCTGCGGTGAACAGCTTGCTGACCTTGGTGGGGGCATCGTCCTGCCCGATGTAGGGCGTGACGCGCTGGGACTGCGAGGAGTAATCCTTGTAGCTGAATCCGCCGTCGGTCACTTTCAGGTACAGTGTGGTGGAGTAGCTGCCCACCTGCACGTCGATGGTCTCGGTGCCTAAGGCTGCGTTCCAGGGGATGGGCAGGTAGCATACCCAGCCGTTGGAGGACTGGATAAAGCCCTGATTTTTCAGCGTGGTGGTCAGGGTGGGGGCGTCGTCCTCGTAACTGCCGGTCACACGGATGGCGGCTACGCCGCCCTGCTCGATGGTATTCTCGCTTAAATAAACGGACGGCTCGATGGCAATATCGAAGGTGAACAGCCAGGTCTCGGAGCCGGTGATGTCGGCGGCGCCTGCTGCGCGGGAGCCGGTAACGCTGGCCACCAGCTTGGCGGTGTAGGTGCCGGTCTCGTCAAAGCAATAGCCGCTGAACTCCGACAGCGTACCCTCGAACACGGTCTCCTTGTTGGCGTCGGTCACGGTCAGCTGGGTGGCATAGTTGGTGGAGCTGATCGTAATATCCGGCGACAGTGTGGAGATGGGGTCCTCCAGCACAGCGGGGACGGAACTATAAGTTTCGGCGTAGGTACGCTTGAACCAGTTGCCGATGACCGGCACATGCCACTTGTAGGCCGAAGGCTCCAGCGTCTGCCCGGCGAAGGTCACACTGATGGAAGGCAGCATATCGGGGGTGGCGCTGCGGTACAGGTAGGCCACGCCGATGCCGGCCACTACCAACACAAACACCACCACCAGCAGCAGCCACCTGGCCATGCCGGTCACGCCGCTGCGTACAACATCCCCCATGGTGGCGGGGGTGTCATCCTCCGCCGCATCGTCGTCGGACGAAGTGTCGGTATCCTCCCCGGCGGGAATATCCATGTTGGCGGTGATCTGCTCCACCGAGAGCTGTACCGTGCGGGTCATGTCCAGCAGGCGCTTTTCATCGATGGGCGGCAGCTCCACGGTCTCCTCGTCGGCCTCAGCGGCATCCAAGGCGGCGTCTTCGTCAGCTGCGGCCTCCTCCGTGGGGGCCTCTGCGGGGGCTTCCTCCTCTGCGGGGGCGCTGTCCTCAGCAGGCGTTTCCGGCTCTGCTTCGGGTTCGCCTTCTTCGGCGGGGGCTTCCTCGGGTGCTTCCGGCGCTTCGGGGGCGGCATCTGCTGCTTCTTCAACAGGTTCCGCTTCGCTCTCCCCTGCCGGTTCGGCGGGGGCATCCTCGGCAGCGGCCGTAGCGACGGCTTCTTCCGCCGGCGCGGTCTCCGCAGGGGGCGCGGCTTCGGGCTGCGGGGCTGCCTGGGGGGCAGTATCCGGTGCGGCCTGGGCTGGGATGTTGTCGTTTTTCTTGCTCATCTGTACTCTTCCCAAAATCCTCTTGGTGTTGCCCCATCGTGGAAAAACAGGTGGCAGCCGGGGCCGGGCTGTACCCAATGAAAAATTTATTCAGACTCGCGGTATTGCAGACCACTGCGGCCCGCCATGGCAGGCTCCGGGTCTACCGATTTGCTGCCGATGCGCAGCTCAAAGATCAGGTCATGGTCGGTGCCCGCCGTGCCTACGGGGGAACCGGCTTCGATCGTCTGGCCGCGCTGGGCGGTGACGGTCTTTAACCCGAACAGATAGCTTTTCACGCCGCAGCCGTGGTCGATGACCACCGTGCCGCCGGTCAGGGTCAGGGTATCCGCCAGCACGACGGTGCCGCTCTGGGGTGCGGTGATGGTCTCGTTGTCGGGGGCGGAGTAGGTCAGCCCGGTGGATTGGCCGCTGCGCTGGCCGTCACGCATCTGGATGTCGCCGTAGTGCACGGCAATGGCGCTGCTGCTGGGGGCCACGAACAGCCCGTTCCACAGCTTTTGGCCGGTGCTGTTGGTGTACAGCGGCCAGATGGCGTTGCGGTACTCCTCGGCCCCGCCCACGTCTTCCTCGGCGGGCAGTTCCACCGTCTTGTGCTGGGTGTTGGTCACGGTCAGGGTCAAGTCGCGGGTCAGGCTGCCGCAGGTCAGCTGCAGGGTATGGTCGCCGCCCTCGGCGTTATAGGTGATAGGGATATACCCCATGTAGCCGCCGGCGGTGCGGCGGAACCAGACGGTGCCCAGGTCGGTCTCCAGGCTCGGCTCACCATCCAGAATACCAGTGAGATACAGCGCCACCACGCTGCCCTGGGCGGCGCGGTCGCTGCTCAGGGTCACGGTGGGGGCCATCGACATGGTGTACCCGGCGCGGTAGGCGTACCAGCCCTGGGCGTCGGCGGGGGGCTCGTTCTCCTGGTGGTAGGCTTTTACAATAATTTGGTAGTCGCCGTTGGCGGCGTAGGTATAGGTGTTGCAGGTGGAGGCATCGCCGGTCCAGGCCGTGCCGTCGGGCGCGGTGATGGTCACTTCGGCGCGGGTGACCCAATCCGGCAGCACCAGCTGGGGCGCGGTATCGGTAAAGGTGCCCAGCTTTTGCACGGTCAGGTTGGTGGGGCTCTGGTAGTGCTTGCTTACTTTGTCGCCCAGCACGGGGATGGTCCAATCCCACCCGTTGGGGGTGAGGGCGGTGTCCCCAAAGGTGACAGCCTCCTGCGGGAGGTCTTTTTCGCCGGTGCGGCTGTAGAGAAACGCGGCGGTGCCGCCTAAGATCAGCGCGACCATGGCAATGACCATAGCAAGCCAGAGCAGCAGTTTGCGCATAGTTTTCTCCTATAGGCAGTAGCGATGGAAAAGCCGGACGCACAAGGCGGCGCCCGGCTGAGAGACTCAGTTTTTACTCGGCGTCAGCGGCGTCAGGGGCGTCGGCTGCGGGCTGGGCGGGGATCTTTTCGTAGACGGTGTCGTCCTGGAAATCGTCATCATCGTCGTAATCGTCACCGTCATCGCTGAACAGCAGGCGCTCGTACTCGTCCAGCTCCTTCTCGCGGTGATAGAGGTAGAGGGCGGCGGCGGTCAGGGCACCGGCAGCAGCAAAGAAAAAGGCCAGCACAGCACCGAACGTGGATTTTTTCATCATGGGGAAAACTCCCTTCCTGGCGGTAAGAATACCGTAGATTCGTAATTTTTTCTTGCGGGCGGTCTGCAGGGCAGATACCGCTATGCTCCTATTATACCCGACCCGGGGCCGGAATACAACACAAGAATTGTAAAATTTGAAAGTTCCTTGGTTGTGCCATGCCTGCTTTAACGATTTAAAGAGATGACTTGACATTCGTGGGGAAATGGGGTTTACTTTATATAGGAAAAAGGCTCCCCTTGAGGGGAGCTCCCGCGCAGCGGGTGAGGGGTGGCTACTTTAGCTAGAGGCCAACAAAGTAGATGCAATTGCTCTGCAGGTGAGCCACCCCTCAGTCGCCTACAGCGCCTGCTCCCCTCAAGGGGAGCCTTTAATTTGAAAAGGACGGAAACCCACCATGCAAAAAGACCTGACCACCGGCAGTGTATTCAAAAATGTGCTTTATTTCTCGCTGCCCTACCTGCTGTCGTATTTTTTGCAAACGCTGTACGGCATGGCAGACCTGTTCATCATTGGCCGGTTTGAGGGCACGGCCAGCATCACGGCGGTGTCCATCGGCAGCCAGATCATGCACATGATCACGGTCATGCTGGTGGGGCTGGCCATGGGTGTTACCGTGGGCATCGGCCGGGCAGTGGGCGCCCACGATGACCGGGGCGCAGGCGCGGTCATTGGCAACGCGGTCATGCTGTTTCTGGCGGTGTCGGTGGCTATGGCCGCAGTGCTGACGGCGCTGGTGCAGCCGATTTTAAGCATCATGTCCACCCCGGCCGGGGCTGTGTCCGGCGCGGCGGCTTACCTGACTATCTGCTTTATCGGCATCCCCTGTATTACGGCGTACAATATTATTGCGTCCATCTTCCGCGGGCTGGGCGATTCCCGCAGCCCGATGTACTTTATTGCCGTGGCCTGCGCGGCCAACATCGGGCTGGACTACTTGTTTATGGGGGCACTGCATATGGGCCCCGCCGGTGCGGCGCTGGGTACTACGCTGGCCCAGGGCATCAGCGTCATCGTTTCGCTGGGGGTCATTCTGCGGCGCAAAAGCGGCATCCGGCTGCACAAAAGTGACCTGCGGCCGCAGAAAAATGTCATTGGCCGCATCCTGCGCATCGGCGTGCCGGTAGCCTTGCAGGACGGACTTATCCAAATCTCGTTTTTGCTCATCACGGTCATTGCCAACCGGCGCGGCCTGACGGACGCCGCCGCTGTGGGCATCGTGGAGAAGATCATCAGCTTCATCTTCCTGGTGCCGTCCTCGATGCTGTCCACGGTGTCGGCGCTGGGGGCCCAGAACGTGGGCGCAGGCAAGCACGACCGTGCCGCCGGGACACTGTACTATGCTATCGGCATTTCGCTGACGTTCGGGGCCATCGTGGGTGTGCTGGTGCAGTTTATCGCCCCCAATGCCGTGGCTCTGTTTACCAGCGACGCGGCTGTGGCTGCGGCGGGCGGCTGGTATCTGCGCGGGTATATCTGGGACTGCTTCTTTGCGGGTATCCACTTCAGCTTCAGTGGGTATTTCTGCGCTTACGGCCGCAGCGAGCTTTCGTTCCTGCATAACATTTTGGCCATCGTGCTGGTGCGTGTGCCGGGGGCCTATTTCATGTCCAAGCTGTTCCCGGATAACCTGCTGCCCATGGGCCTTGCCACGGCGGTCGGCTCGCTGCTGTCGGTGCTCATCTGCCTGACAGCCTACCTGCTGCTGAAACGCAAAGGCACCTTTGGAGGGAAAGCAGCGTAAACTACTATCATCACTATCATTTTCATCATTATCATCATTTGCATCATCACCAGCATAGTTTGCTTATTATCCATATTATCCTTACTATCCAAACTATCCTATCCATCCTACCCCGCATCATATAGAATTATTATATAATATAACATAAGTTACAATAGGATACTTATAATGCTTAGGATGGATGTGATGGGTGTGATGGGTAAAGATGGAAAGGATAGTAATGATAGTAATGAAAATGATGAAAATGATGAAAATGATAGTTAATGATGGTAATGATAAATAGGATAAATAAGCGAAATAGGATAGTGAATTTATAGTAGGCATATAACTGCAAAAAGCTCCCTCAATACGAGGGAGCCTTTCTGTTTTATTACCGTTTTACATATGCCCCAAACGCATTGGGCACGGGGTATACCTCGGCCAATTGCTCAGGTGCGGCCCAGACGAAACCGTCCGGCAGTGCGCACGCCCCGGCCCGGCCGCGCCAGCCGGAAAGCTGCCACACCCGGTGGGTGAACACATGCTTCGCGGGCGGCAGTGGTTCGGTCAGTTCGGCCTGTACGCCCAGCTTCGCCAGCGCGGCGGTCAGCTCGTCCTTGGTCAGCGCCTTTTCCCAGGCGGCGGGCTGCCACAAACCGGCCAGCAGCCCCTTGGCAGGGCGGCGCTGCAAAAGCAGCCCTGCGTCGCTCTCCACCAATGCCACCGTAACAGGCACCGTGGTTTTGGCCTTGGGGGTGGGCTTTACCGGCAGCTCCCCTGCCCTGCCGGCGGCGTACCCTAAACAGCGGTCGGCCAGCGGGCAGGCTTCGCAGTGGGGCGTGCCGGGGATGCACACCAGCGCCCCCAGCTCCATCAGCGCTTCGTTGTAAGGGCCGGGCGTGGCCTTGGGCATTTGGTCCAGCACACGCCGGGTAAACAGCCGCTTGGCGGCAGGGGTCATCACGTCGGCGTCATCGTTGTACAGCCGGGCAAACACCCGCAGCACGTTGCCGTCCACGGCGGGTGCCGGGATGCCAAAAGCAATGCTGGCAATGGCCCCGGCGGTGTAATCCCCGATGCCGGGCAGGCTGCGCAGGGCGTCGTAATCGGCGGGCAGGTCGCCGCCGTACTGCTCGCAGACGATGCGGGCGGCCTTTTGCATGTTGTTGACGCGATTGTAGTACCCAAGCCCCTGCCACAGCTTGCGCAGGGCGTCCGGCTCGCAGACGGCCAGGTCGGCGGGGGTGGGTAGTGCCGCGATAAAGCGGTTGTAATACGGGATGGCCGCGGCTACGCGGGTCTGTTGGAGCATGATCTCGCTGACCCAGATATGGTAGGCAGAAGGCTCCTGCCGAAACGGCAGGAGCCTTTTATTAGCCTGAAACCATTGCAGCAGCGGTGCAGCAATGGGCTGCATTAAAAACCACCGCAGGTACGGGGGAACGGGATGACATCGCGGATGTTGGGGATGCCGGTGACATACATCAGCAGACGCTCAAAGCCCAGGCCGTAGCCGGCATGCTTCACACTGCCGAAGCGGCGCAGGTCGAGGTACCAATCGTAGTCAGTGGGGTCCATGCCCAGCTCTTTGATGCGGGCGGTCAGCACGTCGAGGCGCTCCTCACGCTGGGAGCCGCCGATCAGCTCGCCGATGCCGGGCACCAGCATATCAGCGGCGGCCACGGTCTTGCCGTCCTCGTTCTGGCGCATGTAGAAGGCCTTGATCTCCTTCGGGTAGTCGGTGACAAAGACCGGCTTCTTGAAGATCTGCTCGGTCAGATAGCGCTCGTGCTCGGTCTGCAGGTCGGTGCCCCACTCGACTTTATACTGGAAGTTGTCGTTGTTCTTCTTCAGCAGTTCGATGGCGTCGGTGTAGGTGACGCGGGCAAAGTCAGAACTGGCAACCAGCTCCAGGCGCTCGATCAGGCCCTTGTCAAAGAACTGGTTGAAGAAAGCCAGCTCATCGGGGCAGTTGTCCAGCAGGTAGCGGATGACGTAGCGGGTCATGGCCTCGGCGGTCTCCAGGTAGGTGTTCAGGTCGGCAAAAGCCATCTCCGGCTCGATCATCCAGAACTCGGCCGCATGGCGGGTGTCGTAGCTCTTCTCGGCGCGGAAGGTGGGGCCGAAGGTGTAGACGTTGCCCAGGGCCATGGCCATGGCCTCGGCCTCCAGCTGGCCGGAAACGGTCAGGTTGACGGGACGCTTGAAGAAGTCCTTGGTGTAGTCCACGCCGCCCTCTTCGTTGCGGGGGATGTCGTTGAGGTCGAGGGTGGTCACCTGGAACATCTCGCCGGCACCTTCGCAGTCAGAGCCGGTGAAGATGGGGGTGTGTACGTAGGTGAAGCCGTGCTCATGGAAGAACTGGTGCAGGGCAAAAGCAGCCTGGCCGCGCACACGGAACGCCGCGTTGAAGGTGTTGGTGCGGGGGCGCAGATGGGTCATGGTGCGCAGGTAGTCCATGCTCATCTTCTTTTTCTGCAGCGGGTACTCGGGGCCGCAGGGACCCAGCACGGTGATGGTGTCGGCGTTGATCTCAAAGGGCTGCTTGGCGTTGGGGGTCAGCACCAGGGTGCCGGTGACCTCAAAACTGGTGTACAGGCCGCACTTGGCGATCTCAGCATAGTTGGCCAGTTTGTCAGCCTGGAAAACAATCTGGACGGGCTTATAGCAGCT
>OLQN01002675.1_pt1 | contig 11755 bp, 10 predicted proteins | sample 1673181 | NCBI WGS metagenome assembly OLQN01 (sample SAMEA3136763, study PRJEB25190) | human gut metagenome | biome: human gut; feature: human-associated habitat; material: faeces | place: Austria | collected 2013
TTTGTATAGTGATGAACAAAAAAGAGGTGCATCGTGCATTACGACACACCTTCTTTTTGTATTTTTGCTTTCCAATAAAAACATAGAAGCATGATACCCCAAGCACTTATCCACTACGTCGAAACGGAGATTATCCCCCGATACGAACACTTCGACAAGGCACACAACCGTTCGCATGTACAAACAGTCATTGACGAAAGCCTCGCTCTTGCCAAACTTTACCCCCAGGCAGACGAACGTCTTGTCTACACCATAGCAGCCTATCACGACACAGGGCTTTGCCGCGACCGCGCCACGCATCACCTTGTTTCGGGAGAAATCATAGCCGCCGACAGCAACCTTCTGCAATGGTTCGACAAAGAAGAGATGGCAATCATGCGGGAAGCCGTGGAAGACCACCGGGCATCCAGCGACCATGAGCCGCGCAGCATTTACGGAAAAATTGTGGCCGAAGCCGACCGTATCATCGACACAGACATCACCCTGCGCCGTACCGTACAATACGGACTGAAACAAAATCCTGCGGCGGACGAAGCATGGCACTACCAACGTTTTCACAAACATCTGATGGAAAAGTACGCACCCGGCGGCTACCTTAAACTTTGGCTTCCCGACTCAAAGAACGCCGAAAGGCTGAAAGAACTGCAAAGCATCATAGCGGATGAGGTGCATCTGAAAAGCATTTTTCACCGCATGTTCGAAGAAGAGAAAAGATAAAAGACTATCTTTGCAGTCAATTAACTGAATAATAATTAAAAAACAAGATATATTTATGGCATTAAAAGCAGGTATAGTGGGACTGCCCAACGTAGGGAAATCCACTCTTTTCAACTGTCTATCCAGTGCAAAGGCACAGGCGGCAAACTTTCCTTTTTGTACTATCGACGCCCAAATGGGTCAGGTATCCGTGCCTGACGAGCGACTGACCAAACTCGCCGAAATCGTTCATCCAGGACGCATCGTGCCCGCCGTATGCGACATTGTCGATATTGCCGGACTGGTGAAAGGCGCCAGCAAAGGTGAAGGACTGGGCAACCAGTTTCTGGGCAACATCCGCGAGTGCGACGCCATTATCCATGTGCTGCGTTGCTTCGACAACGGCAACATCGTACACGTGGACGGAAGCGTAGATCCGGTGCGCGACAAGGAAATCATCGATACCGAACTCCAGCTCAAGGACCTCGATACGGTAGAAAACCGCATCAAGCGTGTAGAGAAGATAGCCAAAGTTGGCGGAGATAAAATGGCGAAAGTAGAGTACGAACTCCTGCTCCGCTACAAAGACGCATTGGAACAGGGACAGAGCGCCCGCACCGTAATACCTCAGAACGATGACGAGGAGCAATGCGCCAAACAGATGTTCCTGCTCACCACGAAACCGGTACTCTACGTCTGCAACGTAGACGACACCAGCGCCGCCACCGGCAACCAATACGTAGAGCAGGTGCGCGAGGCCATCAAAGACGAAGATGCCCAGCTCATCATCATCTCCGCACAGACCGAAGCTGACATCGCCGAACTGGAAACTTACGAAGAAAAGCAGATGTTCCTCGAAGACCTCGGCCTGAAAGAAAGCGGTTGCAACCGGTTGATTAAAGCTATCTACAGCCTGCTGAACCTCGAAACCTTCATCACCGCCGGCGAAATGGAAGTAAAGGCATGGACCTACCGCAAAGGCTGGAAAGCCCCGCAATGCGCCGGTGTTATCCACACCGACTTCGAGAAAGGGTTTATCCGTGCAGAAGTCATCAAGTACGAAGACTACATTAAGTATGGCAGTGAAGCCGCCGTGCGCGAAGCCGGAAAACTGGGCGTGGAAGGCAAGGAATACGTGGTGCAGGACGGAGACATCATGCACTTCCGCTTCAACGTATAAAAATAACAGGAAGAGGGTATGTCGAAATGAATGACAAACTATATGTTTTGGGCAGGGCCAATGATGTAGCAATCAAAAATTTCGACATCCTCAATCATAAAGCTGAATTCGGCATTTCGAGACAATTCAATAATCATCCTTTTTACTCCTAAAATTTATGGAACAGCAAGGAGAAATAGTACTTTATCAGCCAGAAACAACCTTCAAGCTCGAAGTGCGATTAGAAAACGAAACAGTTTGGCTCACGCAAGCACAAATTGCAGAATTATTCGGTACCGGCAGACAAGCCATTACCAAACATCTGAAAAATATCTTCAACAGCAATGATTTGGAAGAAAATTCAGTATGTTCCATTTTGGAACTAACTGCTGCGGACGGCAAAACCTATAAAACCAAGATATATAATCTTGATGCGATTTTATCCGTAGGATATCGTGTCAATAGTAAAAATGCAACCTCTTTCAGATGTTGGGCAAACAAAATATTAAAAGAATACCTGCTGAGAGGATATTCGATTAATAAACGGCTAAACAACATCGAGCAAAGAATAAACAATGATTTACCGAAACACGAACAACGTATCGGGCAAATAGAAGAAAAATTGGACCTGCAACGACACAATGCTGAATATCCGGCAATAGCCATCCATGAATACAAGCAGTCTCATGACCGTTTCCTCATCATAGACTCCGAAGTTTTCCACATAGGGGCTTCCTTGAAAGATCTTGGAAAAAAATGGTTTGCTTTTTCAAAACTGCATTTCTCCCCGCAAGAACTGATTGAGAGGATGCTGACAGAAATACAGAAATAATTAATCTTCTAAAGATACGCTACAAATGAAAAATAACAACCTGAAGTATCTCATTGCAGGAACCGGCGGTGTAGGCGGTTCAATAGCCGCATTTCTCGCTCTCGCCGGAAAGGACGTCACCTGTATTGCCCGTGGCGGACATCTTGCCGCCTTACGTGAAAACGGATTGAAGTTACATTCCGATTTAAAAGGCGAGCATACATTGGACGTTCCGGCTTATACGGCAGAGGAATATGCCGCCCTCGCCTCTTCGGCGGACGCTTACAAGGCAGACGTTATTTTCGTATGCGTCAAAGGCTATTCCGTAGACTCCATTACGGAATTAATCAGGCACGCCGCACACAAGGACACGGTAGTAATCCCCATCCTGAACGTCCATGGCACAGGTCCGCGCATCCAGCGGCTGGTTCCCGGCGTCACGGTACTGGACGGCTGCATCTACATCGTAGGATTCGTATCCGGCAAAGGCGAAATCACGCAAATGGGCAAGATATTCCGGTTGGTTTACGGGGCACACAAAGACACCATTGTTTCCCGTGAAACATTGGCAGCCATACAGCGGGATTTGCAGGAAAGCGGCATCAAGGCCGACATATCTCCCGACATCAACCGCGACACCTTCGTCAAATGGTCTTTCATCTCGGCCATGGCCGTTACCGGAGCTTACTACGACGTGCCTATGGGCGAAGTGCAGAAGCCCGGCAAAGTACGCGACACCTTCATCGGGCTTTCGCAAGAAAGCGCGGCCTTGGGACGGAAACTGGGCATCGGGTTCGAGGAAGACATCGTAGCGTACAACCTCAAGGTAATCGACAAACTTGCCCCCGAAAGCACCGCTTCCATGCAAAAAGACATGGCGCGCGGCCACCAAAGCGAAGTGCAGGGATTGCTTTTCGACATGATTGCGGCAGCCGAAGAACAGAATATCGACATCCCTACATACAGAATGGTAGCGGAGAAATTCAAATAATTTTATACCTTTGCCTCACCATCTTATACAGTTTCATCTTCCGGAGCGTAGCGCAGAACCTCTTCCGTGCAATACATAAAAAGAGCAGATTCTGCGCTACGCTCCGAAGGACGAAAACAAAGATATAAACTAACTTAAATTGCTTATGAATATGCTGACTCTCCTCTCTATCAACTGGAATCCCAACCCGGAACTGTTCAACCTTTTCGGCAGCCTTCCAATCCGGTATTACGGCCTGTTATGGGTGGTAGGTATTGCTCTTGCCTACGTAATAGTACACCGCCAATACCACGACCGGAAAATCGACGAAAAGACATTCGAACCGCTGTTCTTCTACTGCTTCTTCGGCATCCTGATAGGAGCGAGACTGGGGCACTGTCTGTTCTACCAGCCGGATTATTACCTGAATCACTTCTGGGAAATGATACTTCCCGTGAAGTTCCTGCCGGACGGCGGCTGGAAGTTTACCGGCTACGAAGGGCTTGCCAGTCACGGCGGTACGCTGGGACTGATTATCGCCCTTTGGATGTACTGCCGCAAAACCAAGATGCACTATATGGATGTGCTGGACATGATAGCCGTAGCCACACCTGTCACCGCCTGTTGCATCCGCCTTGCCAACCTGATGAACTCCGAGATTATCGGCAAGCCGGCCGATGTGCCCTGGGCTTTCGTCTTTGAACGGGTGGATATGCTGCCCCGCCATCCGGCACAGCTCTACGAGGCAATCGCCTACTTCATCTTCTTCCTGGGCATGGTCTACCTGTACAGGCGCGGACAAAAGCAGCAGGAAAACAAGCTCAAAACGGACTTCAGCACCACCAAAGCCAAGTCCACCGCAGTGCAAACCGGCGCTACCCTACCCTACCACCGCGGCTTCTTCTTCGGCCTCTGCCTGACTGAAATATTCGTATTCCGCTTCTTCATCGAGTTCCTGAAAGAGGATCAGGTGGATTTTGAAAGCGCAATGACGCTGAATATGGGGCAATGGCTCAGCATTCCGTTCATACTTATCGGAGTGTACTTCATGTGTTTCCACGGCAAGAAAACGGCAGGAAAATAAGAACTCCGCAACAATAAAAAAATATCAAGGCATGAAACCAACAGTTCCACCTAAGGAAACTGAAAGTTCCATGCCTTGATACTTCTTGTTCCACTACGTGAAACAAAGAGTTTCTCACGGGGAAACAAACCGTTCCCTCAGGAGAAATTTTTTGTTTCATTCTTTGAAACCCGACTTACGTCGCAGGTTACTTTCCTTTGACTATCCGCTTGATGTCATTCAGCTTGTTCAGCGCTTCGAGCGGTGTCAGGTTGTTCACATCCAGGTTCAGTATCTCGTCGCGTATCTGGCACAACACCGGGTCGTCGAGCTGGAAGAAACTGAGCTGCATGCCGCCGCGCGTCTCTCCCACTTCAACCATCGGCTTGGCCGCGATGCCTTGCTGGCGGTTGTCCTTTTCAAGCTGTTTCAATATATCACCGGCGCGTTTCACGATACTTTTGGGCATACCCGCCATTTTGGCTACATGGATACCGAAGGAATGCTCGCTGCCGCCGCGCTCCAGTTTGCGCAGGAAAATGACCTTATTGTCGATTTCCTTCACCGATACATTATAGTTCTTGATGCGCTTGAAGGATTTCTCCATTTCGTTCAGTTCATGGTAGTGCGTGGCAAAGAGCGTACGCGCCTTGGCATGCGGATGTTCGTGGATATACTCCACAATGGCCCAGGCAATGGAGATGCCGTCGTAGGTGGAAGTACCGCGCCCCAACTCGTCAAAAAGCACCAGGCTGCGGGGAGAAAGGTTATTCAGGATGTCGGCCGCCTCGTTCATCTCCACCATAAACGTAGACTCGCCCACGGAGATATTGTCGCTGGCCCCCACACGGGTGAATATCTTGTCCACCAGACCGATATGCGCGCTTTCCGCCGGAACGAAACAGCCGATTTGCGCCATAAGCGTAATCAGGGCGGTCTGACGGAGCAATGCCGACTTACCCGCCATGTTAGGACCGGTAATGATGATTATCTGCTGCGTACTGCTGTCCAGCATCACATCGTTGGCTACGTACTTCTCGCCTATCGGAAGCTGCTTCTCGATGACCGGATGACGTCCCTGGTGTATCTCCAGCACCTCGTCGTCGGAGATTACGGGACGGATATAATTGTTTTCGCGGGCTGCGGTGGCAAAAGACAGCAGGCAGTCCAGCCGGGCTATCTGGTTCGCATCGGTCTGAATGGCAGGAATAAACTCACTCAAGGACTGCACCAGCTCTGCATAAAGCTGTGTTTCCAGTACCAGTATCTTGTCCTCGGCGCCGAGTATCTTTTCCTCATATTCTTTCAATTCCTGCGTAATGTAACGCTCGGCATTGACCAGTGTCTGCTTGCGAATCCACTCCTGCGGCACTTTATCCTTGTGCACGTTGCGCACTTCGATATAGTAACCGAACACATTGTTATAGCCGATTTTCAGGCTGGGAATGCCCGTAAGCTCACTCTCCCGCTGCTGTATCTGCAAAAGATAGTCCTTGCCGGAATAGGCTATCCGGCGCAGCTCGTCCAATTCGGCATTTACGCCGGATTTTATCACACCGCCTTTATTGACAAGCAACGGCGGGTCGTTGTTGATTTCCCTTTCGATGCGGTCGCGGATGGAACGGCAGATGTCCAGTTGTCCGCCGATATGGTTCAGACTAGCGTTATCGGCATCCATACAGGCTTCCTTAATCGGTTCGATAGCCTGCAGGGCCACTTTCAGAGCGACTACCTCGCGGGGAGAAACACGTCCTACGGCTACTTTGGAGATAATGCGTTCCAGGTCGCCTATCAAGTGCAACTGCTCTTCAATCACTCCCTTGAACTCAGGCTTCCGGAAGAAATACTCCACCACGTCCAGCCGTCCGTTAATGGGCTTCACATCCTTCAGGGGGAATACCATCCAACGCTTCAGCAGGCGGGCCCCCATCGGGCTGATTGTTTTATCTATCACATCCAACAAGCTGCTGCCGCCGTCGTTCATGCTGCCCATCAGCTCCAGGCTGCGCACCGTAAACTTATCCAGACGGACGTACTTATCTTCCTCTATACGTGCCAGCGAGGTGATATGTCCTATCTGCGTATGCTGCGTCATAATGAGGTACTGCAAGATAGCCCCCGAAGCGATGATACCGTTTTTGAGATGCTCCACGCCGAATCCCTTCAGGTTTTTCACTTCAAAGTGTTTCAGCAGTTTCTCGCGGGCGGTGGTTTCCGTAAACACCCAGTCGTCCAGCTCGAACGTAAAGAACTTGCTGCCGAAATTGCCTTCGAACATTCCCCGGCGGCCACGTTCAAACAGCACCTCTTTCGGGGCGAAGTTGTTCAGCAGCTTGTCTATATGGTCAAAGGAGCCTTCGGCGGTCAGGAACTCACCGGTGGAGATATCCAGAAACGCCACCCCGCAGGCGCCTTTACCGAAATGAACGGCGGCGAGGAAGTTGTTTTCACGGTAATTCAGTATATTGTCGTTAATGGATACGCCCGGCGTTACCAATTCGGTGATACCGCGTTTCACCAGTTTCTTGGTGAGCTTCGGGTCTTCCAACTGGTCGCAAATGGCTACGCGCTTGCCCGCACGTATCAGTTTGGGTAGATACGTATCGAGCGCATGGTGGGGAAAGCCTGCCATTTCAATCGTTTTTCCCTTGCCGTTGGCGCGCTTAGTCAAGGTAATGCCTAATATTTCAGAAGCCAGGACGGCATCGGTGGAATAAGTTTCATAGAAGTCGCCGCAACGAAACAGCATGACCGCATCGGGGTGCTTTGCCTTCAACTCAAGAAACTGCTTCATCATCGGGGTAAGGACAATATCTTCGTGCATACAGGTATATCTTTGCGGAACACAGAAGCCCGGTGGCGCAGAGTTTTAACGGTATGAACTCCCGGTTTCATGAAGCAGACGCTCTGCACAAGCAACTCTGTGCCACCGTATCTCTGTGTTCATTGATTAATGTCACAAAGATAATCCTTTTTTAGAAAATACGTATGTAAAGGGATTTAATCCTTAGCAAGCCTTAACAAAGCCGGTGTTTTTGCTAAAACATGTTATAAAACACACTTTTTTATTTGCTTTATTTGGAAATTTCCCGAAAGTCCGTACCTTTGCACTGTGTTTTTCATAGTATTAGATTTAAGGTTAACAAAGGTTGGAGTACAGCGGTACTCCTTTTTTTATGCCCGTACGTCCGGTTCATACATCCGCAGCGCCCGCGCACGTCCGGCTTCAACCGCTAAAACCGGCGCAAAAGTTCCTCGAGCGTCACACCGCTGTCCGCTTTCATCTTCTCCATACGAATACGCTTCAGGCGCTTCTTTACCGAATCTTTTTCCAGATGCATGATTTGTGACATTTCCAATTGGGACAGTTGCATCTTCACCATACAGCAGTAGCGCAAATCCTCTTTATTCAAAGCAGGATAGTGTTGTTGCAGCCGCCTGGTGAAGTTATCGAAAATAATGTCCGCGTTCTGCACAATGTCTTCCCAGTCATCGTCCGAAAGAAGGATATTGCTCCCCTTCTCTATCTCCTGAACGATACGCTGGTTCAGCCTTCTGAAGAAAGTCTCCTTCAGCCGGGCTTCCTTCTGCTCCATTTCGGCCATACGCTGCAAGTTCTCGGTAGTCACTTGCCGCTGATGATGCAATTCTTCCTGCTGACTGGCAAGCTGGTGCTGCTGCTCCACCAGCCGGCGGCGGTTGCGCCAATAAAAGAAATAAATGGTACTTGCTATCCACAGCGACAATAGGGACAAGGTAGCCATCAGATATACATTGCTCTGCCTTTCGGCGGCCTGAGTGCGCCAATAAAGGTTCTCCACGGACAGTTGCTCGTGCTTGTAAAGCTCCTGCAACGCAATGACTTCCGCCGTATGGCGTTGCTTCCTCACGCTGTCCGCCAGTTCCGTAAAACGCAGCAGAAGAGAGTATGCCTCATTGCACCGTCCCATTTTATAATACGCTCCGGACATATGGTTATAGGCATCTGCCTGTGTTGCCAAATTCGGGCTGGCAACGGCTTTCCGAAAATAATGGTAAGCGGAGTCATACTGCCCCAGCTTCCCGAACAAATCCACCTTATCGGCATACAGGCCGAGAATGGCAAGGGTATCTTTACGGGGACGCAACCCGATAGCTTTGTCTATATATTCCAGTGCCTTTCCGTTCTCTCCCATTTTGGCATAGATACTGCCCAAATCGGTATATACATGAGGTAATTGCGACGGCAGGGAATCCGCTATTGCCGCATCATAGGCGGCCTGTGCATAATAAAGGGCGCTGTCCAGCCTGTTCAGAAAGTAATAGCCGGTGGCGATATCGCACAACGCCAGGTTCTTGTAAAACAGATTGTCCATCCTCAACGCCGCCTTCAACGCCTCTTTGGAATAGCGCATCTTGCCCTCATACTCTTCCTGGTTCAGGCAGACGACTCCCAGCCATGTATTGACCCTGTAGAGCTGCTCGTCATTGCCGCTTCCCTGCAGGAAAAGCAAGGCTTTCAGAAAAGACTGCATGGCATCCTTCATGCGGTACAGCCGCCTGTCCAGGTGCGCCTTGCAGTACAACGCCCGTTCGGCATACAGAGAATCTCCCGACTCACTGAAATATTTGATGGCCGGCAGCAGCAATGTATCGGTTTCCGCATTCAACTGCTGTTTCCGGTGCATGGCTTCGGACAATAATAAAGCGTAGAGCGCATAGTCGCGGTCGGTAAGGTTGTTCTGCGGCTCTTTGATTTCCTGCATCACGGCGATAGCACTGTCCGTCTCTTTCTCCGCCATCAGTTTTTCCGCCAGCGCTACCCGGCGGTCGGGACCGCACGCCACCAGAAACATACTCCACAAAACAACCGAAATTATATGTTTATACCTCATCGTTCCAAAATTTGTCATTCATAAGAATCCATTACCACTTCACCGGTTTCCCCGTGCACAAGTATTACCTTCACTTTATCCGGCTGCACGGAGTCGCGTACATCAATCTCCCATAACGGCATATCCCGGCTTGCATCCACATAACGGTTTACACTGACATGTGCCGTGTCCGACAGATTTATGCCACGCAGTTTAGCAAATATATGAATATCCTGCCATGTATACAGAAAAGTGTGCTTCTTTTTAGCCTGCCCGGACGAACCCGCTGCCACCCTGGCCTGCGCACCGGCAGAATAACGGATTTCATCCTGCGGCTGCGAATACACGGTTGCTACCGGATGTATTCCCTTGACGACTCCCCAGCCCAGCCAACCGTCCGCCAGGTCTATTTTCAGGTAAACACGTTCCGAACCTTCAAACTGCCGTGCCATGCGGGGCGACACATTGACACATGTGTACCGGTCTCCTTCCACAAACAGTTCGCCATACGAAAAGGTATTCAGCAGCCAGGAAGCGGAATAGCGCGAAAAACGGGATTTAGGCCTACGGTCGTGCACCTTGGCGGCTATAATCCTATAGTCGCAGGTTTTATCGGCAGAAGTAAAGCACGCATTCAGCCAAAAGAGAGAAACGACTACCACATTCGTACACAATGCCGACAAACCTGCCCCCCAGAACAAACCGTAAAGCATGTTTCTCCCCAATCGCCTTACTCCTTTCTTCTCGTCCCGGCCGCAACAGAGATACACATACAGCATCCGGCCCCCCATGCCGATAACGAACAGAACAGAAGCGACAACCGCATTCAGACTTCGATAGCTGCCCGTTGAAAAAGCCGTGCGCAGCAACCATGCTTCTTCCGGATGCCAGGCACGGCAATGCAGCAAAAACAGTACGATTATCACCGGAACTGCAATCTTCCACAAAGCAATCCTGCCCTTTCGCCCGGCAGATTCCGCCCGTATGCTTTCCTCACGGCACCGCTGTCCGGGTGTATGCTTCAATCTTTGCTTTTTCCCACTCATATGGCAGTACGGTTATCAGCCGGTTTCCTACAAATAGGTCTCACCGTCTATTTTCAGCAAAAAAGGTTTTATCGGATAGTCCGTACCGCCGAAGGTCAACTTCCTGACTCTGATAATATTGCTTCCGGACCGTACCACTTCCATTCTGTACACAAACGCATACTCCTCTTTCCCGTCCTTCTTGCTATACCGGGTGGAAAACGACAGTTGCCTGATACCGGGATGCTCCAGTTCGGGTCTGCTCTCATCGGGATGGCGGTTGCAGGTCAGGACGAATTTAAAGACTTCTCCCGGCCGGAGTGTTTCAGGCTCGGTGCTGACACTACAGACCACTTCTTCTATATTCTCTGCAGGAAGCACGCAGACCTTCATCGTAGAGCAGGTACGCATCTTCCCTCCTGTCATGGCCCGTACCGAAGGCAGAGTAACCCAACCGGCTTTCTTGAAACGGACTATGTAATAGTTTCCGTGGAGTGAAAGATTCTCCTGCTTGCCGTTTACAAAAGAAGTCCTTGACGACCGCGTAGAATGCGGGCCCGACACCAGCTCCGCCTCACAGTCGTCCCACCGGGGAACGGACATGTCGTAAATCTCTCCGGTACTGTAATAGCCGACCCGGACATCCTGCCCCACATGCACTTTGCAAAAAGACGTATCTACTTCATTGAAGAATCTTACACTGTCATTTTGCGCCGACAAGGTTGCAATATGCAATGCCAGACAGCACAAAACGACAAGCACTTTCGAATAGCGTATCTCATTCATCCCGGTACTGTTTTGTTTCTTCCCACTCTTTTTCCAGCTTACCGTCTATGTCATACATTTTCCACCGGCCTACACGTCTGCCGTTGAGGTATTCGCCCGTTTCACGAACGGCGTCGTTCTTCACGTAACGCGATTCGAACAGTCCGGTTTTCCGCCCGTTTACATAAGTGGATATTTCCCAATAATCATAACGGTTGGTAACAATCAGCCGGCGCTCCTTACCATGCAGACGGCCGTGTTGGTAGGTCGCTTCGTAAACAAGCTCTCCATTGCCAGGATTATATTCGCGATAAAGCCCGTCCTTACGGTCGGCTTTCAGGTAAAATTCACGGCTGCGGGCGCCCGTATTACGGTCATACGATATATGCAGTCCTTCTTCCCTGCCGTTGACG
>OLQN01002688.1_pt1 | contig 11715 bp, 10 predicted proteins | sample 1673181 | NCBI WGS metagenome assembly OLQN01 (sample SAMEA3136763, study PRJEB25190) | human gut metagenome | biome: human gut; feature: human-associated habitat; material: faeces | place: Austria | collected 2013
TGCTTGAACAATTTTTACTTCAGAATATTGTCTAACTTTTTGGGGTCACTTCAAATCATGTGCAGGGATTTTGTTATTGCACCTTAATACTTCAGCAGGTCCAGAGAATCCTGATACGGAGTCTCGGTAGCCACCTTCATGGCGGCCTCGTTCTTGTACTTGTTCAGCATCATGGCACTCTTGGCGGGGTCAGCCAGCGTACCGGCACCGGCAATGCAGCCGCCGGGGCAGGCCATACCTTCCAGCAGGTAGCCGTTGTACTTGCCAGCCTTAGCCATCATCATCATCTTCTTGCAATCGGCCAGGCCTTGGGCGCTCATTACCTTGACCTCGCGATCCGGATCCATCTTCTTGATGGCATTGACAACAGCCTGGGCAACACCGCCGGAAGCAGCAAAGCCGCGGGCATCGGCACTGGCGTTGTTGAAGGCATCCTCGGGGTTGTTAGGCAGGGAAGCGAAGTCCACTTCCTTAGCCTCGAACAGGCCCATCAGTTCCTCGAAGGTCAGCACGAAGTCGACCTCACTGCGGACGGAGCGGCGGCTGGCTTCCAGCTTCTTGGCGGCGCAGGGGCCGACGAAGCAGATACGAGCCCCGGGCTTCTCCTTCTTCAGCAGACGAGCGGTCAGGACCATCGGGGTCATAGCCATGCTGATGCACTCGGCCTGCTGGGGGAACAGCTTCTTGGCCATTACGCTCCAGGCCGGGCAGCAGGAGGTGCCCATGAAGGGAATCTTGGCGGGAACTTCTTCCATGAAGTCCTTAGCCTCATCGATGGTGCACAGGTCAGCACCGATGGCGACCTCTGCCACATCAGCAAAGCCCAGCTGACGCATGGCTTCCTTCAGCTTGGAGGGGGTCATGCCGGGGAACTGGTTGATGAAAGCGGGGGCCACGATAGCGATAACTTCGTCGCCGCGCTTGATGGACTGGATCAGCTGGAAGATCTGGCCCTTATCGACGATGGCGCCGAAGGGGCAGTTGACCAGGCACATGCCGCAGGATACGCACTTATCGTAATCGATCTCGGCACGGCCGTGCTCGTCCGAGTGGATGGCACCCATACCGCAGGCAGCAGCGCAGGGACGCTCGGTCTTGACGATGGCGCTGTAGGGGCAGCTGTTGACGCAGCGGCCGCACTTCACACACAGGCTCTGGTCGATGTGGCTTTTGCCGTTGCGGAAGCTGATGGCGTGTTTGGGGCAGACTTCCTGGCAGGGGTGGGCAAGGCAGCCCTGGCACATTTCGGTGACCTTGATGACCTTCTCGGGGCAGCCATTGCAGGCGAACTTGATGACGTTGATCAGCGGCGGCTCATAGTACTTGTCCGCGATGATGCCGTGCTCCAGGCCTTCGGTGGCGGGCACGCTCTCATCCAGCGGGCGCAGGGAGAAGCCCATGGCCAGACGGATACGCTCGGACACGATGGCTCTCTCCAGGAAGATGCTGCTGCGCAGCGATTTTTCCTCGCCGGGGATGATCTTAAAGGGCAGCTCACGCATCAGCTGCGCATAGTCAGACAGCTCGTTGGCGTTGTAAGCCATACGGGCCACTTCGGTGAACACCTTGCGACGGATATCCGTTACGGGGGTGTAAATGCCTCTCATAGTTTGATTGCTCCTTTTTTGCTCCGTTCAATGCTCCATAGCGAAAGGGGACTTCCACCTGTTTTCTGCTCACGGTTACAGGGGAAACACCCTTCTTGAGCGGGCGCAGCCGCTCCTGTTAAAATTTTACCAAAAACCAGCCGATTTGGCAAGAGGTCAGGCAACAAAAAAGCGGGAAATTCCAAATTTCCCGCAAAATTCGTAAATTCAATCCCATTACGCTGCAAAATCCGTGCGCCATGTTTATTTTTCCACAATTTCAGCCCGGCAGCGGCGGCCGTCCCAGGCTCCCAGCATTACGTTTACAATGTCACCGGTCTTGTGGCCCGGTGCGCTGACCAGCACCGGCAGATACTGTTTGGTGTAGCCGGTAAACAGGGTAGCGGACAGCGGCGTTTCCAGCAGCACACTGGCGGTGCGACCCTGCATGGCGGCCACCTCGGCGGCACGCACTTTCTCCACAGCGGCGGTCATGCGGCGGCTGCGGTCCTCTTTTTCGTGTTCCGGCAGCTGGCCAGGAAAGTCGTAAGCCGGAGTACCCTCGCGGCGGGAGTAGGGGAAAACATGCACCTTTAAAAAGCGCTGGCCGGTCACAAAGGCCATGCTGGCTTCAAAGTCCTCCTCAGTCTCGCCGGGGAAGCCCACGATCACATCAGTGGTAAAGCTGACGTTTTCCGCGCCGAACGCCGCCTGCAGCTTGGCAGCAATATCGGCAAACTGGGCGGTGGTATAGGGGCGGCGCATAGCACGCAGGGTCTTGTCGCAGCCGCTCTGCAGGCTCAAATGGAACTGCGGACAAAGTTTCTTCACCGCCGCCATTCGGGTGATGACCTCGTCGTGCAGCATATCAGGGTCAAGGCTGCCCAGGCGGATGCGCTCTATTCCTTCGACCTCGGCGGCTTTCTCGATCAGCTCCACCAGGCTGGTGCCGCTGTCGGTGCCGTAGCTGGGCAGGCTGATGGCCGTCAGCACCACCTCTTTATACCCGGCAGCAGCCAAGCGGCGCAGTTCCTCCAGGATGCTTTCTTCGTCGCGGCTGCGCACCGGGCCGCGGGCACGTGGGATGACGCAGTAGGCGCACTGGCGGTTGCAGCCATCCTCGACCTTGACAAAGGCGCGGGTGTGTTCGGCGAACTTATCCATGGGCAGTTCTTCAAACTTTTCGCCCTTCCGGTGGGGGCGGATGTCCACCACCCGCTCGTCCTCGCCGTTCAGCACGCGGGTCACATCGGCCAAAATGGCATGGCGGTTGCCGGAGCCGGTCACCACGTCGGCTTCCTTGATCTCGGCGGCTTCCTCGGGGAAGGCCTGCGGGTAGCAGCCCGTCAGCACCGTAACGGCACCGGGATTCTCGCGCTTGGCACGGCGCAGCCATTTGCGGCTTTTCTGGTCGCCGAAGTTGGTCACGGTGCAGCTGTTGACAACGTACACGTCGGCCGGCTCCTCGTTGGAGACGACCGTATAGCCGTTTTCCTCAAACAGCTGTGCCAGGGCGCCGGTCTCATTCTGGTTCACCTTGCAGCCCAAAGTATAAAAAGTAACCCGCATAGTTTCTGTGTTCCTCGTTTTCCTGTGATAATTCTTTTATTATAAAGGAAAAGCCGCTAAAGCGCAATACTAAAACCGCCCACCGCCGCATAAACATCTGGTAAACGAACTGCCGCGGGGGTGTTGCTGCCATGAAAAAACCTGCCTTTACTCTGGTCCTGTGCCTGCTGCTGGCGCTGCTTACCATGCTGCGCAGCTATGCGGCCGCCGCCGATGCGCTCCCGCACATCACCCCGGCCGGCACCGACACGCTGGATGTGCCCTGCGCTGCGGCAATCCTCATCGACGAGGATTCCGGCACCGTGCTGTACGAGAAAAATGCCGACCAGCAGCGGCCCATCGCCTCTATTACAAAAGTAATGACGCTGCTGCTCACCTTTGAAGCGCTGTCCGCCGGGCGCATCAGTTTAAGCGACACTGTGCCTGTCAGTGAGCATGCTTATCACATGGGCGGCAGCCAGATCTGGCTGGAGCCGGGCGAGCAGATGACGCTGGACGACATACTGAAAGCCATCTGCATTTCCAGTGCCAACGATGCTGCTGTGGCGGTGGCCGAATTTGTGGGCGGCAGCGAACCCGCCTTCGTTCAGCAGATGAACGCCCGCGCCGCTGAGCTGGGCCTGACCAACACCCACTTTGAGAACGCCTGCGGCCTGGACGCCGAAGGACACCTTTCCACCGCCCGCGATGTAGCCATGATGAGCCGGGAAATTTTGCTGCACCATGCTGAGGTCCGCAACTACTGCTCCATCTGGATGGACTCTCTGCGGGACGGCGCGACCCAGTTGGTCAACACCAACAAGCTGCTCAAGACCTACAATGGCATCACGGGGTTGAAGACCGGCACCACCAGCCGGGCGGGCGTCTGCATCTCCGCCAGTGCCGAGCGAAACGGCCTGCGGCTGATTGCCGTGGTGCTGGGGGCGGATTCCGGAAAAGAGCGTTTTGCCGCTGCCACAGCCTTGCTGGACTACGGCTTTGCCAATTATGAGAACGTCACTCCGCAGATGCCTGTCGATGCGCCGGAAGCCATCTCTGTCAGCCACGGCACCGCAGACAAAGTCGAGCTTACCTACAGCACGCCGACGCGCTTTTTGATGCCCAAAAATGCCGCCGAGCCCCTGACTTCCACCCTCGAGCTGCCCCAGAAGCTGGCCGCGCCTGTGGCCCAGAGCACACACTTAGGCACCGTGCAGCTGAGCAGCGGCGGGGAAGTGCTGGCCAGTTTCCCCATCAGCGCCGCACAGGGCGTGGACGCATTGAGCTTCCGCTATTGTTTCGGACGACTAGTCGACAGTTTACTGCTTTACCAGGGAGATTTTGTGCAAAATAAATGAAAAAGCCATAAAAAAGCACCAGTTTTTGCTTGACAATACCGACTTGAAACGGTATCATGGGTGTATAAAAATAAACAAAGGAGGAGTAAAAGATGGCTGTTGCATTTAATGGCAAGCATCTTGCAAAATTCATCCGTCCTGAAGAATATGAGGCGATCTACCCGCAGGTCGAGTTAGCCCATAAGCAGCTGGAGACCAAGACTGGTTTCGGCAATGACTTCTTGGGTTGGCTTGACCTGCCTGTTACTTATGACAAGGAAGAGTTCGCCCGCATCAAAGAGGCCGCACAGAAGATCCGTTCGGATTCCGATGTGCTGCTCGTCGCTGGTATCGGCGGTTCTTATCTGGGCGCCCGTGCTGTAGTGGAGGCCGTCAAGGGCCTGTACCACAACGAGACTTCCGACGGCCCGAAGATCTACTTCTGCGGCAACACGATCTCGCCCACCGCCCTGAACGACATCATCAAGCTCACCAAGGGCAAGCGTTTCTCCATCAATGTCATCTCCAAGTCCGGTACGACTACCGAGACCGCGCTGGCTTTCCGCGTCCTGCGCAAGCTGCTGGAGGATTCCGTTGGTGTAGAGGAAGCCAACAAGCGCATCTACGCCACGACCGACCGTGCCAAAGGCACCCTCAAGCAGTTGGCTACTGAGCAGGGCTGGCCCACCTTCGTCGTTCCCGATGACGTCGGCGGCCGCTACTCTGTCCTGACCGCTGTTGGCCTGCTGCCCATCGCCTGCGCCGGCATCGATATTGACGAGCTGATGCAGGGCGCTGCTGACGGCCTGAAGAAGTTCGGCCAGTGCAGCATCGACAACGACGCTTACCGTTACGCCATGACCCGCAACATCCTGTACCGCAAGGGCAAGAGTGTGGAGACGCTGGCCTGCTTTGAGCCGGACTTCACCATGATGAACGAGTGGTACAAGCAGCTGTTCGGCGAGAGCGAGGGCAAGGACCAGAAGGGCCTGATGCCCACTTCCTGCATCTTCTCCACCGACCTGCACTCCATGGGTCAGTTCCTGCAGGACGGCAGCCGTATCATGTTCGAGACCTACGTCGACGTCAAGCACACCCGTGAGGACTTCTTTATTGAAGAGCTGGAGGGCAACTTCGACGGCCTGAACTTCCTGGCCAACCAGAACATGAGCGTTGTCAACCGCAAGGCTATGGAGGGTACCATCCTCGCCCATACCGACGGCGGCGTGCCCCTGGGCCTGATCGAAGTGGACAGCCTGTCTGCCCATGACGTTGGTGAGCTGATCTACTTCTTCTGGCGTGCCTGCGCTGTCTCCGGCTATCTGCTGAGCGTCAACCCCTTTGACCAGCCTGGCGTTGAGAGCTACAAGAAGAACATGTTCGCCCTGCTGGGCAAGCCCGGTTACGAGGACCGCAAGGCCGAACTGGAAGCCAGCCTGAAAGACTAATGGAATACACGCCTGGGATATGGCGTCTCACGAATACAAGGAGGTAACCCCTATGCTGAAACTGATCGTTGGAACCAAGGGCTCCGGCAAGACCAAAACCATGATCGACATGATCGACAAGGCTACCAAAACCACTTCCGGCAATATCGTTGTCATCGAGAAGTGCATGAAGCTCACCACCGAGATCAACCACGCAGCCCGTCTGGTTGACGTGGATGAGTACGGCGTTGTCGGTGCTGACATGCTGTACGGCTTCGTGGCTGGCGTCCTGGCTGGTAACTACGACATCACCGAGCTGTTCATCGACGGCATCCTGCGCATCATCGACCACGACATGGCCGCCGCCGCCAAGGTGCTGGAAGCCATCGACAAGATCACCCCCAACATCGAGGTCGTCGTCACCGTTTCTGCTGACGCTGCCGAGCTGCCGGAAGACCTGAAGAAGTACGTGATCTGATAGGCGAAACTTACTAAAGAACTTTTCAGGGCGGGGAAGTCTTCCCGCCCTGATTTTTTGGTAAAAACACAAAAAATCACATTTTTTTGTGTTTTAGCTGTTGACAAGCCCCTTGTACTTGTGTATACTATTTAAGCAACCTTTTGAGGTGTACTATGCAATTTGATCTTCGAGCTTTTCTAGAGGGTGCCCGAAAACCTTACGAGGCACATTTTCAGGCAGACCTCACGCAGTCCGATTTTGGCGGCTATACGCTGGCTGCCCCGGCTGAATGTGACTTTACGGCAACGCCCACCGATGATGGCGCGGCGTTGCTATTGTGTGTAAAGGCACAGATTCATGCCGAGTGCGCCCGCTGTCTTGAACCACTCACTCAAGATTACTGCTTTGAGCGCGACTACCTGATCCTGCCAAGGGATTTAGAAGACCCGGATTTTGAACTGCCCTGCAACGAACAAGGTTGCATTGACCTCGATGAGCTGGTCTACCAAGAGCTGATCTTCGAGGTTCCGGCAGTGCTGCTGTGCAGTGCTGATTGTCAAGGTCTATGCCCCATTTGCGGCAAAAAGAAGGCCGCAGGTTGTACCTGCAAGCCCGCAGCTGACGCTGCGCCCGTAGATGCCCGGCTTAGCATACTAAAACAACTACTCAGTTGAATTTCACCAAGGAGGTGTCCGATTATGGCTATCGTACCTAAGAGAAAGCATTCTCAAGCTCGCCGCGACAAACGTCGTTCTAATGTCTGGAAACTGGAGGCGCCGACGCTGGTGAAGTGCCCGCAGTGTGGCGAACTGAAGGTTCCCCATAAGGTTTGCGGCAAGTGTGGCTACTACAAAGGCCAGGAAGTCATCAAGAAAGAGGCGTAAGTCTCTTGCGTGGGGAGGGCGATGCCTTCCCCATTTTTTATTGTTGTGCTATTTTTAACGAAAGGGGGCCTGCCGCATGCCTTTGTATGTAACCAAGATTGACGAGGGATCACCCGCGCAAAAGTTGGGGCTATCCTTAGGCTGTGCATTGCTGGCCGTTGACGGCCACCCCCTGAACGATGCGCTGGACTATCAGTTCTACACCACCCCGGCCGCATTCTCGCTGGATGTATGCGAGAACGAGCAGCACCGTACCATCCAGGTGCAAAAAGGGGAGTATGAACCCTTAGGCTGCAACTTCAAGACCTATCTGGGCGATGAAAAGCACAGCTGCTCCAACCATTGCATGTTCTGCTTCATCGACCAGCTGCCGCCTGGCATGCGCGCCCCGCTGTATTTTAAGGATGACGACGAGCGCCTGTCCTTCCTGTTTGGCAACTATATTACGCTGACCAACCTGACGGACCACGAGATCGACCGCATCATCCAGATGCACATCAGCCCGATCTTCGTCTCGGTACACACCACCAACCCGGAGCTGCGGGTGCGGATGCTGGCCAACAAACGCGGCGGCGAGGTATTAAAATACCTGCCCAAGCTGGCTACCGGCGGCATCGAGCTGAATTGTCAGCTGGTTCTCTGCCGCGGCATCAACGACGGCGACGAGCTGCGCCGCACATTGACCGACCTGTTGGCGCTGCGCCCCCGGGTGGGCAGTATCGCCGCTGTGCCCGCCGGCGTCACTGACTACCGCGACAAACTGTACAAGCTTACGCCTTATGATAAGGAAAGCGCCGCTGCCACGCTGGACATTCTGGAAGAGTTCAGCATGAAGTGCCGCGCCGAGTACGGCCGCAGCGTCATCTACCCCAGCGACGAATGGTACCTGACCGCCGAGCGGGAGATCCCCGCAGCGGAATTCTACGACGAATTTGCCCAGTTGGAGGACGGCGTGGGTATGTGGCGGCAATACCATGATACTTTTTTAGAGGAACTGGAAAACTACCGCGGCCTGGTGCTGCCCCACAGCCTGGACGTTGTTACCGGCACGCTGGCCGCCCCGCTGATCGAAGATTGCGCCAACACACTGATGCAGCGTTACCCACAGGTGAAGATTGCTGTGCATGCCATCCGCAACGATTACTTCGGCGGCAATGTCAGCGTGGCGGGCCTTGTTACCGGCACCGACATCATCAAGCAGTGCAAAGACAACCTGCAAAGCGATACGATTGCCGTGCCGGAAGTAATGCTGCGGGATGAAAAAGATCGTTTCCTCGATGATATTACACTGCCGCAGCTGGGCGAAGCCCTGGGCTGCCGCGCCATATGCATCCCCACCGACGGTGCCGGGTGCTGCCGCGCGTATTTAAGCTCACACAAGCGCAAGATGAAACTTATGAAGAAAGAGAAGAGGGAGGAAAGCTGATATGGCAAAACCGATCGTAGCCATTGTGGGCCGTCCCAACGTGGGCAAATCCACAATTTTCAATAAACTGACCGGCCAGCGTCTCGCTATTGTCGAAGACACCCCCGGCGTTACCCGCGACCGTATTTTCTGTGACTGCGAATGGAGCGGTCACAAGTTCCTGCTGGTGGATACCGGCGGTATCGAGCCCCGCATCGACGATGGCCTGCTGGCCCACATGCGTGAGCAGGCCCAGCTGGCCATCGATTCCGCAGATTGCATCGTCATGGTCACCGAGCTTTCTGCCGGTGTGACCCCGCAGGACCAGGACGTCGCCAGCATGCTGATGCGCAGTGGCAAGCCCGTAGTGTTGGCTGTCAACAAGTGCGACAAGGTCGGCGAGCCACCCATGGAGCTGTACGATTTCTACAGCCTGGGCCTGGGCGAGCTGATCCCCGTTTCCGGCGTGCATGGCCACGGCACCGGCGACCTGCTGGACGCCTGCTTCCAGTTCTTCCCCGAGGAGGAGGACGAGGAGGAGGACGACGACGTCATCAAGGTGGCAGTTATCGGAAAGCCCAACGTGGGAAAATCCTCTCTGGTCAACCGCATTTTGGGAGAGGAGCGGGTCATTGTATCCAACGTGGCAGGCACCACCCGGGATGCTGTGGACAGCGCGTTTGAGAACCAGCACGGAAAATATCTCTTTATCGACACCGCCGGGATGCGGAAGAAGTCCAGGGTGGATGACCGGATCGAGAAGTTCTCCGTCCTGCGCTCCACCATGGCCATCGAGCGCAGCGACGTGTGCCTCATCATGATCGACGCCCGGGAGGGGGTCACCGAGCAGGACACCAAGGTGGCCGGTCTGGCCCACGAGGCGGGCAAGGCATGTATCATCGTGGTCAACAAGTGGGACGCCATTGAGAAGGATGACAAGACTATGGACCACATGCGCCAGGACATCCGCAGGGATCTGTCCTATATGACCTACGCCCCCATTGTCTTCATTTCCGCCCTCACCGGACAGCGGGTGGACCGTCTCTTTGACCTCATCAACTATGTCAATGACCAGGCATCCCTGCGCATTACCACCGGCATGCTCAACACCGTGCTGGCTGACGCCACCGCCCGCGTGCAGCCCCCCACCGACAAGGGACGCCGTCTGAAGATCTACTATATGACCCAGATCGGTATCAAGCCCCCCCACTTTGTTTGCTTCTGCAACGACGCCAAGCTGTTCCACTTCTCCTACCAGCGCTATCTGGAGAACCAGATCCGCTCCACCTTTGGCCTGGAGGGCACGCCAGTCCGGTTGACCATTCGGCAGAAGAGCGACAAGGAGGGATAGTCATGGCAGATCCTACAACAGTTCCCACGGGAATACAGCCTAACCTTCCCGCCGCACTGAGTGAGCTGGGGGCGGCCCTGTTGCTTCCGGCCCTGCTGATCGCAGTGATCGCCTACTTCTGCGGCTGCTTCAACGGGGCGGTCATCGTCTCCAAGTACATCCTGCGGGACGATGTGCGTACCCATGGCAGCGGCAATGCCGGGCTGACCAACTTCTACCGCACCTTCGGCGGGCCGCTGACCTTTGTGGTTATCCTGACCGATGTGCTCAAAGCAGTCGTGGCTGTATGGGTTGGCATCCTGGCGGCAAAGTATTTGGTGGCGGATGAGCTTCTGGTAGTGGCGCTTGGTAAGTACTGGGCGGGAGCTTTCTGCCTTCTGGGGCACATGTTCCCCTGTATGTTCCACTTTAAGGGAGGCAAGGGGATCCTCTCCGGCGGCACCATCGCTATCATGATTGATTGGCGGGTGGCGCTGGTGGTGTGGGGGGGATTCCTGATCCTGGCCGCGCTCACCAAATGGGTCTCCCTGGGCTCCATCTGGGCCGGGGCATCCTTCCCCTTTGCCACTTGGTTTGTGTACCATGACGTGGTGCTGCTGGCGCTGGCCATTCTGCTGGGCGGCCTGATCGTCTGGAAGCACCGGGGCAACCTGAAGCGTATTCTGAACGGAACGGAATCCAAGTTCAGCCTGCACCATAAAAAAGATGAGGGGGCGCCGAAAGCATGAAGATCGCAGTGATGGGCAGCGGCGGTTGGGGGACAGCCCTGGCCCTGGTTCTGCTGGAGAACGGAAATGAGGTCACCCTGTGGTCCTATAGGGAGGAGGAGTCCGCTATCCTGCGGGAGAAGCGGGAAAACCCCATGCTGAAGGGGGTGCCCCTGCCGGATGGACTGGCGTTGACCTCTGACCGGGAGTGCGTGAAGAACTGTAAGGTGGTTGTGCTTGCTACGCCGTCCTTTGCGGTGCGTACCACCGCCCGTGCTGTGGCGTCCCTGTTGGAGACCTCTGCGGTGCTGGTGTCGGTGTCCAAGGGCATTGAGAAAGATACCTCTCTGACCCTGACCGACGCCATTGCTCAGGAAGTGGGGGAGGGGCATCCCATCGTGGCCCTCTCCGGCCCTTCCCACGCCGAGGAGGTGGGCCGTGGCGTCCCCACTGTGGTGGTGTCCGCCTCTCGAGACAAGGCGGCAGCGGAGCTGGTGCAGGATCTCTTTATGAATGAGCGGTTTCGTGTTTACGCCTCCGACGACGTAGTGGGTGTGGAACTGGGCGCTGCGTTGAAAAACGTCATCGCCCTCTGCGCCGGGATCTGTGACGGCATGGGCTTCGGCGACAATACCAAGGCCGCCCTGATGACCCGCGGCCTGACGGAGATCGCCCGCCTGGGTGTAGCCCTCGGCGGCCGCAGAGAGACCTTTGCGGGCCTGTCCGGCGTGGGTGACCTGATCGTCACCTGTACCTCCATGCACTCCAGAAACCGCCGATGTGGCATTCTGATCGGCCAAGGCACCCCTGCCGCTGAGGCGGTAAAGGAGATTGGTGCTGTGGTAGAGGGCTACTATGCGGCCGCCACCGCCCGCGCCCTGGCTCAGAAGGCGGGGGTTGAGATGCCCATCACAGAGGCGGCCTATCAGGTATTATACGGCGGACGGGATACCAGGGCCGTGATTAAGGAGTTGATGACCCGCGCCCGGAAGCACGAGCTGGAGGATAGC
>OLQN01002699.1_pt1 | contig 11678 bp, 10 predicted proteins | sample 1673181 | NCBI WGS metagenome assembly OLQN01 (sample SAMEA3136763, study PRJEB25190) | human gut metagenome | biome: human gut; feature: human-associated habitat; material: faeces | place: Austria | collected 2013
AGCTGCCGCACCTCGCTCGCCGTATCGGCACTTAGAATTATGCGGTATTGCCCTACATATTCAATAGGCCACGAATGTGATTTTTCGACACGCCGGAGTATGAGCGGGAGCTGACAAGCAAGTTGCGGTGGCCGCATAAAAAGGCGCACGGCAAACACACCCGGGCAAGGACTGCGCTTGCCGGGAACAGTATGTGAGGGGTGTCCCTTGCGCTATAGGACACCCGGCAAAAGGGCGCACCTCGCCCCTGGTCGGAGCCTTTGGGGGCGGAAGGCTTTACCCGCCGATGGCATCCTCGACCACGTCCAGCAGGTGGCAGGGGTCGAGTTGGGCGGCGGTGCAGCGGCGTGCGAGAGCCTCGACGAAGGCGCGATCCAACGATACGTCGGAGATAAACTGCACGACCTGCTGGCAGCCGCAGAGGTCCCGCGCGGCCAGAATGCCGTAGGTAATGTAGGGCCCGAGCTCGGGCGCGGAGAGCTTTTGACAGACAACGCGATAGGTATACACGATTTTCACCCACTCCTGCTATGCTACATAACAAAATATATTGACAAAAAATGGTAACTAGAGTAAAATTGTGGTAGTGTTAGTGTACTTATAGATGCCGCCCTTCACAATATAGCATATCCCGGTGTGCAAAGTACACAACCAGTGCCGGAAATTTTGACGGCGCATTTTGCACCGCCGATTTGCTGTTTTTCCGGCGGTGAATCGCGTTTTGAGGGGAGAGAAGATGTTATGTCCGCATATCGATACCGTGTGGCAGAAGCAATGACCGCTGCGAGGGAGGCAGCGGGTGTTTCACAGCGGGAACTGGCAGACCGCCTGGGCCGGGATAAGCGCACGATCCAGAAATGGGAAAAGGGCGAGATGAAGATCGCGCTTGAGGATTTTCTGGCCGTCTTTGATGCGCTAAAAGTGCAGGTGGAGCCGTACTCCAAATGGATTCGGCACCCAGAGCTTTTCCCCAATGGACTGTCGGACATCCTGCAATACTCCACCGATAAAAAGCGCGCGGCACTGGGGGATTTCTACCGCTGCCAGGCGTCGCCCATGGAGGTCGAGCAGGAATATTACTTTCTGTATGCTGACCACGGCAGCGACTACCACGGCATGTACCAGCAGTGGATGGCCAACCTGCTGACACCGCTGAGGGATCGCCGCCGCATCTGTGCCCAGGTTATTGAGAATTATAACGAGGCCCTTGCCACCGGGACCATCACCGACCCGGACGCGCCCCAGCCCAACATGGAGGTCCTGCAGGCCTGCTATGAGGCCAGCGCCCAGAGCATCCAGAACGGCGCCAACGGCTACACGATGCTGAGCCTTGATTTGAACCGCTGACAAAAGCATAAACCTGCCGCCCCCTGCGTACACTCTGCGCAGGGGGCTTTGTTATGGCTGCACTTGTACAAAGGATTCGGGCGCGGGCGGCATCGCTGCCGACATTCGACATACCGTTTCTGCTGATCTTGCTGCTGTTGTTGAGCTACGGGCTCATCATGCTGTTCTCCGCGGGGTACGCGGTGGCGCTCTACCGCCGCGGCGACGCCTACACCTACATCCGCCCGCAGCTGCTGTTTGCGGCGCTGGGCGTGCTGGCTATGTACGCGGCCAGCCTGGTGGACTACCACGTCTGGCACAGGCTGGCCTGGCCGATGCTGGGGATCTCGCTGCTTTTGCTTACTATCGTGCTTTTCATGCCGGAGTACAACGGCTGCAAGCGGTGGATCGTGCTGCCGGGGGTGGGCACGCTGCAGCCCAGTGAAATCGCAAAATTCTCGATTGTGCTGGTGTTCTCGCATATCATCTCACTGAATCACGACAGGATGAAGTCGTTTTCCACAGGCGTTGTGCCGTTCGCGTTGATTCTGGGGGTCGTCACGGTGCTCATGCTGCTGGAGCCGCACCTGTCCGGCACGCTGCTGATCCTGTCCATCGGCGCGGTGCTGATGTTTGTGGGCGGCACGGGGCTGCACTGGTTCGGGCTGGCCGGGGGGCTGGGCGCGGCGGCCATTGCGGCGGCGGTCATTGCGCTGCCGGAGCTGGTGCCCTACGCCACGGACCGGCTCGCGTCGTGGCGCGACCCCTTTGCCGACCCGCTGGGCGAAGGTCACCAGACGATCCATCGCGTCGGGCGGGCTGGCCGGGCTGGGGCTGGGCAACAGCCGACAAAAATATCTGTACGTGCCGGAGCCGCAGAACGACTTTATTTTTTCGATTTTGTGTGAGGAGCTTGGTTTTATCGGGGCGGCGCTGGTCGTGGCGCTGTTTTTGCTGCTGCTCTTGCGCGGCATGTCGATTGCGGTGCGCGCGCGGGATAAGTTCGGCGCACTGCTCGTCGTCGGGTTCGTCGTGCAGGTCACGCTGCAGGCGATTCTGAACATGGCCGTTGTGACGAACACGATCCCGAACACCGGCATCAGTCTGCCGTTTTTCTCGTCGGGCGGCACCAGCTTATTGATGCTGCTGGGGGAGATGGGCATCGTGCTGTCGGTGTCCAGGCAGACGGATATGGTGTAGGGAACATTCCCTTGGCCCCCTCTGCGAGGGAGGCAAGGACGTCCCAACATTTGTTCAACCTTTTTTCACACTCCCACCGTTGCAACGGCGGGAGTTTTGTTTTATAATTAAACTGTATTTTTGTGTGAAAGGGGTGCCGCATGGCAAAACCAAAAAACCAAAAACCACCCTTTGCCCTGCGGGCGCTGGCGGCGTTCGCCGTGACGCTGGCGGCGCTTTTCGTGTTGCTGCTGGCGGCCTACGCCCTGCCCGGGGAGCCGGTGCGGGACCATGTCTACGCCTCAGCGGTGAAAATCGCCGGTGAGGGGCTGTACCCGGAATATCTGAACTTCAAGCTGTTCCAGATGGACAACTACACCGACACGATCATGCTGACCGAGGCCGCGTCCGCCGACGAGGCCCCGCCGCTGACCGCCATGATGACGAATACGGCCTACAACGTCGATAACTTTGAGACGCTGGCCGACGACCTGCAATGGTACATAGAAAGGGACTGGGCTGCGGGCGCACAGCGCACCGACGCGCCCGCGCTTGTGCCGTTCTCCTACGCGCGGTACTGGCACGGCTACCTGATCTGGCTGCGCCCGCTGCTGCTGGTCACCGACATCACCGTCGTGCGCGTGGTGCAGTATCTGGTGCTGGCGGCGCTGTTTGCCGCGGTGGCGGTGCTGCTGCGCCGCCGCTGCGGGCTGCGGGCCGCGGTGTGGTTCGCGGTCAGTCAGCTGCTGGTCACGGCGTTCTGGGCACCGCATCAGGTACAGTTTTTCACCTGCTTTGCCGTTGCCTACGCGGGCTGCGTCTGGGTGCTGGCCAAGCCCCGCCGCAGTGATGATGTCTGCCTGGCACTGCTGGTTCTTGGCGTTGTGACGTCGTTCTGCGACCTGCTCGTCACGCCGGTCCTGACCCTTGGCCTGCCGCTTGTCTGCTGGCTGCTTGAGCCGCAGCAGCGCCTGCGGGCCGGCACAAGGCAGTGCGGCATCGTTGTGGGTGGCAGCCTGACGTGGGGCGTCGGCTACCTGCTCTGCTGGGCATCCAAATGGGTGCTGGCCGGGCTTGTCACCGGGCAGAACGTTATTGCCGACGCGCTGCATCAGGTGGGCGTGCGCACTGCCGCCGACAGCTGGCACGGCATGGAATTGACTTGGAGTAATATTTTACGTTTTGTATACACGACACTGGCGGGCAAACACCTGTTCTGGCCGCTGGTGCTGGCTGTCGTTCTGCTTCTGACGCTGTTTGCGGCCAGCATCCGGGACAGGCAGCAGTTCGCACGCGCACTGCCGCTGGGGCTCTGCGCGCTGATGACCCCGGCGTGGTTCATCGTGCTGCGCACCCACAGCATCCAGCACGGATGGTTCACCTGGCGCGCACTGGGACTGACCGTCTTTGCAGGGCTGGCGTTTTTGTATTATTGCTGTGATGTGCGGCAAATCGCCAAACGTTTAAAACGCACGTAATACGTGTAGGGGAGAGCAATGCTCGCCCCTACACAATAGGATTATAGGTAAGGCAACAACAGGGGAAAGTAAAAATATGAACGAACTGAAAACGAAAAGCGAAAAAACAACTGATGGAGCGCTAAAAAGGAATCCGTGGCGGCGCCTGTCCAAGGGCGGCAAAATCGCGGTCATTGTTGTCGGCATTCTGGCCGTGCTGGCTGTGCTGGCGGCCCTTTACGTCAACGGCAAGCTCGACCTGCTGCGCTATGATGACGGCAGCGTCAGCGAGATGGGTGAGATCGGCGCGGACGAGGACCAGGACCTGGACGGAACCGGCCTGACCCACACCGAAAGCGAGATGACAATGCCCGAGGGCAGCCCGTTCTCTGACGACAACGTGCTGAACATCCTGCTCGTCGGCACCGACGAGCGCACCGAGGCCGTCAACGACGCCGATGCCTTCACCCACCTGAACCAGCTCGACGGCACGGAGGACACCACCGAGTTCAGCGACGACGCACGCTCCGACAGCATGATCCTGGTCTCGCTCGACATCAAGGATCACGTCATCCGGCTGGTCTCCATCGAGCGCGGCACCGGCGTGCCGATCCTGCTGGACGGCTATGAGGGCCAGTACGACTGGATCACCCACACTTTCCGCTACGGCGGCGCAAAGCTGACAATGAAAACCATCGAGGACTGCTTCAACGTGCAGGTAGACCACTACGTCCGCGTCAACTTCAACTCCTTCGTCCAGATCGTGGACGCCGTCGGCGGCGTAGACCTTGATATTACCGAGATGGAGGCCAAGGCCCTGAACTGGGAGGTCCCCTCCAACTCGATGCTGATTGTCAACCACGTTGACCCGGGCCCCAACCATTTTGACGGCTATACGGCGCTGCAATACGCCCGTCTGCGCAAGATCGACAACGACTGGAAGCGCGTCGAACGCCAGCGCACCGTCATTAAGGCCGTGCTGGATCAGGTGCAGAACGCCAGCGTCATGGAACTGGACAACCTGCTCAACACCATTCTGCCGCTGATCCAGACGAACTTTACCAAGTCCGAGATCGCCGCGCTGCTCGTGCAGCTGCCGGGCTTTTTGGGCTGCGATGTGCAGCAGATGTCCATGCCGCTGCAGGGCACCTACGGCATCCGCACGGGCATGGATGACCGCCTGATGTACGACCCCGACTGGGTCGTGAATATTAAGGCATTGCAGGACTTTTTGTACGATGATAAGACCGCCGAGGAGGTTATTGCCGCCACGCCGGAGACCGCTGCCGCCGAGGCCGCGGGCGAGCTTGTTATTGCGACCCGCGAGAGCGCCGACGTGACCGACCCCGTGGAGGAGTACAATAGTAAGTATCTGCACCGCATTGATATGACTTACGCGCTCGATGCGTCGGACTTCGGCAGCGACGAGTACCGCGTCTTTGTGGCCGACACCGACAACCTGCGCGGCAATGAGCTGCGCGGTGCGCTGATCGACAAGCTGTACAGCGCGGGCGTGCGGGTCGTGGCCGTGCCGGACGGCGCCGCCGCGGGCGTGCTGCTGGACAACTATCTGCAGACCGGCAATACCGGGAGCCTGGACAGCTACCTGTCCGTGCTGCCCGCCGACCGGCGCGACAGCGCCCGCACCCTGTGGGAGCACGTCCGCACGCGCTACCCCGGTGTTTTCCACGCCGCGGGTCTGGGGGCAGATGCCCGCAGTGCGACAGTGGGCAAAGCGCTGACCGTGCTGGCCAATGCGAGCCACAACACGCCCGAGACAGAGATCGCCGAGGCTGTGCAGGCCATACGCAGCGGCACGACCAGCAATGCCGTCTACTGGTTCAAGACGGCGATGGCCAAATATCCGCGCCAGATGGAGCGGTTCTTCGGCAGCAGTTACGCCGCTGTGTCCCGCCTGTACTACGCCATGCAGGGCACGCTGAACGTCGCGGACGACAGTGAGCTGCCGACCTACGACGCGAAGCAGCTGCTGAAAACCTATAAGAAGGACGGCATCCTGATCTTTACCGACGAGGCCAGCGCCCTGATGACCGAGGGCAGCATGGCGTCCGAGCTGCAGGCGCAGCTGGATAAGCAGAAATACGGCGAGGACGAGGACCCGCAGCGCGTCTGCGCCATTGGCGCAGTCTACGGCACCTGGAGCAACGCCGGCAGCTTCACGCCCGACGATACCGAGACCGCCTGGGACGCCGACAGCCTGAGCGAGTACCTGGGCGGCGACGCCCTGCGCGGAAAAGATATGCTGCTGGCGCTGGACGGCGAGGACAGCCCCTACCTGACGGAGAACTGCCTGCTGAAGGACACCGACACCCCCGTGGCCGAGCAGGTGCAAAAACTGTTTGTGCTGGATAAAAACAACATGGCGTCGCCGGAATCCGCAGAATCTGAATAAAATTTGAAATTGGGTGTTGACAAACACACCCATGTGTGGTATAAATGCTTTAAACCAATGAAGCGAAAGTAAAGCACACAGCGCAGTTACAGAGAGTCCCCGATGCTGGGAAGGGGATACAGAGCGGGTCTGCACAATGGTTCGCGGAGGGCACGGGGAAACGGGCATGGCCCGCAGTATCCGTTGACGGGCAGCTCCCGTTACAGAGCAGGGGAATGTTGGTTCCCTACAGAGTGGCCGTGATTGTATAGTAAGCACGGCAAGCAAGGTGGCACCACAGATTTGTTTTATCTGCCCTTGCACAGGAGAAGTTCTGTGCAAGGGCAGTTTTGTTTTTGACAATGGGGGAGAGGGAACATGAACCTGATGAAAGAGCGATGGCAAGCCTGAATTTGTAAAAACGATTTGCGCAATTACCCCTGTAGGGGCGGTCATTGACCGCCCGCGGGCGAGCAATGCTCGCCCCTACAACCACAACATCACCTGTTTTACAAATAAAGGAGAATTTACCATGAAAAAGTTTGTTGCTGTTCTGTCCGCCGCCGCCATAATGACCAGCCTGGCCGCCTGTGGCTACACCGCCGATACCGCCAACACTGCCGCATCTTCCGCCGAGACCACCGCGTCCGCTGCTGAGAGCACCGCGGACACCGCCGCCGCTGACAGCTACAAGGTCGCCATTGTCCAGCAGCTCGACCACGCCAGCCTCGACGAGATCCGCGTGGCTATTGAGAAAGAACTGGACGCCAAGGCCGCCGAGAAGGGCATCACGATCGAGTACAAGGACTTCAACGGCCAGAACGACGCCACAACGCTGAACCAGATCGGCACACAGGTCGTCGCCGACGGCTATGACGCCATCATTCCCATCGCGACGCTGGCCGCCCAGTGCATGACCACCGCCGCCGAGTCCACCAAGACCCCGGTCATCTACGCGGCCATCTCCGACCCCGCCGCCGCAGACCTGACCGACATTGACAATGTCACCGGCACGTCCGACGCGCTGAACACCCAGTCCATCATGGATATGATGTTCGCAGTTCAGCCCGATATCCAGACCGTCGGCCTGCTCTACTCCAACTCCGAGGCCAACTCCACGACCCCGATTGCCGAGGCCAAGGCGTATCTGGATGCCAAGGGCATTGCCTACGTCGAAAAGACCGGCAACACCAACGACGAGATCATGACCGCCGCGTCCAGCATGGTCGGCCAGGTCGATGCCGTCTTTACCCCGACGGACAACGTGGTCATGGCCGCTGCCGCCGCTGTCTCCGAGACGCTGACCAAGGGCGGCATCCCGTTCTACACCGGCGCGGACAGCTTCGTCACGGCAGGTGCGTTTGCAACCTGCGGCGTCAACTACACCGAGCTGGGCACCTACACCGCCGACATGGCGCTCGACATCCTCGAGACCGGCGTTGTCCCCGCGTACCACGTCATGGACGGCGGCATCATCACCGTCAACACCGAGACCGCCGCCGCCTTGGGCATCGACTACAGCGCCTTCAACGATCTGGCCGGCCAGGTCGTCGAGGTCACCACGGCGGAATAAAAAAATCCCGGCCCCCCTCTGGGAGGGGGCTCCGCCCGTAGGCGGTGGGGGAGAGAGCCTGGCCATCACCCGAAATATTTCGGGCAGTGGCAAGGTTCTCTCCCCCTGTCCTGCGGACATCCCCCTCGCAGAGGGGGACAAGTTTAATCAGAGAGGAAGTCACCCTATGTTTACCGTTGCCACCGTGCTGAATGCACTGGAGCTGGGCTTTATCTACGCGCTGGTCGCTATGGCGCTGTTTTTGAGCTTCCGCGTGCTGAACATCGCCGATATGACCACCGACGGTGCGTTTACGCTGGGCTGCGCCGTGTCGGCCACTGCCGCCGTGGCGGGCCACCCGTTCCTGGGGCTGCCGCTGGCCATGCTGGCCGGTGCGGCGGCGGGCTTTATCACCGCGTTTTTGCAGACAAAGCTCGCTGTGCCGTCGATTCTGGCGGGCATCATCACCAACACGGGGCTGTACACGGTCAACCTTGCGGTCATGGGCTTCTCCTCCAACGTGCCCATGCTGAAAACCAAAACGGTCTTTACCGCTGCACAGGGGATTTTGGGCGAGAGCGCACCCTATAAGTTCATCGTGGCGGCGCTTGTCACCGTTGTGGTCTGCGCACTGCTCATCGCGTTCCTCGGCACCCGGTTGGGCCTGTCCATCCGCGCTACCGGCGATAACCCGGACATGGTCCGTGCGTCGTCCATCAACACCGCCTTCACCATCACGGTGGGCCTCTGCATCGCCAACGCCATGACCGCGCTGTCCGGTGCGGTGCTGGCCCAGTACCAGCGCTCGGCGGACATCAACCTCGGCACCGGCATGGTCGTCATCGGCCTGGCCTCGCTCATCATCGGTGAGACGCTCTTTGGCCGCGGCGGCATGTGGGTCAAGGCTGTGGCCGCCGTCGCAGGCAGCGTCATCTACCGCTTCATTATTGCGCTGGCTCTGCGTGCCAACGTCCCGTCGGAGTGCCTGAAGCTGATCTCCGCTGTCATCGTCGCGCTGGCCATTGCAGCCCCGGCCCTCAAGGCCAAGGCAGATTTCCGCCGCCGCCGCGCCAACGCTCAGAAGGGAGGTGCCCGCCATGCTTGATTTGAAAAACATCAGCAAAACGTTCAATCCGGGCACTGTCAATGAGAAGGTCGCCCTCGAAAACGTGAACCTGCATCTGGACGACGGCGACTTTGCGACGATTGTCGGCTCCAACGGCGCGGGCAAGTCCACGCTGTTCAACGCCATTGCGGGCGAGTTCATCGCCGACACCGGCACGATCACGCTGGACGGCAGGGACATCACCTTCCTGCCGGACTTCAAGCGCTCCAAGGCGATTGGCCGCATGTTCCAGGACCCGCTGCGCGGCACGGCCCCACACATGACGATTGAGGAAAATCTGGCGCTGGCCTTCCTGCGCGCGTCGGGGCACACCTCGGCGTTCTCCCGCATCAACAAAAAGGACCGGGAGCTGTTTGCCGAAAAGCTCTCCGCGCTGGGTCTGGGGCTGGAGGACCGCATGAAGCAGCCCGTGGGTCTGCTGTCCGGCGGCCAGCGCCAGGCGCTGACCCTGCTGATGGCAACCCTCGTCACGCCGAAGCTGCTGCTGCTTGACGAGCACACGGCGGCGCTGGACCCCGGCACGGCGGACAAGGTGCTGGAGCTGACAAAAAAAATCGTGGCCGAAAACCACCTGACCTGCCTGATGATCACCCACAACATGCACGACGCGCTGACCCTGGGCAACCGCACGCTGATGATGGACCACGGTCATATTGTGCTGGACATCAGCGGCGAGGAGCGCGCCCACACCACCGTGGACGGCCTGCTGGACCGCTTCGCAGAGAACGTCGGCCACGCGCTGGACAATGACCGAATCTTGCTGAGCAAAGAGAAGTAAAAAAGAACCGCCCCGCACGAAAAAACGTGCAGGGCGGTTTTTTTACGGTTACGCGGTAGGGGCCGGGTATGCCCGGCCCGGCAGGATAAGGCGGGCGAGCGTCTGTGGGAAGGCCGCGGGCCGCACATGTGCGGCCCCTACGACGCTGCTTGCCGGTCCGTAGGGGCGGATTCCATATCCGCCCGCGGAGGGGTCAAGACCCCTCCCTACAAGGCGAGTGAAAAAGGGGTGCTGTAGGGGCGAACATCGTTCGCCCGTTTTCACATCTCCGCCAAATCAAACCGGTAGATCGTCGTCGAGCTGTACGGCTTGTCCGGAAGCAGCGTCGTGTCGGGGAAGTTCGGGTGGTTCGGTGCGTCGGGGAAGTCCTCTGTCTCAAAGCAGACGGCATCCCGGGCAGCGTAGTGTGCGCCGTCCTTGCCCGCCGTGACCGGGGCCAGGAAGTTGGCGGTGTACAGGTGGACGCCCGGCAGGGTCGTCAGCACCTCCATGCGGATGCCGGTCTCGGGGCCGACAGCCCAGGCGGCGTGGCGCAGACCGCTGTCACGGATGACATAGCACTGGTCGTAGCCGCAGCAATCGGTCAGCGGGGTGAAATCCGCGCCGATGTCCAGCCCCAGCGTCTTTTCTTCGGTGAAGTCCATCGGGGTGCCCTTGACCGGCAGCTTGCGCCCGGTGGGGATGCTGGCGGCGTCGGCCTCGAGGTAAAAATCGGCGTCCACCGTCACGCGATGGCCCAGCGCACTGCCGCTGGCGTGGCCGTTCAGGTTAAAATAGCTGTGGTTCGTCATATTGCAGACGGTGGGCGCGTCGGTGGTCGCCCCGTAGCGGATGACCAGCCCGCTCTTGGCCAGGCTGTACTGGATGGTCAGATCAAAATTGCCGGGAAAGCCGTCTGTCCCGGCGGGGCTCGTGGCCGTCATCGTCACGCTGTCTGTTTCGCCGGGGGTCAGCGCCACGTCAAACATCGTGTGATTGAACCCGTGCAGGCCGCTGTGCAGACAGTTTCCGTTCTGGTTCGGCGTGATATGGACGATCTCCTCATACAGCGGGAACTGCGCGCCCGCAATGCGGTTGGCAAAGCGGCCCACGGCGGCGCCCATGCTGTCGGTGTTCAGCTCATAGTCGGCGGCGGTGTCATAGCCCAGCACGACGTCCACGGGATTGCCCTTGCGGTCTTTTACGATGATGCGATGGATAATGGCGGCATAGCTCAGCAGCTGCACCTCGATAAAATCGTTTTTCAGCGTCGCCAGCTTAACGGTCTGGCCGCTGGTGGACTTGCCGAAATCCTGAATCGAAACGGACATGGTGGGACCCTCCTTATTCCTTTGTGTCGGCGGTGACGCCCTGTGCGGCCAGGTCCTCGCGCACGCTCTCGGCCACGCTGCCGGTGCCGTAGTTCAGCATACGGTTCACGCGGCTGACCGTGGCGCTGGATGCGCCGGTCTCGCGGCGGATCTCGCTGTAGACCTTGCCCTGCAAAAGGCACCCGGCCACAGCGTAGCGCTGCTCCATCGTGCGCAGCTCGGTCACGGCGCACAGGTCGTCAAAAAAGCGGATGCACTCATCCAGGCTGTTCAGTCGCAGGATCGCCTCATACAGGGCGGTGTTACGTTCATTCTGCTGCATAGCGTAAAGGCGCACAGCGGTGCGCCGACCTCTTTCTTTGTAAAATTTGCATTTGCTCGGTCTTGGCATCTTTTAATATTCTAGCAAATTTGCCCAAACAAGTCAATACACTAAAGTGCGAAAGTGTGTTAAAACTGCTTGCATTTAACACCAAAATGTTGTATCATAGAAGCATCAAATGTTATGGCAATACCGCATAATTCTAAGTGCCGATACGGCGAGCGAGGTGCGGCAGC
>OLQN01002708.1_pt1 | contig 11652 bp, 12 predicted proteins | sample 1673181 | NCBI WGS metagenome assembly OLQN01 (sample SAMEA3136763, study PRJEB25190) | human gut metagenome | biome: human gut; feature: human-associated habitat; material: faeces | place: Austria | collected 2013
TGCTACCCATTTTCCGTTATTGTCTACATAATACTTCCCTTGTATCCAAGTATTCTTTACCATGTATCCATTACTACCTAGATAATAATCTCCTACCCATTTATTTTTTACTTGTGCACCATTATAGTAGTAGCTCCATGTACCATGCTGTTGTACCCAACCTTGAGCCGCCGCATGTGCTTCCATCCCTACTACTTCATTTATTACTATCGGTGTTGTTAATACTGTTAAAAACATTAAGCCACTTTTTACACTTTTTGAATTCATTTTTCTATATCCTCATTTTCAACATTTTATTACATAAATTTATCATATTAATTATATCATAAGCTTGTTATTGTTCTTATTACAATTAAATGATTTTTATTACAAATTTGTTACGTATAATAGAAAAAGTAACCCAAAAATCATGATTTCATTAGAAATCAATTTTGTCGAGTTACCCCTGTATAATTCATTAAATTTACGAAAATTCTTTAAAGCAAATTTTTAAATTAGTGAACCCCTTCATATAACTACTGATGAGTAAATTCTACTAAAATTTTTACTTTTTAGATCATTCCACCTTTTTTAGGATTCTCTTTTGCACCAGTTCCGTAAGCCACCCTGTATACTTTTTTAATTCATTTTGTTATAACTTCATTGTTTGATACCTTACTTATATCTTTTTAAAATTTCTTCTAACCTATTATAATCCTTAACGCTATCAATCTCATAAATCGTATTATCTTCTAATTCTTCAACATAAACATCAAGTTCTTTAATATTATCCTTAACTATATTATCCCAGTACAAATCCATGAATTTCTTATCAGTATATGCTTTATCAATAAACTTAATTATTTTTTCTGCTGTTTGTTTATCCCAAAATGATACACCACTTAAAATCCTTCCCCCCCTGCTGTCAACAATAATATCTGTTACTTTATAGTCATCACCATATATTAAAAACCACTCATTATCACAATCTTCTCGATAAACACTAAAGTATGTAGAACGATCTATATTTGTTCTAAATAAATTTTTAAATAAATAATTATCTGCATCAATAACATAACTATCTGCTAATAGATTTTTCACTAAATACAATGAGTAAAAATTATTATACTCAGCATACTTATCATTATATACTAATTCAACATTATAGTTTTCTGTTAAATATTCAAACTGCTCACACAAATATCCTGTTACTATAACTATATCTTCTATACCTGTCTCTTTTAAATATTCTATTTGATATTCTATTAGCGGTTTCCCCTTTACTTTAATAAGTGATTTAGGTGTATTGTCAGTCATTGGTCTTAATCTTGTTCCAAGCCCTGCTGCCAAAATAATTGCTCTCAATATTATATTCTCCTTTAATCTTTTATAATAATATAAACTCCTACCACAATAATTAACGATGTTATCACTACTTGTGCACTTAGTTCTCCGCCAAGTAATAACGCAGTAAAAATTATTGTCCACACTGTATAACTAACATTAAGCCCTGTTGCTTTAGCTGGTTGCAAACGATTAATAGCAATATAATACATAATATAAGAAATCATGTTGCTAAGTACAAAAATAAAAATTATGCCACCTAATTTTATGTCAGTAAAGCTACTAAAATCAAAACCATTGAAAACTATAATAATAAGATATGATAAAAACGATGTAACTTGTCTTATTAATAATGTTTCTATCTCACTAAGATTATTACTCATTGCATATGAGCTAAGTACACTCTCACTTCCCCACGCAACTGCACAACCAAAAGCAAATATTATTCCAATATAAAATGATTGAACTTGCTCGGTCTTGTAACTTTGTATAAAAATTCCTATAATAATTAATGTAATCCCTAAAATTGTTTGTTTGGAAATTTTATGTTTTAAGACAAAAAATGCTAAAATTACAGATACTGCCGGATAAATAGCAGTAACCGATGATGTCAATGCACTACCGATGTACTTAACAGCATATAAATTACTTTGCATTCCAACCGGTCCTGCTAAAATAGCACCTATTATTACACTCATATTTTTTATATTAAGAAATATTCTAAAATCTATTCTTTTATATTTAATCAACAATATTGCTCCTAATATAAAAATACTAATAAAATCATGTACAAACGCTACAATAAACGGAGAAATATTGTATGAAGAAAATATATATGCACTAATTGTAAGACCTAATCCCCAAAATAAACCTGAAAATAGACCAAATGATATACCACTTTTATTTTTCATAACTGTTCACATACTCTTTCAAATTTTTTAATGCTCTTTGATATCTATCTTTACCATATGTACCAAAGTCTGCACCTTGTTCTTCTTTATAAATCGTCCAAAGACTCCAGATAAAATCTTGAAGTATTTTATAAATCAATATTTTCCCAACACTAACAGGTGTTTTTTCACTATTATAATACCTGAGAAAATCTCCTTCTTCTGATTTTTCAAAATCAGATTCTAAAAATAACGCTGCTAAATCCCACATTGGATCATTCATAGTTGAATATTCCCAATCGATTAGATAAATGTGCCCTTTTTCATCTTCTATAAAATTTTCTGGTACTAAATCAATATGACAAGATTTTTTTTGTATACCTAATTCTTCTAGTGGTTTTTTCAACGACATTACTTTTTCTCTTATTTTATTATAATAAGGGAAATATATTTTCCCTATTATCAAACTCTCATACTTCAAAATTTCAGAAAATGGATTAAACTCACCTTTAAGCTCTTTTTTTGAACTATGCACTGTTTTTAAAATTTCCGCTACACTCGGTAATTTTGTTTTTATATAATTTTTATCGAAAGTTTTGGCATTTTCTATATATTTATTAACTTTTATTCCTGCTTCTATATCAAACACATAATTTTTCACATCGAGTTCCAAGTCCTGCAGCAACTCTAAATTATATTTTTCAGCTTTACGGTCTATTAATTTTTCTGTACCTTTCCCAAAAAATTTAACAATATACTTTTTATCCGTAGTTTCGACTAGGTAATTGTTATTGGTCATTCCACCTAAACGTTCTACATTTATTATTTCTTCTTCAGGAGATAACAATATACTTATTTTATCACGTATTAATTCTTTCACTTTATCTTCTCCTTATTTGCATAATATTATTTATTATAACATAAAATTGAGATTTTTTAATTGTTTTTAAAGGTTTTTGGTTTTATTTCCTCGGTAGACAGTTTTTTTACACATTTCATATTGTTCTCTGATATTATATATTGATATTTATACACTACCCCCGTAGGATAAATAATTACTAAATTTTTCCTATTATCTATTTCAATCACATCTTCAAAAAACACTTGTATATCTTTAGGGATGGTATCTTTATTATCTATAAGCGTCCCAGGTTTTATTTTAGCAATACTTTTAATGCCTATAGGTAAACTTTCTATAACTTCAGGCTTCTCTTTTTTGCGTCGGAAATTTCATTTTTGTAAATTTTTGTTTTTACAACTTCTAATAATAAACCCTTTCTCTTTCTAAAAAATTCTTTTATTGCAAAAATTACTAATACCACTGCGATAAGGTTTATCTCACCCTTAAATAAACTTGCTAAAAACTTATTATTTGATTTTGCTATAAAATCATATACTCCAAAATAACTAAAAAGATTAAAAATAATACACAAAATAATAATGGTTAGCATTATATACATTTTAAATTCAAGTTGTCTTTCGTTTATTTCTCTGATATTTCTTTCTGAAAAATATTTTTTATCACTCAACTTACTACTTAAATTTTCAGTGTCAACTAAAGCAACACATAACAAAAACGCTAACACACTCCCCGTCAACAACTCTGGTGTTAAAACATTTGCTATAGAAAAAACTATAATTATTATCATTATACTCCATTTATCAAGACTGAATATTTTCTTAATTTCATTTAAGACGACTGCAGTTACTATAATAAGAGCTATTGTAGCATATCTATATTTATCTATGAAAACCCCTAATACAATAAGATAAATTATTGAATAAAAAATTTTATATTTCGATAACTTCACATCTAATCCGGCAATATAAAGTAAATTATGTATTTTTTCTATTATATTACTCCCTTTTGGTTTATAACTTCCTTCTTTTTTATATATACAGAATGATTTTAAAATAAGAAACATAGTTAAAACTATAATTAAAACCGAGAAAAAAACTAGAGGTTCCTCTATGGGTAAAACTATAGTTTTAATTGAAATTGAACCTACTGCTGTAATTGGACTTAAATATATATGTAAAATAAAATTAACAATTTTATAAAGTATACTAATTTTATTTATTTCTAAAAAATAAATACGTAATATAAATAATCCAATAACAATAGGATAAATATATACACTAAAAATATCTAATATTTTATTTGTTCTTTCATATTCTATTAATTTTTTATAAAATAATTTATTATCCTTGTAGTAAGCTATTATCCCTAATTTCCCCGAATCAATAACTATATCCCTTTGAAAATATTTTTCATCTAATATTTCTATTATTCTTCTTTTTTTTCTACTTTTTCCTTCGGTTTCAAAGCTTTTTTTATTTCGTTGTTGATTTCTTTTTCCTTGTCAGCTATTTTCTTTTCTAAATCTTCTTCATCTTCTCTTTCTTTTAAAATTCTTTCTTTATCTTTCTTATATTCATGACCTTTTACAACAGTGTACTTATTTTCTTCCACAACTTCTAATTCTTTTCCCATACTTTTCTCACTTTCATTTTTCTACTTATCTTCTCCCTACCAAAACTGGAAAAGTTCTGTTAATTATAAGTGCTATTAATTCACAAATCCCAACAGCACAAATAATTTCAAACATCATAATTACATAGTTGTTAATAAATATACCAGTGTATCTACCTGCCAGTTGTTCAAATATTATATCTAAAATATACAAAACTATCGGCGAATGATAGGCGTAGTATATTAATGTATTTTGTCCTATTTTTTCTATAAAGTTAATCTCTGGTATATTTTTAAAAAATATTAAACATGCCCAAATACCAAAAACAGCGGCAACAAAGTATAATATTATATTGTTTGTCTCTTGATAGTATAAGTCCACTCTCTTATTAACTACACCTAATGCTATACTTATTAAAACAGCTATTAGAAAATATCTCTTTTTCAAAACGTTATTAAAAATTCTCATATTATTTTTCACGTAGTACCCTAATAATATGAATAGCACAGCATACGGTGCTAAATCAATACTCCAAATCAACCAGTATTCATTGGCGTATGCTATTTTCCCTACATATATCGATAAAAATAACCCTACCACCACCATTAGCCATTGGTACCACACTTTACAATATTTCACAATAAGATAGCTGATGATTTCTGATACGAATAAAGCATTTAAAAACCATAATTGATAATAAATATGCATTCTGTCCGCTAGTACTAGAGATTTTATGAAGTATACAATATCTATCTTCAATATCAAATTTGGTTGCAATAATATCGATTTCACTGCAAATACTGAAATATTTAACAAGAAAAACAGTATAACTATCGTTTTTGCTTTTCTTTTAAAGAAACTCCAAAAAGTATTATATTTTTCTACACTAAAGACCAATCCTGATAAGAAAAAAAACAATGGCATATGAAAAATATATAAAAGCAATTTTACTTTTGAGGGCGTGTACGACATATGCCCTAAGATAACAAGTATTATAGCTAACGCCTTTAGCATATCTATATATTTAATTCTCGTTTTTTGCATAAATTACTTCTCCTTTAAAATGTATATAGCCGCTTCTTCATTAATCAAGTCTTGCTTTTCAAAAATTACATCTTTATTATAATGTTCTCTAAATAATGTTTTAATTTTTTGTTCAAATGAAGAATTATTAGGTATAACATATTTAATTTGATTATTATTTAATGAACTCGATAATAAGTTATCTGGATTATTTATTTTCAATTTATTTAGTTTAGTATAATACTCTGGCGAAAATGTCTACCACGTTCCTAACGTAGTAGAGTTTGAAAACAAATTATTTCTATCCACAAACACTTTAGATACATTGGCTTGACTATTTATTATATTACTATACCCTAAGAAAATATATAAATTCTCCTTGTTGTTTTTCAAAACATTATTGTATTCAGGATTCAACTGATGTTTTTGGTAAGTAAACCAATATAAGTTATTTTTTCCAAAAGAAATTATATAAGATAAAAATAAAAAACATAATATTCCAAAGCTAATACCTTCAGTATTTTTTAAAATTTTGTATCTTTTTCTTTCAAAAAAATCTTCTCCAGATAATATAATGGCTAAAATTGCCACACATATTATCGGTATATAAACACGCTCTACTAACCTTTGTCTTATTACTAATGCAATTAGAGATAATATTGGAGTCAAAATTAATAAATACCCATATCTATTTTTCACTCTAAAAAATATTAAAAATAATATAACAAAATAAATAAACACTTTTATTAACTCACTAGAGAATAATTCCAATGCGGTTTCTCTTATAGAAAAGTTATACTTTTCACTTATAGAGCGCATATTATCTAGATTACTTAGCATATTTTCATTAAAGACATTCTTCTCGGCAAATATCCAACTATTATAAGTATCCAGATCATTTTGAGAAATATTAATCTCTTGAAGTTGTTTTACGTAGTCTTCATAATTTATAGCTGGATAATCTCTTATCTGCGTACTTTTATCATTCCATGATAAATACTCCGAAACTGTCTGGTTAGAAGTAGTAACCATCTTATTCGATAAGAAAATCGCTATTATTATCAACGCTAAGGAAAATACTTTCCTTTTTTCCTTCTTTACAATCGTTTCATAAAGAATTATCGCTATCAATAATATTAAAATACTTGTTATTACCTGAATTCTGAGCGAGAATCCAACAAAGATAACAACGTACGACAGTAAAGTATGCTTATTTTTATACAATAAGAGCACGCCTGCCAAAGACAATAAATAAGCCACTACAGAATATGTAAAATACTTTAAAATCAAAATTTCTAATATTAAAATAACTGAAAATAACGCATACTTATTCTTATGTTCTTTCACCAAGTATAAAAAAATAGAAAAACTTAAACTATAAGCTACTATAAGAAAAATAAAATAAATATTTATAGCTGGTATTATACTTTGAATAATCACTAATAAATAACTTAGTACAATACCGATATAAGGAAGTAACATATACTCCCCGTTTAATATAGAATAATTTATTGCCACATCATCTACAGCATGATATAGATAATTGTAATTTATTCTATATAGATATACTATTAAAATCGGTAATATTAACATCAAAATATTATAATATTTTTTCACAATAATCTCCTTATATACCTAAAAAGGAGGGACAAGTGCCACACTCCTTTTTTTATTTTCTCCAAATTCTTTCTGTTTAGGATACGAGATTTTATCTCCATTCCTTCCACATTAAAACAACTAATGTTCTACTTCTTTCTTGGTATTATACGATAACCTATTTAAAATTTCAAGGAAAATAATGCTGTAACAATACTAAATAATTACTACCCTTTTAAAATAGTACTATTGCTACTTTTCTCATGAAGTTTAAACAATAAACTAAGATATAAAAAATATTCATATTGTTTAACGCAGAAACACTTAAAAATCCCCATATTTATATTTTAAAATGAATAAATGATAAGAATATAATATATAATTAACAATATAGAAAATTGATATTATTTCAATCGCCATAACAGTATGTTTGAATAAATATGATGCATATAGTATTATTAAACTTAAAAAAGGTATTATGCTAAAAAACAGCATCTTTCTGTTAACAGCAATACTTATAATAAAAAATACATCTAATAAATAGGAATACCTATCATGCATGTTTGGTAAAAAAAGAACACAAGTATATATTGTCCAAATAGCAATATAACATACTATATCACCTTTAATTTCAATTTTCTTATGAATAGTATAAAACAATCCTAAACTTAAAATAATAAACGCTATTATAATTGCAATTTTTTTGAATAAACTATGTGTTTCTAAAGTTGATGGAGAAATAATTGCCCAAAAACTTGGAAAGTTAGCCCATAAATAACTATATCCTGACTGTTGTATATATATTATAAATATTGAAAAAATACTTCTTCCCATTAGCAAACCAGGTAAACTTAGAAAATACATTGTTGCTATTATTACACTAATCATTTTAATAATACTAAAGTCTTTATTTCTAAAATACTAAAAAGAAAATAAAGGTACAATAAAAATAGTTTGTAATTTAAAAGAAAAAGCCACACCTAATACAATAAACGATTTTATAAACTTCCTTTTCATTAATAAAAGAATACTTATAATTACAAAAGAACTATATATCTAATAATAATTCCCAATATGCTCATTAAAATAACAAAATAATAAGTAATATATTTTTCTATATGATTAATAATACGTTTTTCTATATTAAACATAATTCTCAACTAAAACCTCCTCAATTTATAATAAAATTATACTATACATAAATATACAAAATCAATTATAAGTAAAACTATATGAGATAAAATATTATAGTATTACAATAAATGTAAGATAATATAAAATAACTTCTACTTTCCTTTCTAAATATGTTATAATAGTCAAAGAACTTTCGAAAAGGACGAATTACAATATGAAAAATATTAAAATTAATGCATTAGCTAGTTTAATGGTTAATGTGCTAAATATAGTATTTCCTTTAATAACAAACCCTTATTTAACACGTATTCTAAGCAAATCAAGCTATGGTTATTTCAATACTGCAAATACTTGGGTGAGCTTTGTTATACCTCTGGCCGCATTTGGAATTTATAACTACGGGATACGTTCTATAAGCAAAGTAAAAGATGATAAAAACAGAATAAACTATATTTTTTCAAAATTATTTTATATATCAATACTAACATCTGTAATAACTACTATTTGTTATTTCTTATTTATTAATAGTACAGAGATCGAAAATTTGAAAATACTTTATTATATACTCGGCATTCAAGCTTTCTTCCAATTTTTAAATATAGAATGGATGAACGAGGCTTATGAGAATTATACATTTATTTTATACAAAACACTGTTTATACGAATAGCTATGCTAGTCTCAATCTTCGTTTTTGTAAAAACAGCAGATGATATAATCCCTTACACTATTATTATGAGTGCTACAACTATTCTAAATTATCTTTTAAGTTTTATCTGGATAAAACGTGAAGTAAGATTCGTAAAAGTACCTTTAAGTGATTTACTTGCATCTTTTAAAGGATTAACTACTATGCTCCTTTTAGCAAACGCAAATATGCTATACACTTTGCTCGACAGAATGTATATTACTAAAGGCCAGGATGAGAATTTTATATCATATTATACTATTGCTTCTAGTATCGTTATGCTAATAGCAAATGTACTCGGGGGGGCACTTAATGTTAGTCTCCCTCGTCTTGGGTATTATTTAGGGAAAAAAGACTATAAGGCATACGAAAGTCTAGTTAACCAAGGTAGCGCACTGTTTTATTTTCTAATTATTCCTACTAGTATAGGGATTTCTATTTTAGGAACTTATGCTACTGTCATCTATTCTTCAGAGAAGTATTTAGAAGCTGGAATCGTTACTAGTGTTTTTGCCGTAAGAACTATAATTTGGGCTGTCGAGCTAATTTTAGGAAAACAGATTATTTTTATCAATAATTACGAAAACAGATTAACCTCCTATTACTTTATAGGAGGCGGAATTAATATACTATTAAACTCGCTACTTTTCTTTAATCATTTATATAGACCTGAATACTATATAGCTACGACTATGCTTGCTGAACTTTTTGTTGTGATATTAGAAATCTTATTTATTGTTAAGCATAAACTTATAAGTTTAAAAACTTTATTTAACACTGTTTTTAAATATACTGCAATTTCTCTAGGATTTATTCCTATATATTTTATTTGCAAAACAATATTTAATATAAATTCTTATGCGATTACCTTTAATATGTTGTTAATGATCATTTGTGTAGTTGTAATTTCTGGTATTTACTACTTAATAGCATTATATATATCAAAAGATAAAACACTTAACTATGTTATAAGTATAGCTAAAAATAAAATAAAACGTTAAAAGGAGTTTATATGAAATTTACTAAACGCTGTATATATTTTTTATCACTACTTTTTCTTTTGTTAATTTTTTCTAAACAAATCTATGCAAAAGATAGAGTGCACATAATAACTGTTTCTTCTTGGTCAGACGCTATAATTTTAGAAAGCGATGACCATTTTGCAATGATTGATACCGGAGAAGATTACAGTTATCCTGATGGAAACAATCCTAAATATCCCGTCCGCGAAGGAATAACCAAAGATCCTAATCTAATAACAGAAGACAGATTGTTTGCACATATAAAGGAGTTAGGAATTAAAAAACTTGACTTTATTCTTCTTACTCATGTGCATTCTGATCACACTGGGGCTGCTGCCGATATTTTAAAATCGATTCCTACGGACAAAATTTATTTAAAAAAATATAGTGATGAAAGAATTTCAGATAAAGAGAGACTATGGGATAACTTATATTCTTACGATAAAGTACTTAATGCTGCAAAAGAAACTAATGTAGACATTATTCAGGATATAAAAGATTCAGATTCTCATATAAAACTAGGAAATATTTCTATTAATTTATTAAATTATAAAAATGAATATGATAGTGACGGGAACTTAAAAAAAGTATATGATGATAATTTGAATTCTATTCTATCAGTTTTAAATATAAATAATGTTAAAGTGTTTTTAGGTGGAGATTTAGAAAACACAGACTTAAAATTAGAGGATTACTACGCCCCATTAATAGGACAAGTTGATGTCATGAAATTTAATCATCATGTCGAAACAACAAAATCTAATGCAACAAATTTTATAGACACTCTAAGACCAAAATATATTATCAAAACCGGAATACGTCCAGTCGAAGAAAATTATAAAAAATATCTTGATAACAAAAATATCAAAATTATTAATGCTGGTCGTAGTGATATTAAAGCCGTTGTTCTTGATTTTGAAAATAACTCTATTAACGATGTATCTACACAATACACTCACTACGGCTTTTATAACGAGAATAATACTCTAAAATTTAAAAATTGGAATAACAACTATCCAGAAAAGGGATGGCTTCAAGAAAATGATAATTGGTACTATATAAAAGGCAACGGAATAGTTACAGTAGGATGGGAGTCTATAGACGGAAAATATTTTTATTTTAATGAAAACGGAACCTTACATAATGGAATTTTAGAGGATAACGGTAATACATATTATATTGATAAAAACACAGGTGTGTTATCAGATAGTTGGAAAAAAATTGATTCTTCTCTAAAATACTTCAAAAAAAATGGGATAATGCCAAAAATGAATGGGAAAACTTTTATCATTTTGAAAAAGATGGTAACCTTAGTAAAAATCGATGGGTGGGCTTTATTCACACAAATAACGAGGGAAAAATTAGTTTCTCTGATTACAGAAATTACCCACTTATTATATTAATTTTAATTCTTGTTGGATACATTTTTTATTTAGTAACAATTAAAAAGAAAACATCGTGATTTTAATGGGTCTACAAAATATAAGACTGATGAAGAGGAATA
>OLQN01002712.1_pt1 | contig 11644 bp, 9 predicted proteins | sample 1673181 | NCBI WGS metagenome assembly OLQN01 (sample SAMEA3136763, study PRJEB25190) | human gut metagenome | biome: human gut; feature: human-associated habitat; material: faeces | place: Austria | collected 2013
CCGCAGCCGCCGGAGCGGTGCTTAAGCCGTTAGGCGGGAATTGTGCGGTATTGCCATAGAGTTACAGTGCAGGGAGAGGCTTCGGTCTCTCCCTTTTGCTTTGGTTGCTTTTTTGCCCCTGATACGGTATAATATATTCTGTATCAATATGTAAAAGGGGAATTGCGCATGTACAGGGATCTGCTGGTGGGGTCTACGGGCTTTGTGGGGGGCAACCTGCGGGCAAAACATACGTTTGCCGCGGTGTGCCATAGCAGCGATATTGCCGCCCAGTACGGCACACAGCCGGACCTTTGCGTCTATGCGGGCGTGCCGGCGGCCATGTTTTTGGCCAACGCTGACCCGGAAGCGGACATGGAAGTTATGCGCACTGCCCGGGAAAACCTGCGCAAAATTGCACCAAAATCCCTGGTGCTTATTTCCAGCATTGCCGTGTTTGCCGACAGCCGCGGCCGCTGTGAGGACGATGCCCCCGATACCGACGGCCTGCCTGCCTATGGCCGCAATCGCCTGCAGCTGGAACAGTGGGTGCGGGAGGATTTTAACGATGCCCTCATCGTGCGCCTGCCCGCCCTGTACGGCGCAGGCCTTAAGAAAAACTTCCTGTTCGACCTGCACACCATCACCCCGGCTATGCTGAAACCGGAGAAATATAACGAATTGGCGGAAAAATTGCCCCTTGTCAAAACCGGCTACACTCTGGCAGACAACGGCTTTTATAAGCTGAACGGCACCGCCGATAAAACAGCATTAAAAGAATTTTTCGCGGGCAATGATTTCAACGCCCTGGCGTTCACCGATTCCCGCAGCCGCTACCAGTTCTACAACCTGGGCCGCCTGTGGCAGGACATCGAGGCCGCCCGCGCCGCCGGGCTGACGATGCTGCACCTTTGCACACCGCCCATCTCGGCCGCCGAGGTCTACACCGCCGTGACCGGCAAAGCCGATTGGACCAATGAACTGCCCAAGTCCCCGTTTGACTACGACCTGCGCAGCCGTTATGCCGCCGTTTTGGGCGGCAGCGGGGACTACCTGTGTACCAAAGAAGAAGAACTTGACGATGTTACGCATTTCCTGCGTGAGTGGAGGGATTGAGGATGGCAAACTATCAGCTGGCGATCTCCAACATTGCCTGGCATAAAGAGGACGACGAGGCGGTCTACACCGCCATGCAGCAGGCCGGTTTTACCGGACTGGAAATCGCGCCGACCCGCATCTTCCCGGAGATGCCCTACGAAAACCTGACCAGCGCGCTGCTGTTTGGCGGGTATCTCAAAAACCAGTGGGGCTTCTCGGTGCCCAGCATGCAAAGCATCTGGTACGGCCAGACCGGCAACATTTTTAACCCGGCGGACGCCGAGCACTTGCTGGATTATACCGCCGAGGCATTCCAGTTTGCCCACAGCCTGAACTGCCCGTCGCTGGTGTTCGGCTGTCCCAAAAACCGCATGCGCGCCCTGGGTGACAGCGATGCCGCCGCCGAAGCCTTCTTTATGCAGGCGGGCAACCTGGCCGCGCGGTACGGCGTGCGCCTGGCCATCGAGGCTAATCCCCCGATGTATACCAACTACTTAAACGGCACCGCCGAGGCGTTCAGCCTTGTCAAGCGGCTGGATAACCCCGGCCTGGCCGTCAACCTGGACCTGTCCACCATGCTGGCCCAGGGTGAAAAGCTGCAGAATTTTGTGGATGACCTAAAGTACGTCAGCCATGTGCATATCAGCGAACCGGGCCTGGCCCCCATCCAGAAGCGCCCCGAGCATAAAGAGCTGGCCCTGCTGCTGGGCGCGGTGGGCTACCGGGGTTTTGTTTCGGTGGAGATGGCCCGCACCGACCTGGATACCGTAAAGCGGACGCTGGACTATGTGGCGGAGGTGTTCCAATGATCGAATATGAACGCAAGGCGTTGCAGGGCGTGCCTGATTACCGCGCCGCCGAGCTGCTGCCCAAGCGCAGTGAATACTGCCTGTTGATCCCCGTTATCAACGAGGGGGCGCGCATTTTGACCGAGCTGGGCCGCGCCCAGACCGCCGGGGTGGACACCCTGTGCGACATTGTCATCTGCGACGGCGGCTCCACCGACGGCAGCATGAAGCTGGACACCCTGCAGCTGTACGGCGTCAACACGCTGCTGACCAAGATCGGCCCCGGCAAGCAGGGGGCGCAGCTGCGCATGGGCATCTACTTTGCCCTGAACCGCGGCTACAAGGGCGTGCTGACCATCGATGGCAATAACAAGGATTCCATCGAGGACGTGCATAAATTCATCGAGAAATTGCAGGCAGGCTATGACTTTGTGCAGGGCAGCCGCTTCATCCGCGGCGGCCACGCCGTCAACACCCCGCCGGTGCGCTACGCCGCCGTGCGGCTGGTGCATGCGCCGCTCATCAGCCTGGGGGCGCACCAGTGGTTCACCGATACCACCAACGCCTACCGCGCCTACAGCCGCGAGTACCTGACCCACCCCGACGTGCGCCCCCTGCGGGACGTGTTTATGGGGTACGAGCTGCTGGCGTATCTGAGCATCCGCGCCACGCAGTTGGGCATGAAGGCCTGCGAGGTCCCCGTGACCCGTGCCTACCCCGCCACCGGCAAGACCCCCACCAAGATCAGCGGCTTTAAAGGCAACAGCGACCTGATGCAGGTGCTGCTGAAAGCCCTGGCGGGAAAATATAACCCGTGAAATAAAAACGGCAGAACGAAGGGAAACGCCATGACCTACGATAAAATCATCCTTGGTGCGGGCCTGTATGGGCTGTATGCGGCGCAAAAGTGCGGCGCGGCAGGGCAGCGGGTGCTGGTGCTGGAGCGTGACCCCGCGCCCTTTATGCGGGCGACCTACATCAACCAGGCGCGGGTGCATATGGGCTACCACTACCCCCGCAGCTACTCCACGGCCATCAAATCTGCCCATTATTTTGAGCGGTTCTGCCGGGATTATGGCTTTTGCCTGCATACCGAGTTTGACCAGGTCTACGCCACCAGCGCCCATTTTTCCTGGACGAATGCGGCCGAGTTCCGACAGTTCTGCCGCGCGGCGGGCATCCGCTGCGACGATGTGCCGCCGGAACGGTACTTTAACCACGGCCTGTGTGACGGCGCGTTTTTGACCACCGAATACACCTACGACGCCCAGGTGCTCAAGCGCTGGTTTTTGGAGCAGCTGGCCCGGCTGCCCAACGTGGAAGTGGCTTATAGCCACAAGCCCGACCGCATCGAGAAGGCGGGTAATGTTTGGCGCGTGACGGCGGGGGACATTACCGCCGAAGCGCCCTACCTGCTCAACGCTACCTACGCGGGCGTGAACGATGTGCACGCCATGCTGGGGCTGCCGCCTTTCGGCATTAAGTACGAAAAGTGCGAGATCATTTTGTGCACTGTGGACGAAAGCCTGAAGAACACCGGCATCACCGTGATGGACGGGCCGTTCTTCAGCCTGATGCCCTTTGGCCAGACCGGTCTGCACAGCCTGACCAGTGTGACCTTTACCCCCCACGAGACCAGCTACGACAGCGTGGCGACCTTCCCCTGTCAGCAGGCGTGCGGCGGGGTGTGCAAGCCGGGCGACCTGTACAACTGCAATGAGTGCCCGGCCAAGCCCGCCAGTGCCTGGCCCTACATGAGCCAGCTGGCCCGCAAATATTTAAAAGAGGAATATGGCTTTGCCTACCACAGCAGCCTTTTCAGCATGAAACCGATCTTAAAGGCCAGCGAGGTGGACGACTCCCGCCCCACGGTGGTGCGTGTGATGTGTGACGAGCCGAAGCTGGTCAGTGTGCTGTCCGGCAAGATCAACACAGTCTATGATTTGGACGAGGTGCTGGAACTGTGAGTAGTATCAACAATAAGGAAAAAAACTTTATCTCCGCCGTGGTCTACCTGCATAACGACGGGGCCCGTGCGGTGGAGTTCTGCCGCGCCGTGGCGGTGGAGCTGGACAGCCACTTCGCCCAGTATGAACTGGTAGTGGTGGACGACGCCTGCACCGATGACACCGTGGAGCGCCTGCGCACCTGGGGCAAAGACCAGGCCGCCCCGCTGACGATTTTGCATATGAGCCTGTACCACGGTTTGGAAAACGCCATGAACGCGGGCCTGGATGCCAGCATCGGCGACTATGTGTACGAGTTTGACTCCACCGAGCTGTGCTACCCGGCGGCCATGATCTTTGACGCGTACCGCACGGCGCTGCAGGGCAGCGACATCGTTTCGGTCTGCCCTAAGGCGACCCGCAGCGGGCTGTTTTACCGCATTTTCAACGCGAATTCCCACAGCAATTACCAGCTGCGCACCGATGCGTTCCGGCTGGTCACCCGGCGGGCCATCAACCGTGTGCATGCCAGCAGCGCCCACCTGCCCTACCGCAAGGCGGCCTATGCGGCCTGCGGCTTAAAAATGACCGACCTGGAATTTGACGGCAAGGTGGGGGCCGGTGCGCCCCACCGCTTCAACCTGGCCATCGACAGCCTGGCACTGTACACCGATGCCGGATTCAAGGCCAGCGTGGGCATTACCCTGTTTATGCTGGCACTGGCGTTGGCGGAACTGGTGTATACGCTGGTCATCTTCGCCACAGGCCACCCGGTGGCGGGCTGGACTACCACCATGTTTGTGATCACCGTGGGCTTTGCCGGGCTGTTTGCCGTGCTGGCCATCGTGGTCAAGTACCTCTCGCTGCTGTTGGAATTGACGTTCAAACAGCAAAAATACCTTGTGGAAAGCATCGAGAAGCTGCAAAAGTAAATGGGAGCATCTATGCAGGCATTGCAGAAAAAGCAGAAAACCTGGGTCCTGCTGTTGCTGGGGGCCTTGTTGGGACTGGCGGCGTTTTTGCGTTTGTATGGCACCGCGCCGCTGGACCCCGCCAACGATGCCTGGATCTGGTACGGCTACGACGAGACCGACATCCACCAGCATTACGCCGGGTGGCTGGGGTTCCGCAACAGCAGCTGGCAGTTCCCGCTGGCCCAGGCCGATGCCCTGGCCTACCCGGCGGGGACGGGGGTAAACATCTCCTTTACCGATTCGCTGCCCTGGGTGTCGGTGCTGTTTAAGCTGCTGGCCCCGGTGCTGCCAGCGCAGTTCCAGTGGTTCGGGCTGTATGAGCTGGCCGCCTTTATTTTGCAGGGCATGGCCGCGGCGCTGGTGCTGGGGCTGTTCCTGTACGATCTGCTGCCGCTTGCGGCGGGCACGGCGCTGTTTGCGTTTTCGCCCATCATGATCGAGCGGGCGTTCCGCCATGTGGCGCTTTCCTCCCATTACATTGTGCTGTTTGCGCTGTATGCCTACCTGCGCGGCCGGCGGGAGCAACGCTGCTTTATGCCGGTGTTCTGGCTGCTGGCGGCACTGGGCGTGGGCATTACGCCCTACTTTTTGCCGATGGCGGCCATCTTTGCGTTGCTGCTGGCGGTGGAAAACGCCCTGCACACCCGCAAACTGCTGGCCCCCTGCGGGCTGTTTTTGGGCACCTGCGCGGCCGGGTATGCGGCGGGCGTGGTGCTGGGTTCGCTGAACAATGGCTACTCCGCCAGCCGGGAAAATTACGGCGTGTTCTCCTTCAATTTAAACGCGCTGTTCAACCCCAGCTCCAAGGGCGGGTACACCTGGTCCCGGATTCTGCCCGCCCGGCCGCAGCTGTACGGGCAGTATGACGGCTTCAATTATCTGGGCTTTGGCATGATGGCATTGCTGGGCGTGCTGTGCGCGGCGGCAGTGGTGTTGGCTGTGCGCAGCAAGGCAGGCCGCGCCGCGCTGGCGGGGCTGCTGCGCCGCAATCTTGTACTTATTTTGGGCATGGCGTTTATGACGCTGTTCGCCATTACCAATGTCGTCTGCTTTGACGATGTGGAACTGCTGAATATCCCCCTGCCGGAGGGGCTGGTGAAACTCTGCGGCATCTTCCGCGCCAGCGGGCGGATGTTCTACCCTGTGTACTACGTGCTGATGACCGCCTGCATCGTGGGGCTGGCGCGGCTGCTGCGCCGTGTGGGCAAGGCTGCGCTGTATCCGGCGGTGCTGGTGCTGGTGGCGGCTGTGCAGCTGTTTGACCTGAGTGCTATGATCGCTGAAAAGCACACTGCTATGGCAGAAACCGCCGCCAAGCCGCAGCCCTACCCGCAAGAGCTGGTGGACTGCCGCGATAACTACGGCACGCTGATGCTGGCAGATGACATCATCCACGCTCGCAACGTCATCTGCGCGGCATGGCACCCCGGCATGGTCACCAACGGGTACGATGTGAACACCTACACCGGCGCGTGGAACGTGACCATCGACTGGACGGCCCAAACCAGTGCCGCCGTGGACAGCGGCACGCTGGACCCGGACACCCTGTATGTGACCGGCGACGCCGACCGCTTTGCCAGCTGGCAGGCACAGTACGGCGACAAGGCCGACTATATCACCTGGGATATTGCTGCCACCGGCATCTACGACCGGCGGGACGAATACTACTTTATGGCACCAAAACAATAACGAACCATCGAGGTAAAATGTATGAAGCATCCCCGCCTGCAACTGAACAAGCGCGCTTTCTGGTGCGGCGTGGCCGTGCTGGTTTTGCTGCGCTGCGGCCTGACCAGCTTCCAGCAGGCATATACCTGGGTGGGCGGCGCACCGTTGGATGACGAGCTGATGTTCCGCGCGGCGCAGGCCATCACGGCAGGGGAGTGGCTGGGGGCTTACGATTATCTGACCCTCTCCAAGGCCATGTTCTTCCCGGTATGGCTGGCGCTGCTGCATGTGCTGCACCTGCCGTATCTGGTCAGCGGGGCAGCACTGTGGTGCGCAGCTTCGCTGCTGGCGGCCTTTGCCTTTGCGCCGCTGTGGCGTAACGCCGAGCCGGGCTGCGGCCGCGTGCTGACGCTGGGGCTGTTTGGGGCGCTGGCGTTTTTGCCCTCCAGTTGGGCGGCCTATACGCTGCGCGTTTACCGGGACAACATCTTCCCGGCACTGTGCCTCGTTTTCTTTGCGGGCATGGCGGGCATGGCCCTGCGGGCCGTGTTTTACACTGCGAAACAAAAGCCGCTGTGGCCCTGGCTGCTGGCGGCGGGCTTGGGGCTGGCTTGTGCCTATCTCGACCGCGAGGACGCGGGGATGTTCCTGCTGCCCTTTGCCGGGGCGGCGACCATCATCGTGCTGGTGGTGCTGGTTGGCAAGCGCCGGTGGCTCTGCTGCGCGGCGCAGGCTATCCCGTATGCCATGCTGGCGGCGGGGGTGCTGACCTTCTGCGGGCTGAATTACAGCCACTACGGCGTGTTTGCCCTGTCGGATTTTTCCGAAGGCTCCTTTGCCGCCGCCATGGGCGCGATGATGCGGGTGGATACCGACAGCGACGCGCCCTACTTGTCGGTGCCTGCCGATGCCCGCGCCAAAATTTACGAAGCCGTGCCCGAGCTGGAACCCCTGGCCTACTGGCTGGAGGAGGACGCCCAGATGGAGAACGACTTCCGCGACCCCGGCCTGAACGACTACCGTGCGGGCAGCTTCTATTGGGCCATCCGCCGCGCCGCCCAGTTTGAGGGCATCTACGACAGCGCCCAGACCGCCGATGCTTACTGGCAGAACGTGGCCGATAAGATCAACGCCGCCTGTGACGCGGGCACCCTGCCCAGCCGCACCGGCAAGCGGGTTGCCACCAGCCAGCCCATCAAGGCCGGGTACGTGGGCGCGACCCTGGCCGAGACCTGGAAGGGCTTTTGGCATGTGCTGGGCTTTAAGGATTGCCAGCCCTATGAAAACCTACGGTCCATCGGCACCACCGATGATATTGCCGCCTGGTCCGGCTACCTGCACTGCGGTTTCAACAATGCCGCCGTGGCAGGGGAGGACACCCCCTATTACAGCCCCTACCAGAAGGCTGTGTTTGCAGTGATGCAGGCATGGACCGCCGTGTACAGCGTGGTGCTGACGGTCTGCGTGCTGTGCGCGGTGCTGTTCCGGTTGATACATCTTTTTACGAATCTGCGCAAAAAACAAACGGCCGAAACCGTGGTTCCGTGGCTGCTGCTGTTCGGCATCTTCGGCATTGCACTACTGCGCTGTGCTATGATCGCCTTTGTGGAGGTGTCCAGCTTCGGCATCGGCACCAGCACGATGTATCTGGCTACCGTGCACCCGCTGCTGGCGGTGTACGCATTTACCGGGCTGTTTTTGTACGGACGGCCCATTGGAAAAAAGAGAAAGGATAACGCATGACGGATCTATTGGTCATCGGCGGCGGCGCCGCAGGCCTGATGGCGGCGGGCGCGGCCTGCGCCAAGGGCCTGACAGTGACGGTGCTGGAGCACAACCCCAAAGGCCCGGGGCAGAAGCTGCTCATTACCGGCAAGGGCCGCTGCAACGTCACCAGCGACAGCGACGTGCGGGAGTTTTTGCCCTACGTGCGGCATAACGGGCGGTTCTTGTATTCCAGCCTGTACGCCTTCCCGCCGGCCTCGGCCATGCAGCTGTTTGAGGAACTGGGCGTGCCGCTGAAGACCGAGCGCGGCCGCCGGGTCTTTCCCCAAAGCGACCGCGCCGCCGATGTGCTGGCGGCCCTGCGGGACTATGCCCGGGATGCAGAATTTGTACGCGGCAACGCTAAAAAGCTGCTGCTGGAGGACGGCGTCTGCAAGGGCGCTGTCACCGACCGGGGCGAGACACTGCGGGCAGAGAACACCCTCATTGCCACCGGCGGCATCAGCTACCCGGCCACCGGCAGCGACGGCAGCGGCTATAAGCTGGCACGGCAGGCGGGGCATACCATCGTAACGCCGCAGCCCAGTTTGTGCAGCCTCGTCAGCCCGGACCCGGCCTGCCGCCGCATGATGGGTCTGGCCCTGCGCAACGTGCGGCTGACCCTGCTGTGCGACGGCAAGGAGCTGTTCACCGAGCAGGGCGAAGCGCTGTTTACCCATTTTGGCCTGTCCGGGCCGCTGGTGCTCTCGGCCAGTACCTATATTGAGGATATAGCGAAGCACCGTTATATCTGCGAGTTTGACTTAAAGCCCGCGCTGGATGAAAAGACGCTGTACGACCGCCTGACCCGCGATTTTGCCGAGCAGGGCGCCCACAGCGTCCAGGGTGCGCTGGCCAAGCTGCTGCCCAACTCGATGCGGCCGGTGGCGGTGGAAAAGTGGGGCGTCGACCCCGCGACCCGCGCCGCGCAAATTACAAAGGAGCAGAAGCAGGCGCTGGTGCAGCTGTGCAAGCATTGGCAGGTGCCGGTCACGGCCCTGGGCGACAAGGAGCACGCCGTGGTCACCGCCGGCGGCGTGGACGTGAAGGAAGTGGACCCCAAGACCATGGCCAGCAAGCTGTGCAGTGGGCTGTACTTTGCCGGCGAGGTGCTGGACGTGGACGCCCGCACCGGCGGATACAATTTGCAGATCGCCTGGTCCACCGCGCAGGCGGCGGTAAGGGCGATGTGAGATGCGGGGTGTCGAGGACGCCGCCCCCTACAAATTGCCCTGAGGTGGATGTAGGGGCTGATGCAAGCATCGCCCCCTGCATAGGACGGTTGATAAAAAGATTTTATTTATAAAAGGTGATAAAAATGATCTCTGTAGCAATTGATGGGCCCTCCGGGGCGGGGAAATCCAGCCTGGCGAAACGGCTGGCGAAAGATCTCGGCTACGTCTATGTGGATACCGGCGCTATGTACCGTTCCATCGGCCTGTACGCCGTGCGCGCCGGGGTCGACCCCAAGGACGAAGCCGCTGTAACGGCGCTGCTGCCCCAAATCAAGCTGGCCATCCGCCTGGTGGACGGCGCCCAGCACATCTACCTCAACGGCGAGGACGTCAGCGACGCCATCCGCGCCGAGAACATCGGCATGGCGGCCTCCGCTGTGTCGGCCCATCCGCCGGTGCGCGCCTTTCTGCTGGACACCCAGCGCGGGCTGGCCGCGGACCAGAACATCCTGATGGATGGCCGGGACATCGGCACCGTGGTGCTGCCCAGCGCTACCGTGAAAATTTTCCTCACCGCCAGCGCCGAGGCCCGCGCCGAGCGCCGCCGCAAGGAACTGGAAGAAAAAGGCCAGCCTGCCGACTTTGCCACCGTGCTGGCCGACATCCGGCAGCGCGACTACCAGGATACCCACCGGGCCATCGCCCCGCTGAAGCAGGCCGACGATGCCATCCTGGTGGACACCAGCGACATTGGCTTTGACGAAAGCTTCGAGCTGCTCAAGCGCACGATTCTTGCACATATTTAAGGGGGACGCGCTATGCTGTTGTATTGGATCCTGCTGCCCACCGTCTGGGTGCTGGCGCACATCGTGTTCCGCATCCAGGTCATCGGCCGCGAAAACCTGAAAGCCGTCCGGGATGGCCGTGCCTACGTCATTGCGCCCAACCATATCGCCAACCTGGACCCTGTGCTCATCGCCATTACGATTTTTGACTGGAAGCGCCTGCGCATCCTGGCCAAAGAGGAACTGTTCAAAAATCCGTTGGCTGGGTGGTTCCTGCGCTGCATGGGTGCGGTGTCCATCGAGCGCGGCAAGGGCGACACCGTCACGCTGGAAAAAATTACGAACGAGTGCAAAAACGGCACCGGCGTCATGATCTTCCCCGAGGGCACCCGTACCAAGACCGGTAAATTGGGCATGATCAAGAGCGGCGCGTTCGTCATTGCTGCCGCAGCCGGGGCCGATATGCTGCCGGTGCGCATCATCTACGGCACCAAGGACGGGCGGCTGCATCTCTTCTGCAAGGTGCGCATTGTCTTTGGCGAGGCTATCCCCGCCGCTGACCTGCAGATCAAGGACCAGAGCCACAAGATCGCCGAACTGCGCCGCATGAAGAACCGCCTGAAGGACGAGCTGGAAGCCCTGCTGAAAGCCAACGCTTTTGACGTGCAGGCAGCCGAGACCGTTGAGGCCGACGACCCCGCCCCCAAGGCTGCCGAAAAGGCGAAGCCTGCCGGGGAGCCAAAGCCCGCCGCACAGCCCGCCGAGGCCGCACAGCCCGCCGAAAAGCCCGCACTGCCCGAAGAAGCAGAGGGAGAGACCCAGGGCGCATAACCTGAAAAACGAGGTATAACGATGAATATTATCCGTGCCAAGACCGCGGGGTTCTGCTTTGGCGTGGACCGCGCAGTCAAGCTGACCTATGACCTGCTGGCCGACGGCCACAAAGTGGCCACCCTCGGCCCGCTGATCCACAACCCCCAGGTGGTGGAGGATCTGGAGGCCAAAGGCGCCCTGACCTGCCCCGATGTGGCCAGCGTGCCCGATGGGTACGAGGTCATCATCCGCAGCCACGGCGTGCCCCAGACGGTCTACGACGAAATAAGCACACGCCACCTGGCGTATCACGATGCCACCTGCCCGTTCGTAGCAAAAATCCATAAAATTGCTATGAGGGCAGACGAAAATCATGCACTTTTGTTGGTTGCGGGCGACGCCAGCCACCCTGAAGTGCAGGGGATTGTCGGCCACACAAAAGGAAAAGTGAAAGTTTTCGCTAATTTGGAAGAACTGGAGAAAATGCTCCCGGAACTTTTGCAACAAGAATCCATCTACGTGGTGGCGCAGACGACTTTCCGTGTGGAAAGCTGGGAAAAGTGCAAGGAATTTTTAAAAAAACAGTGTACAAAAGCCGAAATTTTTGATACAATATGTAATGCAACGTGGGCGAGGCAACAGGAAGCGGAAGAC
>OLQN01002720.1_pt1 | contig 11622 bp, 8 predicted proteins | sample 1673181 | NCBI WGS metagenome assembly OLQN01 (sample SAMEA3136763, study PRJEB25190) | human gut metagenome | biome: human gut; feature: human-associated habitat; material: faeces | place: Austria | collected 2013
TCTTTGTTTGGCCGCCGGTACAAAGAGGAATTAGTGTTCTGTCAATATTTATTTTGAAATCAGGACCGATAGGGACATTTCTTTACGGATTGGTAGAACGTGCTTTACTTCCGTTTGGTCTTCATCACGGTTTAAACTGGCCGGTTCGTACTACAGAACTTGGAGGAGCATGGGAAATTGGTGGACAACGTGTTGTTGGGACAATTAATGCTTACTTAGCATCATTAGCTGATCCTAATGTAACACATGTTGACCCAAGTATTACACGTTTTAACGGTGGTAAATTCGTTTACTTTATGTTCGGTTTATCCGGTGCAGCTTATGCAATGTATAAAACTGCCGATCCTAAAAAACGTAAAATGGTAGGTTCATTATTATTTGCAGCAGCAGGGACATCATTCTTAACCGGTATTACAGAACCAATTGAGTTTACATTTTTATTTGTAGCACCTATCCTTTATATCGTACACGCATTCTTAGCGGGGTCAGCACTATTTGTAATGCACATGTTGGGAGCGGGGGTTGCGACACCTACAGGACATGGTTTTATTAACTGGGTAATTTACGGTGTACTTCAAGGGCCTAAAACTGCTTGGTGGTTAGTGCCGATTGTTGGGATAGTATATTTCTTTATCTACTACGTTGTCTTTAGATTTATGATTGTTAAATTTGATCTTAAAACACCGGGACGTGAAGATACTGACGATGTGAGATTATCAAATAAAAAAGAAGCACGTGCTAAACTGGGTGTAGAAATTGCAACAATCGGTAAAGAAGAGTCACCAAAAGAAGTGGATAATACAGCAAGTGATGATGAAGTTATGGAAACCGTTCAAAAAACACCGGAAGGAATTCACAAGCAAGCTGTTGAATTGGTAAAAGCACATGGTGGAGCAGAAAATATTGAAGCGGTAGATGCTTGTATTACACGATTAAGAATAAATGTTAAAGATAAAAGTTTAGTAGATCAAGAGAGAATTACAACTAAACTGGGAGCTATGGGATTTGCGGAAAGTGATATGCAGATGCAATCTATTTATGGTTCTCACGCAAATGTGTTAAAAATGGAAATTCAAGATATGCTTGGTATGGAGGAATAGGTTTATGAAAAATTTGTTTGTTACAGACTTAGATGGAACATTTGTAAAAAATTCGGTGTTCGTCGAACAAGGTGATTTAAGGGCGTATCATAGTGCAAAAAAATATGGGGACTTCTCAGTTGCGACCGGGCGATCTGTTGAAGAAATCAAATATATTGCCGAAGGTGATAATATAGAAGTCACACATATGATAGGGTTTAACGGAGCGGTTGTAACAAGACAAAATGAAATTATATTTGAAAAATATATTCAAGAAAAAGATTTAGAGGATATTTTTAAATATTTAAAAGAAAATAAACTTATATTTGATGCTTTAGACGGCAAACAAAGAATTGGCAACTTCAATCATGAGAAAAAGGATAGACTTTGGAACATGGAGCTTATTTGTGTGGATAATCCTTTTGAACTATTGGTTGGGAAAACAATTTATAAGATAAATGTAAGACCGTGTAAAGAAGAATTAAATTCTCATTATGAAATTATGAGAAAATTATTTCCGAATGTAGAAATTTACAAATCGGGATCAACAAGAATGGAAATAACAGCTAGGGGTATTTCTAAAGCGAGTGGAATAAAATTAATAAAATCAGGATATAATAGAATTATTGCTTTGGGTGATTCCGGAAATGATGTGGATATGTTTAAAATAGCCGACATTTCTTACTGTATGAGCGGTGCTCCGAAAGAAGTGCAGCAACAGGCTACATATGTAGTAGAAAGTTTTGCAAAAGCAATAGAACATTTTGAAGAAAATTATAAATAGTATAAAAACCATTATCTATCTAAAAAGGTAATGGTTTTTGAGTTGTTTCATATATCATATTAAATTTTGGAACTGTTCCAAATACAGGGTATGAAAAAATTATATTCTTGTATTATTTTTCATCTGGATAATAAATTTGACACTTTAGTGGAAAATTAGCGCAAAAATTTAAAATATGATATACTAAGATTGTGGTAGTTTATATAAAAGTTACTATAATATTTATTAAAACATAAGGAGGAGTTATTTATGAAACCATTTAAAAGGACTACTGAAAAAATTTTAGCTTGGATAGCTAATGTGTTATTATTAATTATTACCGGTGGTTTAAGTTATGTATCATTTATTAGTAGTACAAAAGATATATTAAAAAATCCGGAGTTTTTAAGAGCGTTTGAAGCCAGCTTAGCTCAACAAAATGCGTCTATTCCTACGGATAAAGCATTAGAATTAGGTGTTGCAACATTTAAAATTTATACGGTAATTTACATTGTTTTATTAATATTAGCATTGATAGCGACATTTATTATAAAAAAACGTATTATTGCCGGTATTTTCTTCTTGTTGGTAGCTATCGGTGTCGGTATAACATCAGTTGGATTTTTCTTCCCAATTTATATATTACACTTTATAGTAGCGATAATGTTATTTGTAAGAAAAGAACCTGAAGATGATATTAATCAAAACGAAACGGTAAGTTATTTATAAAAAATTAAACTATTGATTTAACTTGATAAAAGACATATAAAACTTTCTAACTAAAAAGAACCGAAAAATTTATTCAATTTTTCAAAAGGTAGTAACCATAGTTCATAAGTGTTAGAAAGTTTTTTAGTTTTGAAATTTTTATTAATATCTATATTGTGTTATAATAATAGGGATAAAAAACTTGAGGTTTTACAATGAAGACATATAGTTATAATAAAAAATTTATAGAAAAGTTAAATCTTTTTAAAATAAAAGAGCGTTATCATTTTAATAATGAAGAATATAACAAAGCTATATTTTTTGCTTTGAGTTCTTTAGAGCAGCAATTTTCTACCGATAACATTAAAACTAAGTCATTGCTTTTTGGTGATTATTATAGTTTTGAGTATTATAGTTTATTAAAAAAAGATTTGGTTAAACTGAAAAAATTGACAGATATTATGAAGGTCGGGTATCAAAAATTATTAAATAATAATTCGAGTGTAGATAAATTCATTATTAATATTATTTATGTGTGGTTTGAGTTTTATGGTAAAAAAATAGATGATGATGACAGAACCTTTATCAAAAAAGTAGTATGGGCGGAGAATTAAATGTTAAAACAGTATGACGGATTGATAGCGGAAGTGCTAGAAGATATTTTTGAAATAACAAAAAGCAACGATAATAAATTAAATAAAGTTATTAAGAAATATTTTTTGAATGGCGGAAAAAGGATAAGGGTGCTTTTGTTGCTTATCTGTGCAAAATTAGGAAATTTTAGTGAGAATAAAAAAGATATTATCCGTCTTGCTGGTATCGTTGAAATTATTCATACTGCGAGTCTTATTCATGATGATATTATTGACAATGCACAAACTCGTCGCGGGGATGTGACACTAAATAAAAAATACGGGAATTATTTCGCCTTGTATGTTGGTGATTACCTTTTTGCGGTTGTTCTTAATACAATTAGCGAATTTAAAGATGAGAGATTGCATACTTATCTTGCGATGACTTTAAAAGAGCTTTGTGTCGGCGAATTAATCCAAGAAGATGATTTGTATAATGTTAATACGAGAAGATTAGATTATTTGAAAAAAATAAAACGTAAAACTGCGATTCTTATCGCTTTTTCTTGTGTAGCCGGCAGCATTATTTCGGGGGCGGAGGATAAGGATATAATTAGCAGTTACAGATATGGCTATTACCTTGGAATGAGTTATCAAATAGTTGATGATTATTTGGATTTTTCCGGTGGAAATAACCTCGGTAAAGAGTCGGGACAGGATTTAATAAATGGAAATATGACTTTACCGGCGATAATTGCTAGAGAATATAATAACGAGTTATTTTTAGATTTTTGTAAAGACAGTAGCATAGAGTATAAGCAGAAGATAATAGATTTTATAAAAAGTAATGAAGAGATATTGGAACAAACACTTTCGGTGAGTGTAAGTTATTTAGAAAAGGCACGTTTTATCATTAGAGATATGGATAAAAAAATACGTCTGGAATTAGAATATGTAATGAATAAATTAGCAAGGATAAATAATGGATATACAAAAATTTTTAGAAGAATTTAAGGGTATTGACTTGGAACAATTAGATAGAGAACAACAGGAAAATTTCCGTTCAATTTTATTTAATAATGGATTGTTTGAGGATGCACTTGAGTTGTCAAGAATTATTTATGAACAAAATAAGGAAGAAGACGATGCGATTGAAGGATATGTTCATAATTTAATGTATCTTAATAAAAAGGATGATGCCCTTTTTATTTTATATAATGCTGAAAAAACAGCACCGGTTTTGTATTTAGAGGGTATGATTTATAAAAATGACGGTTTGTTGGAAATTGCAGAAGATAAGTTTCAACAGGCACGCAGTAAAACCAAACACCCTGAAGCTGTAAGAAGTATAGATTCGGAGTTGGTGTCCATTTATTTAGAAACCGGTAGGGAAAATAAGGCGAAAATTATGAGTGAAAGAATTTTCCATGAAGAACCGTCTGCTGAAAGTTTTCATTTGGCATTTGATAATTTATTTGTAATGGGTTTATTTGAAGATGCCGTTGATTTTTATACAAGACACGGTAGGGAGTATGAAGATGCCAATTTATTATTCGCTGTTGCATATTCGTACAATCAGCTTAAAGATATTGAAAATTCAAAAATGTACCTTTTAAAAACAATAGATTTAGATTCGGAGTTTGTTGATTCTTATTTACATTTAGGTCATATGTCAAAAGGTGAAGAAGCGAAAAAATATCTTGAAAAATACATCGAACTTCAAGGTGTTGCACACAGTGCCTATTTGCACTTGATTTCTCTTTATAACGACGATAAGGAATATGATAAAATCCGTCAGTTGATGAAAGAAGTTTTAACAAATATGGGAATTTCGGAAGAAACTCTATATATAGCGATTTATGCTTTAAAAACTTTATTTGAATATGATAAAATTTATAGTTTATATAATGAACACGCCATTGTTAAAGACGATCCGATTTTGTTAGGTGCTGCCTTAAATGCTCTATCGGAAGAGGAAGATTATATTGATTTTGTTGAAGAAGAAGCGGTGACTTATTTTGAATTATTGCATGACGAACCGACTTATTTGGAAACACTAAAAAATGTTTATGAGCTAACAGGAAGTAAAAGAGTTCATGAAATTATAGAACATTTTGAACATCATCACCATCATGGTTGTTCACATAATCATCATGATGAATATTAATTAAAAGAGGAGGAACTCAGAGGTAGAAAATTTGTGATTTTAAAAAATTTTTACTTGTGAGTTTTCTTTAGTTTATTAACGGTATAATAAGGAGATAGACATGGATAAAATAATTTTATTGGATGGTAATAGTTTGAGCTATCGTGCTTTTTATGCTATGCCGGCACTAAAAAATAAAAAAGGGTTATACACGAACAGTGTTTATGGTTTTACCTTAATGTTGGAAAGAGTTTTAACCGATGTTAAGCCGAAATATGCACTTGTTGCCTTTGATAAAGGAAAGCAAACTTTTCGACATAAAAGTTACGAAAATTATAAAGGTACACGTGATAAAACGCCTGACGAGTTGGTGGAACAGTTCGGTTATGTAAGAGAGCTTATAGAATCTTATGGAATAAAATATGAAGAGCATTTTGATTATGAAGCAGACGATATTATCGGAAGTTATGCACGTTTGGCAGAAAAAGCCGGCTTAGAAGTTATTATTGTTTCAGGCGATAAAGATTTAACTCAGCTTGCAAGTGAGAATATCACAATTTATTATACAAAACGAGGAGTAACGGAAATTGATTATTATACTCCGGAATTTATTAAGGAAAAATACAATTTAACTCCGGAACAAATAATTGATATGAAAGGTTTAATGGGAGATAAATCTGATAATATTCCGGGAATAGCCGGAGTCGGTGAGAAAACTGCGATTAAACTGCTTACCGAGTATGGAAGTGTTGAAAATATTTTAGATAATATTGATAATATAAGCGGTAAAAAGTTAAAAGAGCGTCTAACAGAGGGGAAAGAAGATGCCTTGATAAGTAAAAAATTGGCTACTATCCATACAGAAGTACCGTTAGAAAATAAACTGGAAGAATTAATTTTTGAAGAAAACAGAAAAAAGAAAATAAAATTATTTGAAAAATTGGAGTTTACCTCATTTTTAAAAAAATTACGTATAGAAGCGGAAAAAGAGGGCTTAGAAACAGAGGAAGAATTGGAGATAATCCATGCTACTGATAAAACAAGAATAGATTTTAATTCAGCAAGTATCCATGCGGAATGTTATACGGAAGATTATCATAATTCCAGTGTGGTAGGAATAGCTGTTTATAATCAAGAAAAAATTTATTTATTTAGTGAAGATTCTTTTTTTAGTAACGAAACGGTTTTGGACTATTTAACTTCCGAAAATAAAAAGATAGTATATGATTACAAAAAATTGATGTATTTAGCGTTAAAAAACGGTACTACAATAAACGGAGATGTTTTTGATGTTATGATTGCCGCATATTTAGCAGATGTAACTTCAAAAATTCAAATTGATAAAATAGTTTTTAATTATCTTGGAGAAATTTTAAAAAGTGATGAAGAAATCTACGGCAAAGGAGCAAGAAGAACCTTACCGGTTAATAGTGTGATTCATTCCTATTTAGCTCAGATAGTAAGTTATATTTCAAAATTAGAAGAGCCGTTAAGGGAAAAATTAATTGAAGAAGATATGATGAATCTTTTTGAGAACATAGAAATAAAAACCGCAAAAGTGTTAGCAAAAATGGAATTTGAAGGTATCCATGTTAGTAAAAAAGAGTTAGAAATAATGAGCGTAGAACTTGATAAACGAATTTCAACGCTTGAGGCCGGTATTCATGCTTTAGCAGGTGAAGAATTTAATATCGCATCTCCAAAACAACTGGCGGTAATTTTATTTGAAAAATTAAATTTACCTCCTATAAAAAAAATAAAAACAGGATATTCCACTTCTGTAGAAGTATTGGAACAACTCCAAAACGCTCATGAAATTATCCCGCTTATATTGGAGTACAGAATATTGGCAAAACTTAATTCGACTTATGCTAAAGGATTAGTTAAAGATATTACTCGTGAAGGGAAAATTCATACACGTTATGAACAAACATTAACTCAAACAGGAAGACTATCATCGGTTAATCCAAATCTTCAAAATATACCGACAAGAATAGAGGAAGGAAAGAAAATTAGAAAAGCATTTATTTCAGGCTCTGAAGATAGAGTTATTTTGTCAATTGACTATTCCCAAATTGAATTAAGGGTATTAGCTCATATTGCGAATGATGACAGAATGATTGATGCTTTCGAACATGATATTGATATTCATGCAAAAACGGCAAGTGATGTGAATGGAGTTACACTTGAAGAAGTAACCCCTGCTATGCGTCGTGAAGCTAAGGCGGTAAATTTTGGGATAATATATGGTATTTCCGATTTTGGATTATCAAATAATCTGGGAATAACAAGAAAACGTGCAAAGGAATTTATTAAAAAGTATTTAGAAACATTTCCGGGGGTAAAACAGTATATGGAAGATATTGTAAACTTTGCGAAAGAAAAGGGGTATGTTGAAACGCTGTACCATAGAAGAAGAAACCTTCCGGAAATTAATTCGAAAAATAAAATGATAGTAAATCTAAATTCACGTATCGCAATGAATACACCAATTCAAGGCACTGCAGCTGATATAATAAAAATCGCAATGATAAATGTTAACGATTATATAGAAAAAAACAATATTGATGCTAAATTGTTGCTTCAAGTTCATGATGAATTAATTTTGGATGTAAATAAAAAAGTGGTAGAGGAATTTACAAAAGAAATAGTGAAAATAATGGAGAGCGCCGCTAAACTATCTGTAAAACTAAAAGCGGAGGCAGGTGTTGGAGATAGTTGGTATAATGTTAAGTAAAATAGCAAAAAAAGGCGAAAAATTGTATTAATTAAATAAAAATTTACCTCTTATAATATTATTAATAAGGTATAGGCTAAAGTTGAAAAAATTGGCTTTAATAAGAGAAACATACCGTTTACAATCCTGATATTAATTTGTTATAATAAGGTAGGGTAAAATCATTACTCTTAAAATTAAAAAGTTTAAGGAGAATCAGTTATGAATAACAATCCATTAATTAATGCCAGAGAACAAATTAAAAGTGCCTGTGATATACTTGGGTACAAAGATGAGGTATACGAAGCGTTAAAAGATCCGCAACGCTTTATCGAAATAACTATTCCGGTAAAAATGGATAGTGGAGAGATAAAATACTTCAAAGGTTTTCGTTCTCAGCATAATGATGCGATAGGACCGACTAAAGGGGGGTTACGCTTTCACCCATTAGTAACAGGAGATGAGGTAAAAGCGTTATCTATTTGGATGACATTTAAGTGTGCAGTTGCCAATCTACCTTATGGCGGTGGGAAAGGCGGCGTTATAGTAGATCCTAAAGAATTGTCACAAGGTGAATTAGAACAATTATCACGTGGATATATCCGAGGATTATATAAATATCTTGGGGAAAAACAAGATATACCCGCACCGGATGTGAATACGAACGGTCAAATTATGTCGTGGATGATTGATGAGTTTAATACATTGACAGGAGAACAGGCGATTGGAACACTAACAGGAAAACCGTTAGAGCTTGGTGGTTCATTAGGTAGAACACAGGCGACAGGGCATGGTGTTGCTTTGGCTGCGAAATTAGCACTGGAAAAATTAGGAAAATCGGTAAAAGGTTCAAAAGTTGCTGTTCAAGGTTTCGGTAATGTAGGTAGCTACACCGTTCAAACTATAATCAACTACGGTGGGACTGTTGTTGCAGTTACTGAGCGTGACGACAACGGCGTTCAGTATGCAGTTTACCGTGCTGAAGGACTATCTTATGAGGAACTTCAACATTGTAAGGATACAAAAGTAAGATTTCATACATTACCCAATACTAAACGTTTAAGTTTAGATGAATTTTGGGCATTAGATGTTGATGTGCTTTGTCCATGTGCTTTAGAAAATGCTATTGATGAAAAAGAAGCTAATTTAATAAATGCACCGATTATTTCAGAAGGAGCGAACGGGCCGGCTACACTGGTAGGAGATAAAGTTTTAACGGAGCGTGGTAAAGTTGTTATTCCGGATATATTGGCAAACAGCGGCGGAGTAACAGTATCATATTTTGAATGGGTACAAAATCTATATGGTTATTATTGGAGTGAAGAAGAAGTAGTGGAAAAACAAGACCGTGTTATGACAAAAGCATTTAATGATATTTGGTCAGTAAAAGAACGTTTTGAAATTCCGATGAGAAAAGCAGCTTATGTAAATTCAATTGAAAAAATTGTTAAAAATATGAAACTAAAAGGGAAACTTAGCTAATACAAAATAAAAGGGGCGACTTGAAAAATCGTGATTTCGTTAGAAATAGATTTTGGCAAGTCGTCCTCTGTATAGTTTATTAGATTATAGGAAAAGGTCTTATAAGATCTTTTCCTATTTTTCAAAGAATTTAGTTGTAAAATTTATTTTACTTTACGTTTTAATATAAGGCTAATACCGATGATTATAAATGTAAGTATTTTAATTAATGATAATGAGCTATTAATTAGCCCCGTTTTAGGAAGAATTTTTTTTGTAGTATTTTTATTATTGTAGTCAGTATCTTGATTATTGTCAGATTGAGACGTTTTGGTTGTTTTATTTTTGTCGGTATTTTGATTATCCTTGATTTTTAGTTCAGGTTTGGGATTTGTAGGAGCAACATCGGGAATTTTATATTCAAATTTTGTTCCATAATCATTGGTTGCTACTTTGTTTCCATTTTTAGTGGTGGCATTATTGGTTATAGATGGATGCAACTTAAATTGATTGTTATCTTGGAATAGTTGTGCTATTTCTAATAATATTTTTTCGGAATTATCTTGTGCTGCGAACATTACTCCAAGTGGCAAGTTGTTACTATTGACATAAACGGGCAGCGAAATTGCCGGGTTTCCGGTCAGATTAAATAACCATGTAAATGGAGTACGTCTCATCATAGGTTCCCACTGTTTAACTAATAATTCAAAGCGTTTTTTAGGATCTTGTATGCTGTTGATATTATATAGTTGTTTTTCAATATCCGGATTAACATAGGGGTCGATGGTTTTATTGTTAGACGGAGCGGTTACGGCATTAGTTGCCATTAAGAATAAGTCGTATTTTTTATAAAATTCATTTATAGATTTTTTGTATTCAGAAGCGGGTTTTACACCTGAAATATCAGTATTTGCTCTGTTTCCTTTTGTAGAAGACGATCCGAATGTGTAAGTTGCCGGATCTAAATCATATTTTCCGTTTTCTCCTTTTTTCTTCGCTTTTTCTACATAGTTAGAACCATAACCGATAGAATTTACGGTATAAGTTTTAATTCCTTCATAACCATCAATAGGAAATTCAGTAACTTCTTCAACTGAAAAACCTTGTGCTTTTAAAAATTCAACGGCTTTTAGAACGGCTTTTTTACCGTCTTCACTAAGTTCAACATCTTTTAACGGAGTTTTTAATGTGTATGCTATTTTCAATTTTTTTAAATCTTTAGGAACGGGAGTTAATTCTTTTGGTTTATTAATAGTAGTTTTATCAAAATAAACCTTGGCATCTTCAACAGATTTTACCAGTGGGAATTTAACAACAGAACCGGTTGGCTTTAAACCGATAAGACCTGTCCAAGACGTCGGTATACGAATAGAACCGCCGGCATCACTTCCGCTTGCTATTGGAACAAAACCTGCTGCAACGGCTCCTGCAGAACCTCCGGAAGAGCCGCCTGTATTACGTTCGGGATCCCACGGGTTTCCGGCAGGCCCGAATAATTTGGAATCGGTTATATTTCTCCAACCGAGTTCCGGGTAATTGGTTTGACCGAGAATAATAAATCCTAATTTACGAAATTCTTTAGCGACTTGGCCGTCTGATGAGGAGATTTTCCCTTTTTCCGACAAAACGCCGTTAGAGTGATCGCCATCTTTTAGGGCATCTAACCCTTTTATAAGTGTGGGAACTCCTGCAAAGGGTTGTTCTTGCCAGTTAATAGGATTACTTGCGGCGTTACCTGCGTTAATTCGTCTGTCTATTTCTCTTGCGTCTTCATATGCTTTATCCCAAATTGCTTTAGGAATATTTCCATTTTCATTCATAAGAACAAGATTTAGTCTTGGATTTTCAGCTTCTATTGCTCTGTAGGCAAGAGTAACGAGTTCCTCACTTGTGACTTTCTTATTGCGTATAAGAGCCGCTAATTCTAAGGCGCTTTTTTGTTTGTATTCTTCCAAGGTCATAGGAATTTTAGAAGAATTATTATTTTTTTGAGTTGTATTAACATTTTTAGCGGTTACTGTATTATTATCATAAAAATTTATTTTTCCATATGAAAGAAGTAAAGTAGCCGTTAATGATGTTGCTAACAAAAATTTAAAATTTTTCTTTTTCATTTAATTTTTTTAAATATTCTACAAGTTCATAAGAGCCAAATGATGGTTTGTCGATTATTTTGT
>OLQN01002733.1_pt1 | contig 11557 bp, 10 predicted proteins | sample 1673181 | NCBI WGS metagenome assembly OLQN01 (sample SAMEA3136763, study PRJEB25190) | human gut metagenome | biome: human gut; feature: human-associated habitat; material: faeces | place: Austria | collected 2013
GCACTTTACACCAGGTCTCATCGCAGTTCACAATCGAGTCTTTTTCCAAAGCTATAGACTTCAATACACAAACCAGTTCATCCAGGTATTTCTTGCCTTTCTTAAGCCAGTTGCGCAAGGTGTTTTTGGAAATGGTCATGCCCATATCTATCAGCCACTGGTGAAGAAGGCCAAAGGTCACATTCTTTACATAAACTTCATAGGCAATGGCCTGCAGAAATTCAGGAGTGGCCTTGGTGCCTTCAAAATTGGTTACCACCTCAGGATGGCCTTCGGAAGGGAAATAACCCCACTTGGGCTTTTTACCGGGCTCTGCATAATGAACCATCTCGAAACATTCTTCCGTAAGGAAAGTACGGAAACTGTATACCCGCACCATTCTTCTTTCAATGATGCGGCCGGGAACCTTTGCCAAATCGGAAGGATGCTCTATCGTCTCTCCGGCCACTCCCATCGTTTTATACCCGTCAGGACGATTGGATAAATCACGCTCTTTCTTGGAAGACCCTTTTACCTCTTGAGATGGATTATGACCAACCGAATCCGTGCGAAGCGTATCATCGGTTCCATCATAATCATCTTTCTCCTTGTTCCGATCTGAATCATCCGTCTTAGCTTTAGATTTGATCTTTTGACGTCGATCACCAAAACGTTCTTGATTGGCATAATCAAGTCTTTCTTGAAGTGATTTTATCTTACGTTCAGCCGATTTACGAAGTTTATGCTCTTCTGAAAACCGATTCTCAAGGTCGGCATGTCTCGATTGCATAGAGGACATCTGAGCCTTCAGTTCCTTCATCTCGGCCATAAAATCCTCCAAAACAAGCTTCATGGCATCACTTGTCAACCGAAGATCCTGATTCTGCTCAGCAAGGTATTGTATGTATCGGTCTTTCTGATCCTCTGCCATACCTGCACTATAATTTATAGGGTTGCGTGAGTAGGTTTCCCTACCCAACAACTCTCGTTTTGTTTTAATTATATCTTGCAGCTCGGTCATACTTAAACCTTTGATTTACAGCATTAAAGGTAATAAAATAATCGCAAAGCCGCAAGTGGATAAAGGAATTAATTATCTGATTTTTAATGTTTTAACTATAGGGTTTCCAAGAATCAAAACCACATCCTTCCAGTCAATCCGATAAACAGTTTCTAATCCGTTTCGCTCCACTTTCATGAACTGATAGCCGGCAACAAACTTCTTTTCAAACAGGCTATATGAACGATTATCAAATGAAAACATACGAACTATTCTTCGATTGCGCGACATGACGATAAAAACGTCACCATCACTGGGTTCCCTGTGAAGCCGTTCGCGAATGATAGACAACACACGGCTGTGTTTACAACGCATATCGGTGAAATCACGGACATAATAAAAATGATTGAGACCGGTAACACTCAACATAGCCCCTCCAGTTTCTCTACCATCCGGACTAAATCCTGGTAGCTTAAATTCTTTTGGGACAAATGTAATCCATTGCTTATACGAAGGTCAACCCAAATACGTACAGGGTTGTCATTATTTCTGCTTTGTGATTCCGGTCGGGCTTGGTCACCAGTCTTAGGTTTTTCCCCACGGCCAATTTCAGGAACACCATCAATCTGGACTTCAACTACTTTGTTCCGAGTATCCTTGTACCATTTCTGAAAAATGTTATAAGGTACTTTGTTCTTAACACAAAATGATTGGAGAGATTCTCCATGAGGCAAAGCCTCGGTCTGGTACTGAAAGTAAAACCTTTCAAGATCTTCACTGCTATACATAAATTATAAAATGTTTGTTCGAAGCGAAGATAGAGTTTTCAATCAATAGCCAATTTTTGACTGCTTACCTTATACCGAACTCACGTTATTTATAGAAAGCCACTCCCCTTCGATTCGTTTTAAAGTAGCATTGATATAATTCGAACCGAATATACGGGAAGGGCTATTTTCATATCCTTATTCATTTGATTATAGCTTTTGTTATCTTGCTTTACCCATAGATAAAACAAGATAACATGTTCCACTTATTCTTATTTGCCCGGGATAAACATACTTTCTCCTTCCCTACAAGGAGATTACAAAATCATATTCCATCTTTCCCACTTTTGAAAGACGCAATAATACAAAAAATTACAGATGGAGTTTATCCCTCATCTCTTTTCCATTTTCTACTCCTCAATCTTCCACTCTTCCACCCCTTTGGTATCAGACGAAAAGTCCACACCAACAAGGAACACTTTCCGGCCATCCTTACGGTAAGGCTCGGCATAACCTTTCTCATGAATCTGTCGCAAAGCCTCGTCGGCACTGCCGTCGAGTTTGATTTCCATCACATAGATGTAATCCGACGTTTTGATGACGATGTCGATACGGCCGCGATGGGTGGTGCGCTCCACTTCGGTATAAAAGCCCATCATCTTGAAGATGACATACATGCAGTTCTGAAAGTAGAGCTCCATCTTGCCCATTACCTGGTAACTGTTGTCGGCGAACATCGTCTGCAAACGTTCCATGAAAGCTTCGGCATCGCCGCGCTCTACCTCTTGGATGAACTTTTGGATGAAGAACTCCGATTCACCCCTTTCTTTCGGGGAGTAATATGGCAATAAGTAACGCACAAATCCGTTTTCCACTTCCTGGTTCGGAAAGCCTAACTTATACATTCTGAAACGTTCGTCATACCCTTTAATGGTCAGATAACCACTCTGATAAAGTAGAGGAACCGGATTCCTATATACAGAATCTATGCTGTTCAACATATCCGAGGTTTGTTCTTCGTGCGCCAGATTTTTCAATTCATAATTCGTACGTTTTAGCATCTCCACCAAGAAAGAGGGAGTGCCTGTTTCAAACCAATAATCATTGAATTGTTTGTTCTTCAACGCATTCAACAAGCTAAACGGATTGTACACCCCTATGGAATCTCGATCGAAATGATAACCATCGTACATTTCTTTTAATCGGTCCAGTGTTTCTTCATAAGTCAGTCCGTTACTTTCCGCCATCTCCTCCACCGCCGGTTTCAACCCACTGTGCAATTCCTCTTCCGTAATGCCGCAAAGTGAAGCCCAATTGCGATTGAGCGAAATATCTTCCAGATTGTTCAAGTCACTGAACACACTGAGTTTACTGAACTTTGACACTCCGGTTAGCAAACCAAACTTGATGTAGCGGTCTTGCGTCTTGAGCACGGAATAAAACAAACGGAGGATGCCACGCAACTCTTCCTGAAGTTCGTTGTTGCCGATGTTCTGAAGCAACGGCTTGTCATACTCGTCCACCAATATCGCGACCCTGTGACCTGTCTTTTCGTAAGCACGTTGCACAACCCCCTTAAAACGCAAGCCCACGTTGCGTTCAGCTTCCGCAGCCCCATATTCCTGCTCCCAAACCGTCAAAGCTTCATTCAACGTATCCAAAAGCGACTGGGTACTTTCGTATTTCCCAACGTTCAAATCGAGATGAAACACGGGACGTGCCGTCCAATCTTTCTCCAAACGTTCCATGGCCAACCCTTTGAACTGTTCTTTCTTCCCTTGGAAATAAGCCTCGAGAGTAGAAACTAAAAGAGATTTACCGAATCGTCTCGGACGACTCAGGAGATAATAACAGCCTGTATCAACCAATTTGTATATCAACTCCGTTTTGTCTATATACAAATAGCCATCCTCCCTCAAAGTTCTAAAATTCTGTATGCCTATGGGAAATCTCATTCTCACAACCTGTTTAAATAAACCTTTCACAAAGATAACAGCCCCAAAAGAACGAACCAAACAAACCTATCATTTTTTATTATTCTCCGGCTCAGGCACTTCCCTCAAAAAAGCCTTGGGAATATAGGCCGAAGCCAGAAAGCATATCGGCTGCAAATCCACGATGACACAAGTCTGGCGGTCTATACGGGCCACGCGCCCTACTACGCCTTTGAAATCCCCTTCGGTAATCACGACGTGCTGGTCTTTCTTGATCCGGAAATCAGCCGGTGAGACGGCACGGATAGACTCGCTCCCTCCGATGGTGAAACGAATAAAATTGACCATCTCCTTGTGGGGTATAACCACCACGTCATTCAGCCCGTTTTCATTCAAAGACGTATGGTCGTACATGAAACGGAGGATTACGGGCATCTTGTCCTTGCGAAGGGATTCAGATTTCAATGGGAATGCCACCAAACGGCGAGCCGTGCACTCGTCCGTAAACACGAAAACAAGATTGGGCAAGAGGGATTCCTCTACTTTCTTCTTCTCTCCTTTCACCATCTTCAACGTCTTCCGTTTTGGCACATACACCAAAACGCCCCGTTTCTTCAATAGGTCTTCAGCCTCCCGTTCACGTCCATACGTCGCTCTCAAAACATACCATCGGCATTCTTGCGGAAGGCCGTGCGTCGGATGCAGGACATACTCCAAGGACACCCCGGTTCCGCATCTTTGCGAACTGGCGGCTGTGACGGGAGGCAATCCCTCACTCGGAAGTCGGCTTTCGCTTTCTTCCGGAATACTGGCTACATTCATCAACGTATCCATCACACCTTGGCACAGAAGTCCTGTGTGACGACACAAAAAAGCGTGAGACCGTCGTTACTCGTCCCACCCTAAGAGGCTCTGGTATGCCCATTGTCGTTGAACGAGCAACATCCAGAGCCCACGCCGATATGGATATAACTTCTCCCTTTACGACACGATATACCCGTATCGAAAAGGGATGCGCATATATACACATCCCGAGGACATCTACTGTTGCCTCATCCCTGACGACAATTGAAATTTACCAGATTCCTTAGAGTCAAGAACAAGACGTCACGTAAACGCCTTTAATATGTCGCGAATCTCCGTCCCCACCCTTCCCCCGCATACGCGGTTCGGCGCAGGCTTCCGTCCGTTTTCAGCATCCCTGACAAATTACACCGCCAAGGCAAGCTTCGCACGAACCCGGAAATTCTGCGGCAAAGATAATTATTTTTTCATTCCGTTCAAAAAATTCACCATTAATTAACTCATAAACTTCAGCGATACCGTCTTGGTCCCATCGAAATGCGAAAACAGTCCAAAAACGTCAGGCAAACGACTTTCCGGTGTGCGGCAAACGTTCGATCAATCTACTGAGAACTTTTTACGGATGTCCTGCAGGCAATGTTCCTTCCCCCCCCTTTCATTATGTTTTCATTTAAAAAGGGTTCACATCCTTCATTCTATCTAAGAATCAAACGATTAAGGTGAACTTACCCTGAAAAGTTCCTTCACATAAGGTTCACCGAACATTTCTATAATATATTATATTTCAATTTTTTACGGTGAACCCCACCTACTATTTGGACAGACCTGAAAGAAGGCCATCCGCTTCAACTCCAACTCCTCCCCAACTTAAACTCCATGCTAATAAACGGGTAAATCATTGGGACACTCAAAAAACTTTTGTAATTTTGCCCCAAATATCGAAATCAGAATAAAAATGAATGTTTTAGAGTTAAGTGAACAAGAAATCGTAAGAAGGAACAACCTGAACGAACTCCGTGCCTTGGGCATCGACCCTTATCCGGCTGACGAATACCCGACCGATGCTTTCTCGACCGACATCAAAGCCGAATACGACGATGCGGCGGAAGAGAAACGCCAAGTGTGCATCGCAGGCCGTATCATGAGCCGGCGCATCATGGGCAAAGCCTCTTTCCTCGAATTGCAGGATTCCAAAGGGCGCATTCAGGTGTATGTCACCCGCGATGATATTTGTCCCGGAGAAAACAAGGATTTATACAACACCGTATTCAAGAAATTGCTCGACTTGGGTGACTTTGTCGGCATCAAAGGCTTTGTTTTCAAGACTCAAACAGGCGAAATCAGCGTGCACACGCAAGAACTGACGGTTTTGGCCAAGAGCCTCAAGCCCCTGCCCATCGTCAAGATGAAAGACGGCGAGGTATATGACTCTTTCGACGACCCGGAACTGCGTTACCGCCAGCGTTACGTGGACTTGATTGTCAACAGCGGAGTGAAGGAAACGTTCCTGAAGCGTTCGGCCATCCTGAAAACGTTGCGTGCCGCCCTGGACGAAGCAGGCTACACGGAGGTGGAGACACCTATCCTGCAATCCATCCCGGGAGGAGCCAGTGCGCGCCCGTTCATTACCCACCACAACTCGCTCGACATCGACCTGTATCTTCGTATCGCCACGGAACTTTACCTGAAACGCCTCATCGTAGGCGGTTTCGAAGGCGTGTACGAAATCGGCAAGAACTTCCGCAACGAGGGTATGGACAAGAGCCACAATCCGGAGTTCACTTGCATGGAACTTTATGTACAATATAAGGATTACAACTGGATGATGGCGTTTACCGAAAAGTTGCTCGAACGCATCTGCATTGCCGTGAACGGCAGCACGGAGAGCGTGGTGGACGGAAAGACCATAAGCTTCAAGGCACCCTATCGCCGCCTGCCCATCTTGGAGGCCATCAAGGAAAAAACGGGTTATGACCTGAACGGGAAGAGCGAAGAAGAAATCCGCGAGATATGCAAGACCCTGAATCTGGAAATCGACGACACGATGGGTAAAGGCAAGCTTATCGACGAGATTTTCGGCGAGTTCTGCGAGGGTACTTATATCCAACCGACCTTTATCACCGACTATCCGGTGGAAATGTCGCCGCTCACCAAGAAACACCGCAGTAATCCGGCATTGACCGAGCGTTTCGAGTTGATGGTCAACGGTAAGGAACTGGCCAATGCCTATTCGGAGTTGAACGACCCGATAGATCAGGAAGAGCGTTTCATCGAACAGATGCGCCTGAGCGAGAAGGGCGACGACGAAGCGATGTTCATCGACCAGGATTTCCTGCGTGCCTTGCAATATGGCATGCCCCCCACCAGCGGTATCGGTATCGGCATCGACCGTCTGGTCATGCTCATGACGGGCCAGACCACGATTCAAGAGGTTCTCTTCTTCCCGCAAATGCGTCCTGAAAAGAAAATACCCAAGGACAGTGCCGACAAATACGCTGCCATCGGCGTGGCCGAGGCACTCGTGCCCGTATTGCAAAAAGCCGGATATAATCTGGTAAGCGACATGAAGGAAGTCAATCCGCAAAAGCTACAGCAACAGGTGGGAGAGGTCATCAAGAAATACAAACTCGACATCGAAAAGCCATCCGTCAACGACGTGGCCGAGTGGATTGCCAAAATATAACAACCGGAAAACATGGGAAATTGTGGAACCATAGCCATCATGGGGGGCGGTAGCTGGGCTACCGCCATCGCCAAGATGATGTTGGAGCGAAACGATTCCATCCATTGGTACATGCGACGGGAAGACCGCATCGAGGAATTCCGCCGCTTGGGACATAATCCGGCTTACCTGACCAGCGTACATTTCGACGTGAACCGCATCCACTTCTCTGCCGACATCAATAAAATAGTGGAAGAAACGGATACTTTGATTTTCGTCACCCCCTCTCCTTATTTAAAGAGCCATCTGAAAAAACTCAAGACGCGCCTGCGCGATAAATTCATCGTCACGGCCATCAAGGGTATCGTGCCCGACGAAAACCTGGTCTGCTCGGAATATTTTCATCAGGTGTATAGCGTGCCCGACGAGAATCTGGCCGTTTTGGGGGGACCGAGCCATGCGGAAGAAGTGGCTTTGGGACGGCTTACTTATCTGACCGTAGGATGCGCAGACTTGGAAAAGGCGCAAAACTTTGCCGACATGATCAGCAGCGAATATGTCAAGACCAAAATCAGCGACGACGTCATCGGCATCGAATACGCTTCGGTGTTGAAGAACGTCTATGCCATCGCGGCGGGTATCTGCAACGGCCTGAAGTATGGAGACAACTTCCAGTCGGTCATCATGTCCAACGCAGCGCAGGAAATGAACCGTTTTCTCAAGATTGTACACCCCATTGAACGGAATATCATCGATTCGGTCTATCTGGGCGACCTTCTCGTCACGGGATATTCCAACTTCAGTCGCAACCGGGTGTTCGGTTCCATGATAGGCAAGGGGTACAGTGTGAAAAGCGCACAAATAGAAATGGAAATGATAGCCGAGGGGTATTACGGCACCAAATGTATGAAGGACATCAACAAGTGCCTCCATGTCAACATGCCGATTCTGGACGCCGTATATAATATCCTCTACGAACGTATCTCGCCGAGCATCGAGATAAAACTGCTCACCGATTCATTCCGATAACTCATTATTGTTTTTTAATAGCGTAAAAAGATGAAGAATATTCAATTAGACATCACAAAAGCAACTCAGTTCCTTCAGGCCGATGCCATCGCGGCATACGAACCGAAGGTGAAGGCCGCACAGGAAGCGTTGGAAAACGGCACTTGTCCGGGTAACGACTTTTTAGGTTGGCTGCACTTGCCGTCTTCCATTACTCCCGATTTCATCGGTGAACTGAACGCCACGGCACAGGTGCTCCGCGAGAACTGCGAAGTGGTCGTAGTAGCCGGCATCGGCGGAAGCTACCTTGGCGCACGCACCGTCATCGAAGCCCTGAGCAACAGTTTCCAATGGTTGCTGAACGATAAGAAGAACCCGGTCATCCTGTTTGCCGGAAACAACATCGGCGAAGACTATCTGGCCGAAATGTGCGCTTACCTGGCCGACAAGAAATTCGGTGTCATCAATATTTCCAAGAGCGGCACGACCACCGAAACGGCTTTGGCTTTCCGCCTGCTGAAAAAGCAATGCGAAGACCAACGCGGCAAGGACATGGCCCGCAAAGTCATCGTGGCCGTAACCGATGCCCAAAAAGGTGCCGCCCGTACCACGGCTGACAAGGAAGGATACAAGAGCTTTATCATCCCCGACAATGTGGGCGGACGTTTCTCCGTACTCACTCCCGTAGGCTTGCTGCCTATTGCCGTGGCCGGTTTCGACATCGCACAACTCGTGGCCGGTGCCGCCGACATGGAAAAAGCAACTGCCGTGGACGTACCTTTCATGGAAAACCCCTCGGCAGTATATGCAGCCTGCCGCAACGCTTTATATGCCGAAGGCAAGAAAATAGAAATTCTGGTAAACTACCAACCTAAGTTGCACTACCTGAACGAATGGTGGAAACAGTTGTACGGAGAATCGGAAGGAAAGGATCAAAAAGGTATTTTCCCGGCTGCCGTAGATTTCACCACCGACCTTCATTCCATGGGACAATGGATTCAGGACGGCGAACGTACCATCTTCGAGACCGTCATCAGTATCGAGCAACCCAACCATAAGGTGCTCTTCCCTTCGGACGACGAAAATCTGGACGGCCTGAACTTCCTGGCCGGAAAGCGTGTGGACGAAGTGAACAAGATGGCCGAACTGGGTACGCAACTGGCTCACGTGGACGGCGGTGTGCCCAACATGCGCCTGAGTGTCCCTGTGTTGAACGAGTATTATTTGGGACAAATCATCTATTTCTTCGAGAAAGCCTGCGGCATCAGCGGTAACCTCTTGGGGGTAAATACCTTCAACCAGCCGGGCGTGGAAGCCTACAAGAAGAACATGTTCGCCCTGCTGAACAAACCGGGTTACGAAAAAGAAAGTGAAGCCATCCGCGCACGCTTAAACAAATAAGCCCATGTTCGAAGCAGAAAAAGACAAATATTTAATGAAGCACGGCTTTGGGGCGACGCGCCTTAAAGCCGTGCTTTTTGATATGGACGGGGTCCTCTTCGACTCCATGCCCAACCATGCCTATTCCTGGAGCCATGCCATGACGCAGTTCGGCCTGCACATCACGCCCGAAGAAGCCTACATGCACGAAGGACGTACGGGCGGCGGAACCATCGATCTGCTGGCACAACGTGATTGGGGACGCCGGGCTACCGAAGAGGAGAAGCAAACCATCTATAAAGCCAAGTCCGACGTGTTCAGCCGTTGTCCGGAAGCCCCACGGATGCCGGGCGCTTACGAGTTGCTGAAAAAGGTAAAGGCCGATGGCTTCACCCCCATGGTCGTCACCGGATCGGGGCAGGTCAGCCTCATCGACCGACTGAACCATAATTTTCCGAGCGTATTCCGGCGCGACCTGATGGTGACCAGTTTTGATGTGAAATACGGCAAGCCCAACCCCGAGCCCTACCTCATGGGACTGCAAAAAGCCGGTATACAACCGTGGGAAGGCCTTGTGGTGGAAAATGCTCCCTTGGGGGTACAAGCCGGAGTATCTGCCGGAATCTTCACCATCGCCGTCAATACGGGACCGCTGCCCGACGAAGTGCTGATTGATGCCGGTGCCGACTTGTTGTTCCCTTCCATGCAATCGCTTTGCGAACACTGGGAAGAAATACGAAAAACTTTCGCCTGACATTTTTATCCAACTATAGTATGACATTATCCGAATTATTAAAGAACGACCGGTTTGCCCGGGCGGCCGGTGTCGAGATACTTGACATCCGTCCGGGATATGCCAAAGCCCGAATGGAAGTCACCCCTGCCCACCTCAATGCTGCCGGGGTCTGCCAAGGCGGTGCCCTTTTCACGTTGGCCGACTTGGCTTTTGCCGCCGTAGCCAACAGCTATGCACAGGTAACATTGTCTTTAAGCGCCAATATCAACTTCCTGAAAGCCGTGTCTGCCGGATGGCTTTACGCAGAGGCCCGTGAGATACACCACCACCCGCGCATTCCTTATATAGAGGTAAGAATCTGCCTAGAAGACGGTGATTTAGTGGCCATCCTCAACAGCACAGGTTACCGGAAGAAAGACAGATTACCCATCGATAATCCATCCGATACGGAACAGCCATGAAGATCCTGCTGATTGAAGACGAAGAGGAGTTGCGGAATACCGTCAGGGAGTACCTCACGCGCGAAAAGTTCATCGTGGAGTGTGCGGAAGACTATGCCTCTGCCATGGAAAAGGTTAACGATTACGACTACGACTGTATCTTGCTGGACATTATGCTCCCCGGGGAAGACGGGCTCTCGATTTTGAGTCGGATCCGCGAAAATCCCACGACGGAAGATATTCCCGTCATTATGCTCACGGCGAAATCGTCGGAGCTGGATAAAATCGTGGGTCTGGACAAGGGGGCGGACGACTACATCGTCAAACCTTTCAGCGTGCTGGAGTTGGTGGCGCGGGTGAAGGCCGTTTTGCGCCGCGCCCGCCCGAAGGAAGAGGGCGGCCGAGCCATTGCCATCGACGGCGTCGTCATCGACAACAAAAAGCGCACGGTGCTTGTAAACGGCGAGCCCATTACCCTAACCTACAAGGAATTCGAGCTTTTGTATTACCTTTTCCGAAACAAAAACATCGTTCTGAATCGGGAGACCATTATGGCCCAGGTTTGGGGCTACGATTTCGAAGGAGAGTCTCGTACCGTGGACGTGCACATCGCCTCTTTGCGGCACAAGCTGAAAGACAAGGCCTCGCTCATTGAAACCGTGCGAAACATCGGCTACAAAGTAGGATACAAGGAATGAACGAAAAGATACGACGATTCAGCTTTTTAATGGCGTTTATGGTCGCCTTTATATTTCAAATTTCCGCATCCCTCGACTACCACAATCGAGGGATTCGTTATAACGAAAAGAGCCTCGAGGCTTTGACGGGCAACTTAAAAAAAGCGGAC
>OLQN01002738.1_pt1 | contig 11549 bp, 9 predicted proteins | sample 1673181 | NCBI WGS metagenome assembly OLQN01 (sample SAMEA3136763, study PRJEB25190) | human gut metagenome | biome: human gut; feature: human-associated habitat; material: faeces | place: Austria | collected 2013
ACCCGCGACCCCGACCTTGGCAAGGTCGTGCTCTACCAACTGAGCTATTTTCGCAGTCGCTGTTGTTTCGCTTTTGCGAGTGCAAAGATAGAACAGATTTTTTATTCCCGCAAATTTTTCGGTAAAAAAATTAGAAAAAAATCACCGGAATCCTTTTGTTGACGGGTGTTTTGAGGGATAAAAAGCGGAGGAACAAACTGTTATAAATTTGCTCCTCCGCTTTGAAATTTTTCTGCCGATTAGTAGTTTCTTGCGAAGATTACTCGGCGCTCAGAAGGCTTGCCTGTGAAAATGCAGGTGCCGGGTGTTGTGTCGCCGTCCAAAGGAATGCATCGGATTGTGGCTTTTGTCTCTTCTTTTACGCGCTCTTCTGTTTCGGTCGTGCCGTCCCAGTGTGCGAGAACGAAGCCACCCTTTTCGATAAGCTCTTTGAACTCGTCGTAAGAGTTCGCCTCGAAGATGTGGGAGTCGCGGAAGTTGCGAGCCTTGGTGTAGATGTTGTTTTGGATATCTTCAAGGAGGTTTGCAACGTAGTCAACGATTCCGTCGAGCGAAACGGTCTCTTTCCCGAGTGTGTCGCGGCGCATGACTTCTGCCGTGTTTTCCTCCAAGTCCTTCGGTCCGATGACGAGGCGCACAGGCACACCCTTCAGCTCGTAGTCGGCGAATTTGAATCCCGGGCGTTTGTTGTCGGCGTCGTCGTATTTCACACTGATGCCTTTTGCCTTCAAGCCTTCCACGATGCCTGCCACTTTTTCAGAAACCATGGCGAGTTGTTCCTGCTTTCTGTAAATAGGGACAATCACCACTTGTATAGGAGCCAGATGTGGAGGCAATACAAGGCCGTTGTCGTCGGAGTGGGTCATGATCAGAGCGCCCATGAGTCGTGTCGATACGCCCCATGACGTTGCCCAAACGTAGTCGAGTTTGTTTTCCTTGTTGATGAACTTCACATCGAAAGCCTTTGCAAAGTTCTGTCCGAGGAAGTGCGACGTGCCCGATTGCAGTGCTTTTCCGTCCTGCATCATTGCCTCGATGGTAAATGTCTCGAGAGCTCCTGCGAAACGCTCATGTGCTGTCTTCACGCCTTTGATCACAGGCACGGCCATATATTTTTCAGCGAAGTCGGCATATACGCCGAGCATCTTCTTAGCCTCCACGAGTGCCTCTTCCTTAGTGGCGTGTGCGGTGTGTCCTTCCTGCCATAGGAATTCGGCGGTGCGCAGGAACATGCGTGTGCGCATTTCCCAGCGGAACACGTTTGCCCATTGGTTGCAAAGGATAGGGAGGTCGCGATATGAGTGTATCCAGTTTTTATAAGTGTTCCAAATGATGGTTTCCGAGGTTGGTCGGATGATGAGTTCTTCCTCGAGTTTGGCTGCGGGGTCGACAACCACACCGCTGCCGTCTTCTGCGTTTTTAAGACGGTAGTGTGTCACTACGGCGCATTCCTTTGCGAATCCCTCCACGTGTTCTGCCTCGCGGCTGAGGAATGATTTCGGGATTAGAAGAGGGAAATATGCGTTGACGTGTCCGGTTTCTTTGAACATATCGTCGAGAGTGCGTTGCATTTTTTCCCAGATGGCATAGCCATAGGGTTTGATAACCATACATCCTCTGACTGCCGATTGCTCGGCGAGGTCTGCTTTAACGACCAGGTCGTTGTACCATTGCGAATAGTTCTCGCTGCGTTTTGTAAGTTGTTTTAGCTCTATTGCCATTTTCTTAAAAATATTTTGTCACAAAAATACGGTATTTTTCTGAATGTTACGGAATGTTGTGCTAAAAAACTGTGCAAACGCGACTTCCCCGGGGCGATGATTGCGCGATATTGCGATTTTTCACAAATAACGTCCGGCGAGTTGGACAAAATTGGTATATTTGTATTGGCTGATTCTTGCGTTGCCGTGTTTGTTGTGACTTGGCGCGGGGTGGCATGATATAATTGCACGATAATGAGATTTGGTGTTAGCAGGAAAACGTTGATGGTTGTGGCTGGAATTGTGTGGACAGTTGCCGGCGTCAACATTCTGCGTATCGGGATAGACTGCTGGGCGCAGGTGTCGGGCGGGTTTGTGCTGATGTTGCTGGGGGCGGTTGCGGTGTTCGCGGCGTTCCACTATATGGTTTTCAGCAGGATGTTTCATAAGCACAAGCGTAGGATTTCGCAAAAAGGCGACTCCAATTGTCTGATGGGCTTTTTCGACGCTCGTGGTTGGATTATTATGGCGTTTATGATAACGTTGGGTGTGTCGATAAGGCGTTATGAGTTGATGCCGCTGTGGTTTATCGCTCCTTTTTATACTGGGCTGTCGTCGGCATTGGTGCTGACGGGCATCCGTTTTTTGTTCAGCAGCAAGTTTTGGAACAGAAAAAGTGTGGGGTGAATTGCTGTCGTGTCCGGCTTTTCAGCCGTGTGTGTGGAGCATGGCGAAAACGACGGTGAAAAAACTTCAGTACGTAATATGGTGTGGAACAAGTGATTATGACAAATGAGAGCGGAACGCGTGAAAAAAGATGCCTGAAAATTTGGAGGTGGATGAAAAAGTTACTACCTTTGCACACGTAAACGAAACATCGCGGGATGGAGCAGAGGTAGCTCGTTGGGCTCATAACCCAAAGGTCGTAGGTTCGAATCCTGCTCCCGCCACTAAGAGAGGCTCACCATTTGGTGGGTCTCTCATCTTTTATATGCTCGGCATAGGCATGTGCGCCGACTCATCCGTAGTGGCGTACCTCTGGCACGCAGGCTGCTGGGGCATGTCGAGTCCCGGCGCGCTCTGCTGTGCTCGCGCATCGGCTACGTTGGCAGGCATGCGCTCCGATAGTCTGGATGCGCCCTGCGCGATTCCGCGCCAAACAGGTGTGTGCTGCCGTCACGCATGCCGCGCCGTTTCCCGGCTTATATGCCGCTTTGCCGCGATGGGGAAGTTTCTCCGTCGGCGCATACGCAAACAGGGCGGAGTCAGCTGCTTTTGCAGCTCTCCGCCCTGTGTTGGGGTTTAAGTTGGCGTTGTCTTATTTCGCCTTTGCTTCCACGTCGGGAGCAATGAGTTTGTAGCCCTTTCCGTGGATGTTGATGATTTCGATTGAAGGATCGTCCTTCAGGTGCTTGCGCAGTTTGGTGATGTATACGTCCATGCTGCGGGCGTTGAAGTAGTTGTCGTCAATCCAGATTGTCTTCAGGGCGAAGTTGCGCTCGAGGATTTCGTTTACGTGAGCGCAGAGCAGGCTCAGCAGTTCCGACTCCTTGGTTGTGAGTTTTGTGATTTTATCCTCGATCATCAACACTTGTTTCTGAGTGTCGAAAGTGAACTTGCCGATTTTGTACATCGTGATTTCCTTGCCTTTCTTGCCTTTCACGCGGCGCAGGATAGCCTCGATTCTAAACACGAGCTCTTCCATGCTGAACGGCTTTGTGATATAGTCGTCGGCACCGATTTTGAAGCCTTCGAGGATGTCCTCCTTCAGTGATTTAGCCGTAAGGAAAATGATAGGCACTTCGCTGTTTACGGTTCTTACTTCCTGTGCGAGCGTGAAGCCGTCTTTCTTAGGCATCATCACGTCGAACACGCACAAGTCATACTTACCCTTCAAGAAAGCCTTGTAGCCGGCTTCACCGTCGGGAAACAAATCGGCGTTGTAGCCTTTCGCTTGAAGATACTCTCTCAGCAGCATGCCGAGGTTTTCGTCATCTTCACATAACAAAATACGCAATCTTTCTTCCATGATTATTCATTTATTAATGGTAATGTAATTATAAATTTCGATCCCTTGTTGAATTCGCTCTCCACGCGGATTTCGCCTTTCAGCTCGGTCACCATCTTGTGCACGTATGCCAGTCCGAGGCCGAATCCTTTCACGTCGTGGCGGTTGCCGGTCGACACGCGGTAGAACTTTTCGAACACCTTTTTCAAGTCATCGCGTTTTATTCCGATGCCGTTGTCGGCTATCGAGATTTCGATTTTGTCGCCCGGAAGGCTGCGTGTCGCCACAGTGAGCTGCAGCGGGCAGTCGTCGCGTCGGTATTTGACAGCGTTGTCGAGCAGGTTGAAAATCACGTTGGTGAAGTGCATCTCGTCGACTTTCACGTCGGCAATTTCGGCATCGAGTCGGGCGTCGATGCGTCCGCCGTATTTCTCAACTTTGAGCTTGAAGGTGTTTACGATGTTTTGTATCAATTGGTTGGCGTTTACTTCCTGCAGTTTGAGGGTGGCTTTCTGACGGTCGAACATCGACATCTGAAGCACCTTCTCTACTTGGAAGCGCAGCCGCTTTGTCTCGTCGTTGATTACGGTTGATATGTGCTGCATCATCGTCGGACTTTTGCGCATGGTGTCGTCGTTGAGCATCTGCGCTGCGAGCGAGATGGTTGATATCGGAGTCTTGAATTCGTGGGTCATGTTGTTGATGAAGTCGTTTTTCATTTCCGACAGTTTCTTTTGGCGGAATGCGATTACGATGGTGCACAGGAACACTACAAGCAGCACGAATGTGAATCCGAACGACGGAATCATGAACCGTACGGATGAGAATATGTATTTGTCGCGCTCGGGGAAGTAGACGTATAGATAGTTGCGCCGCGACTCGGTGTCGTTGGGAAACAGCGTCTGTATGAATACGTCTTCTTTGTCTACCGTTTCGTCGTAGCCGTTAGTCTTGTAGACAATGTGGCCTTTGCGGTCGGCTATGGCATATTCCCATGCGAGTGGAATGCCGTTGTTGCCGAGCTCGGTGCGAAGGTAGTTGTTGACCATAGCTGAGTCGGCGCGCTCTGTGATGGGGCGGTTGCTCGACTGGTTGAGTATGGTGAGTATCACTTCGTTGAGCAGGCCTTTCTGATAAAGGAATTGCTTGCGCAGGTTTTCCTGAAATTTGCGCAGCTTGTCCTGCTCTACGGGAGTGCGCCGGTTTGTTGCCGGAAGGTCGGACTCTTGCGAGAGGGATGTGTTCATGAAGTTATCTGTCTTCAGGAATGAGTTTGAGTCAAATATCCCTGGCTCCAACATCAGCAGCTCTTCCTCGAGATAGTTTTTTGTCTCGTTTTTCTCCAAAGCTGTCGACAAAGAGTAGAGGCTGCGCTTCACACCTTCCGAGAAGTGCTGTTCGCGCATCTTCACCATCTCCTCCATATATACGAACTGCATATACAACAGGCCGACAAATGTCAGCGCCATTATGATGGTCAATATCCAAATCGTACTTTTCTTCATCGTTTTTACACTTTTTTTGATATTGCAAATATATGAAACATATCTTAAATTCGACTCTTAAATTTATTAATTTTTTAATTTTTAATTAAAATGCACGATTGTAAACTGTTTTTAACTTGAAAATGCGGCGGTTGGACGGAAAAGTGTGATTTTTAATGGAAAACGCTTCCTCCATGTGGAGGAAGCGTTGTGCCAGGTTTCTGAATTGGCAGTTTTAATTGGCAATGAATCCGCCTAACTGGTATGGCATTTGCTGCTGATAGGTGTAGGCTCTTGCAAACTGCTTCAAAAACTCGATTGTTGATTTTCTTGGTTTGACGGAAGATTGTTGTGTTCCGTTGCATTCTTTTGTAATCAAATGAGTAGAGTTTTTCTGCATAGGCAATATTGTTTAAAGTTCATACATATCAGTAACGCATCAGTGTGGCGAATTATTATATAACAGGCAAAAAAATAATGGGTTGCACACATGCGCAACCCATTATTTATGATAAATATCAGACTATTTTTACTTAGTGATGCCGAATTCTTTCGCGATGCGGTTGATTTTCTCGTCTGCGCGTGCCTCTGTTGCTTTATATTCATCGGCGGAAGCGAGAGTGTCGTGAACCTCGATGTAGAATTTGATCTTAGGCTCTGTTCCCGACGGGCGGACAGACACTTTCGTGCGGTCGGCTGTGTAGTATTGGAGCACGTTTGACGTAGCCGGCATGTCGAGTTTCTTTGTCTCGCCTGTCGCCACGTTTGTCTCTACGAGCGATTGGAAGTCTTTTACGGTCACCACTGGCGATCCGGCGATTTCCTTCGGTGGGTTCTCGCGGAATTGTTTCATCAAGGCGATGATTTCCTCTGCACCCGATTTGCCTTTGCGCACCAAAGAGATGCCTTTCTCGCGCGAGAAGCCGTACTTCATATAGATGTCGATCAGCATGTCGGTCATGTTCAAGCCCTTGTCTTTTGCCCAAGCTGCGATTTCAGCCATGAGCGATATTGCCGACACTGAGTCTTTGTCGCGGACGAAATCCTCGGCCAGGAAGCCGTAGCTTTCCTCGCCGCCACCCAGATAGCGGGCTTTGCCTTCGTTTTCGCGCATCACGTTGGCAATCCATTTGAAGCCGGTGAAGCAGTCATACATCTTTATGTGCTGAGCTTCGGCGATTGTGCGGATTGTCTCGGTTGTCACGATTGTCTTCACGATGTATTCATTGCCGGTGAGTGTGCCGAGCTCCGTGTTGCGGGTCATCAGATAGTTGAGGAAAATCATCACAATCTGGTTTCCGTTGATGAGCACATACTCGCCGTTGTTGTCGCGGATCACGAGGCCGATGCGGTCAGCGTCGGGGTCGGAAGCCATCACTACCTCTGCGCCGGTTTCCTTTGCTTTCTCGATGGCCATTGCCATAGCCGACGGCTCTTCTGGGTTTGGCGAAGCGACGGTAGGGAAGTCGCCGCTGAGCACTTCCTGCTCAGGCACGCCGATGATGTTTGTGAAGCCGTAGTTTGCAAGAGAGCGGGGAATCAGTTTCAAGCCGGTTCCGTGGATTGGCGTGTAGACAATCTTCATGTCGTGATGTCTCTTGATTGCCTCTGGGCTGAGCGACAGGCTTTTAACTTTTTCAAGGAAAATCTTGTCAACTTCCTCTCCGATGATTTCAATCTTCGACGGGTCGCCTTTGAATTTGATGTCGGCAACGTCGGTCACCTCGTTGACATATTTGATTGTGTTCACGTCGTGAGGGGCGATCATCTGCGCGCCGTCGTCCCAATAGGCTTTGTAGCCGTTGTATTCTTTCGGGTTGTGAGATGCAGTGATGATTACACCGCTCTGGCATCCGAAATGGCGGATTGCAAACGACATTTCCGGAGTAGGGCGGCAAGAGTCGAAGAGATACACCTTGATGCCGTTGGCCGAGAAGATGTCGGCAACGATTTCGGCGAATTTGCGGCTGTTGTTGCGCACGTCGTGACCCACCACAACCTTGATTTCCGGAAGGTTCTTGAACGCCACTTTCAGATAGTTTGACAAGCCTTGGGTGGCGGCGCCAACAGTGTATATGTTCATACGGTTTGAGCCAGCGCCCATGATTCCGCGCAAGCCACCAGTGCCGAATTCGAGGTCTTTATAGAACGACTCGATGAGTTCTGTCTTGTCTTCGCTGTCGAGCATAGCCTTTACGGCAGCGCGTGTTTCTTCGTCGTATTCAGGAGAAAGCCATTTCTCGGCTTTTTCCGTAACTTGTTTTAGGAGTTCGTTGTCCATAATATTTTTAGGTTTTATAAGATTTTTCTAAAGTGAACAAATTTAATGATATAAAAGGTAATGACCAAAAATAAACAGGTCATTTTTCTTCGTTGCCTTCTTTTCGGCTCCGTTGCGGCAATTCTTCATCGTTCTCGCGCAGCTTTTTGAGGCGTTCCTTGCGCTTGAGCGTGAAATGCAGCAGCACGATTACGAGCAGCGACACGCCCATCACTCCGAAATATTGCAGATACTTGCCTGCAGCCACCTGTCCGCGGCCTACGTAGGCCATCACCATCAGATAAACAAGCAGCAGCAGCGGCAGCCATGTGGATTTTTTAGTTTTCATTGTCGGTCGATTTTATGACTTTATATTTTGACTCTTCCGGCACAAACGCATCGCTGAGCAGCCGTCGGTAGATGCGTATGCACGCCCATGCGTCGATGGCGGCGTAGGATGTCTGGGCCTCGGTGAGCGTCTCGGCGTCCCAGTTCGACAGCTGTTGCGACTTTGAGATTTTCATGTCAAACAGGATTGCGTAGATTTTCTGCAGGCTTGAGCAGCCGAAATTGTAGTCGGGCACAAGTTTCTGCAGGTCGATGAATCCCTGGGGGTGGAAGTCGTAGTTGTGGGCGAGCATCGAGAAGTCGTCGTGGAGCGACAGTCCGATTTTTGGAATGTCGGGGTTGTCCATGATTTCGTGCAGAGGCTCGAGGTCGTCAATCTTGCGCACGCGGAACAGGAAGCACACATCGTCGGCTGAAATCTGAATCAGCGAGACGTGGATAGGCACTCCTTTTCTGAATGTGGGCTTTGATTCGGTGTCGAAGCCGAGGATAGGATATTTTTTCAGTATCGACACCGCTTTGCGTGCCTCGGCGGCGGTGTTTACTACCTTGATTACACCGGGAAACTCCACTCGGGGCAATTCTGCCAATTGTTCTTTTGTTATGGTGAGAGAATAACTCTTGTCTGTCATCTTTTGAATTTTGGTGCAAAGGTAGGTATAAATAATATATTTATGTCTAATTTTGTGCCCGATTATGGAAAAATTCAGTTGGAAAGGCCACGGCGCGATGCTGCTGGCGAATACGAGTTGGGGCTTGATGTCGCCCCTTGCCAAGGTTGTTATGGCTGGCGGTGTGGTCACGCCGTTTGTGCTCACCGATTTGCGCATTTTCGGCGCGATGGTGCTGTTCTGGGCAGTGTCGCTGTTTCAAAAACCGGAGCACGTTTCGCCGCGCGACATGCTGCGTCTGTTTGCCGCGTCGCTTCTTGCCATAGTGTTCAATCAGGGCAGTTTCATCTTTGGGGTCAAACTGTCGTCGCCTGCCGACGCGTCGATAATCACCACGAGTATGCCTTTGTGGGCAATGCTTCTTGCCGCCGTATTCCTTCGTGAGCCGGTCACGGGGAAAAAGGTGGCAGGCATAGCTTTCGGGGCTGGGGGCGCGTTGATGCTCATTCTGGGCAGTGGAGCCACTGCCACGGCAGCCGGCGCGCATCCCATACTTGGCAACCTGCTTGTGCTTTTCGCCCAACTGAGTTATGCCACCTATCTTGTTCTGTTCAAGAATTTTATATGCCGCTATTCGCTTGTGACGGTGATGAAGTGGATGTTTACCTATGCTTTTCTCTGCACGCTTCCGTTCTCATATTCGAGTCTTGTGGCAACCGACTGGCTTGCGCTTGGATGGGACGATGTGCTTGCCGTGGCGTTTATCGTGGTGTTTGCCACGTTTGTGAGCTATATGTTTATCATTGTCGGGCAGAAGAATCTGCGTCCCACGGTGGCTGGAATGTACAACTACGTGCAGCCCCTGGTGGCGGTGCTGTTCACCGTGGCGATCGGACTCGACACCTTCGGATTCACCAAGGCCGGAGCCGCGCTGTGCGTCTTCGCGGGGGTATGGCTGGTAACCAAGTCGAAATCCCGGGCGCAGCTCGACGCCGACCGCCTGAAAAGCGGCAATTAGCCCCTCCCCGACGACGGCAGCCGCCCCTTCCGCGCCCCTGAAAAAGAGCGTTTCCGAACAGCCGGGGCGAATGCTCCCCGAACCAAAAGGCGAACCCCGCGGGGAACGGGATTAAAAAACTGTAACGATTCGATTTATCGGGTCGTTACAACTTTTATATAGGAAAATAGGTAACGCGAAGGTAACGATTTATTTTCAGCTTATTGCGTCTAAATGCCGCATTTCAAATAACCTACTGCAAGCTACGAAAAATTTTCCGATCGAGCAAATTTGCTAAAAACAATAGCGTTTTTGCGGTTCAGTACGACATGCTTATACTTATCGGAATCATTTATCTAGATGTTGATCATCCATGTGAACCCTTCTACAAACAGATCCAAAGAAGTCTGCGAACCGTCAAGACATCGTCCGGCACCGAGTTCCTGCATCGGAACTGCTATCTCCCATAAGATCTGTAGGTGTAAATTGCTTTGCCCAATAAATCGGAGATTTCGGAATTGCGATTTTCTTCCGCAGTCCATGACTACAGGATGGTTTACTTTCAACCAGACCATTTTCATCTCGAATTCCCTCAATGCAATGACAGTCCATAGTAGCGATTTCATTCCTGGAATCACTTTACTGATTCATCTCGGATATTCATCAGACGTCGTCTTACTTTTGCCAACGTATGAAGTGTATTTTTTCAGATCGGAGCAGCGGCTAAATATAGTTGATATAACGTTTGAAATAAAAAGTCTGGAATGGAAATACTTTTACATCGGAAGATATTTTCGAGGCTATAAAATTGGAAGATCTGCGTCGTATTATTGGTAACACAAGCAGGAAATTAACTTGGACATCAATTAGCCGATTTACTCAATATATTGAATCATGGCTGTATCATTATCGGAGGCAAATTGCGCCTTATCATTTTCTACAGCCTGAAAAACTTGCTGTCTATAATATTCACTCCGGTTGATGACCCAATATTTTTCTATTGTTTCATTTCAGTCAGGTGCTAAGCCGGAGTTATTGGGATATGTGACAATATGGAATAAAATCCAGATAATGAGGCAATTTAGAGAGTGCGCATTCGACATAAATGCCAGCCCCCCTAAAAAAGTTGAATGAAGATGTAACCACCAGTTTATCTTCAACCTGCTACGCTCAGATTTTATAGTGCTCCATGGAAATATGATGAGTATCCTCCTCTGTTTTTGCTACGGCCTATGTTATATTATTCACGACGGAATGAAATCCTACATGAGAATAATGTATCCAACTTCTTTAGCTGTGTCTTGCGGACTTTTATTCCAAAGTATGGGAAAATAGGAGTTGCAAACTTTTATTGTTGCAACTCCCATCTGATATCGATTTTTTAGAAGGACTCTTTCAACGCTGTTCAGCCATTTCAATCTGTCGTGGAATCTCGATGTGATCGCATTGGTCGAATACGAAATGGAGCTTCGGATCGAATGTCGCAGGATAGTCTGACGTTCGCACGATGCGATTGCTCGCAGAGAATTGGAATCCGTCTACGCAATACAGATTAACAATGCGGGGATCGAATACTCGGAACAGATTTCCATCGACCTGAATATTGCGGTGATAACGACTTGTCTGCCGCTGGGAAATTCCGCTGCCGACAGCAATGCAGGCACTTCCCCATCCCCGGCTTCCATAATTGCCGTTTGCGAAGATGTTGTTGCGAATTGTTACGTCACGGACACCGGATTGTTCGAACCAGAAGTTACCGTCGCCCTCAAAGAGGATCGAGGCTCCGGCGATATGGAAATAGTTGTTTTCGATGATAACCCGTCCGCGGGAACCAATCAGCAAACCGCGGGCGCGGTTTCCCGACATCCGGCAACCGCTGATGTGAACATCGGGACCGGGTTCGTCGGCTGCAATCAGATGGCCGGGACGAATGTTCTCGGGTAAGGGTTCAGTGAAGGTTACCGCAGAATACTCCTTGTTGAACCGTTCGACCTTAGCAACAATCCGCCGGGCATAGGCTTCAAGCGTGTGGTTGTCGACAATTTCCACCGCCATCCCCGGGACGAGGAAATCTGTGCCGTATTGCCCGCTGTGTCCCCAGCGAACCCAAATCCGCTCCCGATCGAAAATCGTATCGACGG
>OLQN01002743.1_pt1 | contig 11527 bp, 6 predicted proteins | sample 1673181 | NCBI WGS metagenome assembly OLQN01 (sample SAMEA3136763, study PRJEB25190) | human gut metagenome | biome: human gut; feature: human-associated habitat; material: faeces | place: Austria | collected 2013
CCCTGAACACCAAGGAGGTCTACACCTCCCTGCTGGTGGGCATTGCCACCGGCGCACTGCTCTTTGCCAACGGCAACCTGGAGCTGGCGGTCACCACCCTGTTCTTCAACGAGGACGGCGGCATGGTCGCCAAGCTCTCTGACAGCAGCAACGTGGGCATTCTGGTCTTTCTGGTGATGCTGGGCATTCTGGTGGCCCTGATGAACAAGGCCGGCGGCAGCGCCGCCTTTGGCCGCTGGGCCTCCACCCACATCCACACCCGGGCCGGGGCGCAGTTTGCCACCCTTATTCTGGGCGTGCTCATTTTTGTGGACGACTACTTCAACTGCCTGACCGTGGGCTCCGTGATGCGCCCCGTGACCGACCGGCAGAAGGTCTCCCGCGCAAAGCTGGCCTACCTCATTGATTCCACCGCCGCCCCGGTGTGCATCATTGCGCCGGTGTCCAGCTGGGCCGCCGCCGTTACCTCCAGCGTGCCCGAAGGCTCCGGCATCAACGGCTTTACCATGTTCCTGCGCACCATTCCCTACAACTATTACGCCCTGCTGACCATTGTGATGAGCCTGTTCCTCATCTTCACGGGCACGGACTACTGCTCCATGAAGCAGCACGAGGACAACGCCCGGGCCGGTGACCTTTTCACCACGGCTGACCGCCCCTACGGCGACGATGTGGATACCGAGGACGATGCCCACGGCCATGTCATTGATCTGGTGGCCCCGGTGCTGGTGCTGATCGCGGCCTGCATCCTTGGCCTGATCTACACCGGCGGCTTCTTTGAGGGCGTGGACTTCATCACCGCCTTCTCCGACTGCAACGCCTCCGCCGGTCTGGTGCTGGGCAGCAGCATTGCCCTGATGTTCACCTTTGTGTTCTACCGTGTCCGCAGCGTGATGACGTTCCAGGATTTTGCCGCCTGCATCCCCGAGGGCTTCAAGGCCATGGTCAGCCCCATGCTGATCCTGACCCTGGCCTGGACGCTTTCCGGCATGACCAACCTGCTGGGTGCAAAATATTACGTTGCCAACCTGCTGGGCGGCTCCGCTGCCGCCCTGCAGTACCTGCTGCCGGTCATCATCTTCCTGGTGGCGGTGTTCCTGGCCTTTGCCACCGGCACCTCCTGGGGCACCTTCTCCATCCTGATCCCCATCGTCTGCCACGCTTTCCCCCAGGGCGAGATGCTGGTGGTCTCCATTGCGGCCTGCCTGTCCGGCGCTGTGTGCGGCGACCACTGCTCTCCCATTTCCGACACCACCATCATGGCCTCTGCCGGTGCGCACTGCAGCCATGTGAACCATGTTTCCACCCAGCTGCCCTACGCCATTACCGCCGCTTCCTGTTCCGCCGCGTGCTATGTGATCACCGGCCTGACCCAGATGTTCCTGGGCAGCAGCGCCAGCTTGTGGACCTCGCTGATCCTGCTGGGCGTTGCCATTGTGCTGGAGCTGGTGGTGCTGAACATTCTGCGCGTAAAGCTGGGCAAAAAGACCAAAGCGTGATATACTAAAGGAAATTGAGTGTTCGAAGGGAGACCGTACCATGCTGGAAAAAGCATTCAACGATGTCTATACCAAGTTCAAGCTCCATTTCTACCAGAACGTGTTCCAGCGCTTTGCCACCCGTGAGGCGACCCTGACCACGGTGGAATCCTTTTGCATGGAGGGCATTATGGCCATGGGGGAGCCCACCATTGCGGAGTTTTCCCGGATGATGCAGATCTCCACCCCCAACGCGGCGTATAAGATCGGCTCGCTGGTGCGCAAGGGCTATGTGGAAAAGATCCAGTCCACCACCGACCGCCGGGAGTATCACCTGCGGCCCACCCAGAAGTATATCGACTACTACAACATCAGCTACTCCTACCTGAGCACGGTGGTCCAGCGGGTGAACAAGCGCTTCCCCAAAGAGGACGTGAAGAAGCTGGAACAGATGCTGACCATCATCAGCAACGAGCTGATGCCCGAGCTGAACCTGGAAAACAACCCGGAGGCTCCGGAGGAAAAGAAAACCGCGCGCTGAGCCGCACCCTTCCGGAAATCCCGGAAGCCCGTGTGCCGACCCGCGCAGCCAGACAGGACTGCCCCACAGAGATGTGGAGCAGCCCTGTTTTTTTCTGCCGGAACGGGCCGTGCGGCCAACAAAAAAAGCCCCGGAGGGCTTGCGGGACCCTCCGGGGCGAGACAGCGGCGTGCGGGCCCGCTGCCTCAGGGGATAGCGATTGGCAGGAGATTCTGGGGGAGCAACTTTTTGGGGGAATCGTTCAGGAATGTGATGCATGGCCCAAAGGGTCAGCGGGGCGTTTGCCCGGGGCCTTTGGGGGTTGGGGTTCAGTGCTGGGACTTGTAGAACATGGCCTTGCGCTTGCGCTCCATCCAATATCCCGCTGCAGACAGCACCATGCCTGCGCCCAGCATCAGGTCTGCCAGCCAGCCGCTGGTGCCGGTCTGGATCAGCTTGGCATCCTGCACCGCCGGGAGCACCGGGGTCTCAGGAGCGGGGGCCGGAGCGGGAGCGGGGTCAGGTCTTGCATCCTGCACCACGGGCAGCACCGGAGCCTCGGGGGCGGGAGCCGGGGCGGGGGCGGGCTTTGCGTCCTCCACCGGCGGCAGTTCGGGGGAATCGGGGCCCGGGTTCACGGGCGGCACCACGGTCTGGGTGTAGCCCTTGATCCACACATCCCGGCTCTCCTGAGAGGTAAAGGTGTAGTGCACTTCCGCATCCTGCTTGGTGGTCACTACCATCTGGTCTGCCTCAAACTTCACGGGGGTGCCGTCCTTGTTCTTCTCGGTGTGGTACTCGTACTTGATAAAGCCGCCTTCCACGGTGCCGGTGCCCTCACCCTTAAAGATGTTCCGGATCAGGTTGGTAAAGCTCTTGTAGTGGCCTTTACCGGTGCCTTCGACCTTAGTCTCCTCGGTAATGGGGGTTACGGACTCGGGCTTATCATACAGGTACTTTACCGTCTCCTGACTGCCGCCCAAATCCGTTCTCTTTTCCTCTGTTTGCTGAGTAGTCACGGTGGTCATCTGGGTGAGCTTCATGCTGCGGTGGGTGTAGTCTGTCGACGTGCGGATGCTAAGGGGAGCAAAGATGTTTTTGACCTTGGATTCGGTCTCGCCCACCACCTTGCCTTCCTTCGTCTGAACCAGCTTGGAGATCATCAGGTCGTAGCCGCCGACGTACTCCCAAGTACCGTCCTGCCGTTTGTAGGTCCGGTTGATGCAGGTGTTGGCATCCCGGGTCATATAACCATAGGCAGTCATGTCGGCGCTCTGGGTGTAGACCTGATAGCCACTCGGGCTGTTGGGGTTGGAATCGGAAGACCCGATCTCCACAATGTAGGTCTGCTTGATCTTCTCTCTGAATGCTTTCTTCTCCCGCCAGCCAAGGTTCCGGTACGTCTCCGTCTGACCGGTTTCTTCCAGATAGGCATTGAAGGCTGCATTACTACTTCCAAACAGCTTGACCTTTCCGTTTTCCTTCACCGCATCGTAGACCACCGTACCGGTGACCTTGTAGAAAGCACTCTGGTTCGGATGATTGTTCTCGCCGCGCTCGTACTCGTAGTGGCCCGGGCCCTTTCCACCTTCGTTGTCAAAGCTGATCTTGCTGTCCAGACCCACGTCTGTGTTGCTCGGGTCATTATCCACCAGCTTATCGGCCTCGTAGTTCCACTTCAGGGTCGGGTTGACCAGCACGCAATCCGTGGATGTGCCGTCCTGCTTCTCCAGCTGTGCGCCGGATGCAAGGTCAAGGTGCTTGATGTTGGTGGGCTTTACTTCCACCTTCTCGACATACACCTTCTCCCAGTCGAAACCACCGTTCCACTGCAAGTAATAATAACCGTTCTTATCCTTTTCGACCTGATACCATTCTAATCGCTGGCCGTCCTCTGTCTTGTAGTAGGTGTCTGCCTTATCGCCAGCGTAGTAGTTGGGCAGTGTATCCTCGTACTTGGTTCCTTCATTGACCTTGACCATATGCGTCTTTGCGGCCTCGGCCTGTTTCTTCAGGGCTTCCTTCAGCTGCTCCGGGGTCATATCAGCCTGCGTGACATATTTCTCGATATACTCAATGACATCCTTCTTTATGGTTTTTTCTGTGATCTGAAGGTCACCGACATAGAGGGTCTCGCCGTCTTTGAGCCCAGCCTTTTTCGCCTCGATCTCGGCCCACAGCTCCTCATAGGCTGCCGCCAGTTCTGCCTCGTTCGTGGCGACCTTCTGCCACGATGCATCCTCGCTGCGTTCGATCTTCAGGGTGCGCTTTTTCAGGTTGGTGCAGTCAACCGTAACAGGGGCACCGTCCTTCGTAAAGGTGGCGGTGGTGCGGTCAGCGTTCAGCGTAATTGCGCTGGCATCAACCTTGAACCTCTTTGCCAGCATTGCCTTGGCTTCATCGTCAGTCAGCTTTTCATTCGTCTGAGTCTGTTCCGTAGCGGTATAGGTGACCGTTTTGCCGTCCTCGATTGCAGTACGGGTGAATTTGCCGTCCTTCATTTCATAGACATCGTTGCCGTAGGTCAGGGTGCTGCCGTCCTCTGCAATTGTCCAATTCTTGTCGTCCTCGAAGGTGAGCATTTCATTCAGCTCTGTCGGTGTCGTGGTCGTTGTCTGGGTGGTTTGGGTCACCGTCCACGTCACGGTGGAAGCATCCCCAACAAGCCGGATATTTTTATAACCTGCGGCTTCCAGTTCCGTCTGTGACTTGCCCGTCTCTTTCATCAGGGCCTGCATGGCCAGTTCCTTCCGCTGTTTCTCCGTCATACCGGAGGGATCGCCGTAGGTGAAGGTGTAGGTCGTGGTAACCGGATTTCCGTTTTCATCCGGGGATGTAATCTTATAGCTGATGAGCCGGTCGCCATCCTTCTTTATATCCGTTGCGTTCTCCGGCGGAGTGAGCACGCTGGCATCGCCGTCAGTTATCACGTACTGGCCATTCTCGCCCACAGTTGCGGTATACTCGCCGTCCTTGCCCGTTTCAGTCCAGCTGATGGTGCCGCTTGTCACATACGCCGTGCCGGTAACGGTGTTGTCCTTCACATCGATGATGTCTTCGGGCTTCTTGCCGGTGTCGGTTTTGTCCTCTGTGGGGGTGCTGGCCGTAACCGTTGCCCCAGCGGCGCTATAGGTCAGGGTGTAGGTTTTGCCGCCAATCTCTGCCGTAAAGGTGTCGCCCTTGTCCAGCTGCTCCTGCGTAAATTTCAGGTCGGAGATTTTTGCCTTCAACTGGCTGGCGGTAGCCGCGTCCTCAATGCCCAACTTGTCCACTGCCTTGGTCAGGGCGCTCCGGATGGCATCTTTCTTGGCTTTTTCCGTAGCGATCTGCTCACCGGCGGTTCCCGGGTCGCCCTTCTCCGTGGTCGTCAGGGTCACTTTATAAGTGAGGCTCCGGCGGAGAAGTTCGTTCTGCGTTACGTCCAGCTTGACGGTCTCGTTGTGCGGGGTGGTGTAGTAGATCTCGCCGTCCGCACCCAAAGTATACTCTGTGTGGCCGTCTTTTTGCAGTCTTGCAACGATCTCTTCATTGTTCAGTTTCTTGGCAGTCCCATCGACCTTGACCTCATACTTCTGGCCGTCTTTATCTGTGTACTCATAACTGCCGTCTTCCTTCGGCTTCTGGCGGAGGATGGTATCCAGAAGCTCAGGGGAGATGATCTGCGTATCCTCAGGGTTGTTTTCATTGGTAACCTTGATACTGGGGTATTTCACCTCAAAATCAACCCGCTCACTGCCATCCTGCTCTGCCTTTTTCCGGGTGATGGTCAGCTCGGTGGTGGTTTTGGTGGTGACCTTGTTGTCCCGAATGGTGATGTAGGTGGTGCGGGTCTGGGGGTTGCCCTCTGCGTCCAGAATGGTCTCGGTCCGGGTGAGGGTATAGGTGCCGTCGGGGTTCACCGTGGGCTTTTCGGCATCCACCAGCTTGGCGATGTCTTCGGCGGTCATCTCGGCGGTGGTCTCTTCCTCTTTCCTCAGCTTGAGGGTCTGCTGGTTGCCGTCGGGAGAGTTGGTCACTTCCTCTACCTTGTAGCCGTTGACCGCGTCAGCGCCCTTCTCAATATTCCAGCTGATGTCCGGCTTCTCGCCCAGCTCTTTGTCAAGATTGATGTCCTCTTTCTTGACCTCTTCCTTTTTCTCGTGCAGATCGCCCTTGGCCTCGCCGCTGCCGGTGGTGGTGGTGATCTCCTTGCCGGGGGTCACGGTGGGCTGGGTGATGGCGGTGGAGCCGTCCGGTTTTTTCTCCACAGTGGGCGGGGTGTTGGTGTCCACAATCGGCTCTGCGCCGGGGTTGGTTTTCGTCTCCACGTTGGTCTCGGACTTCTCGGTCTTTTCAGCAGTGCCGATCTCCACTTTCTCGGGCTTTTTCTGCTCGGGATCAGTCGTGCCGCCGGTCTCACCGGAGCCAGTCTCGCCGGAGCCGGGGTTGGGGTTGGGGTCGGTCTCACCGCTGTCGGGGTTAGGGTTGGGGTTGGTCTCGCCGCTGCCGGGGTTGGGGTTGGGGTCAGTCTCGCCGCTGTCGGGGTTAGGCTTGGGGTCAGTCTCGCCGCTGTCGGGGTTAGGCTTGGGGTCAGTCTCGCCGCTGTCGGGGTTAGGGTTGGGGTTGGTCTCGCCGCCAGTTTCGCCGGAGCCAGGGTTGGGGTTGGTCTCACCGCTGCCCTCGGGGTTGGTCACGATCACGCCATCCAGCTTCTGGGAGCCGTCAGGGTTGGTCGTGGGGTTGTCTTTATTGTATTTGACTTCCGCATCCTTCAGGGTCTCCTGAGCTTTTTCGCTTCCTGATTGACCTGAGGTTCTGCGGTGTTTTCCTCTTTCTTGGTTTCCTCCGCCACAGGCTCCTTTTCTTGCGGAGCTGCTTCCGGAGCATCTGCGTTTGCTGCCAGAGGGCTTGCAGCCACACAGGCGGTCAGGGCCACGGACATTGCCGCCATCTTCAGTTTCTTGTTCGTCATGGTAGTTGCTCCTTTCCAGAATCATGCTGTTTGTTTCAAGGGATCACAGGGCATCGATCATAGCAGAGAGATAGTCGGAGGAGACAGAGCTATAAAAGAACCCGTCGATCAGACCGTCCTTTTTCGCCCGCCGCACCTGGTCCGCCAGTTGAGGCTCGCACACCTCATCTACCACCAGCGCCACCCGGCAGCCGGGCAACCCCTGCCGCAGCCTCCGGCACAGGTCCAGCCGCTGTTCCAGCCGCCACGGCGGGTAGGCCGTGACCTCTGCAACAAGAACATCGGCATGGGTATCCACACACAGATCCTCCGCAGCGGTTCCTTCGGTCTGGTAGACCCGGAACCCTGCGTCAAAGTGCTGCAGGGAACCCGATATCGCATCGCCGAAGAGCCTGTTGCGCATATCGACTACGACACATTTCATGTCCACGGCCTCCTTTCCGGGCAGTGTCTCGCCACATGGATGCAGAACGTTTTACTGTATCAAGGATACCACACCGCCCCGCGGCTCCGCATGGGCCATAAGGGACAAAACTGTGAAAATTTTTCGGTGTTCTGCCCAAAGTTTTTCCAGTATTTCCGGCGTGTTCCACAATTTGGCACTTTTGGGAGCAAAATGCGCATAAAAAAAGCCCCCCTTTGCAGGGGGGTCTGTCTCACGGGCAGGCTTCGCCTTTGTACAACCCTTCCGTCTTTGCTGCGCAAAGCCACCTCCCCTAGTAGGGGAGGCCTTGGCAGGGCGGCAGCGTCTGCGTGTTGACCATAAAGCAGAAACTTATCCTCTTTGCCAAGGGCCCCACTACTAGGGGGGCTGGCACGGCGCAAGCCGTGACTGAGGGGTTTTGCACGACAGTTTGCCGTAAAGCAGCGCCTTTCTTGCCTCCCCTATTAGGGGAGGTGGCGAGCGAATGCGAGACGGAGAGGTTTCTTACTCCTCCTCCAGATGGGGGAGGATGAAGTTTTTCTTGGTGACGGCAATGGCCAGGCGGGTGCGGTTGGAGTAGCCGGTTTTTTCCAGCAGGGAAGAGACAAAGCGCTTCACGGTGCGGGAGGAGATGCCCAGCTCTGCAGCGATCTCCTCATATTCCAGCCCCTCGCACACCAGCCGCAGCACCTCGATCTCCCGGGGGGTGAGCTGGGTGCTGCTGACCTGCCCCAGGCGGGTCTCCGGGGTGCTGTCCGGGTAGAGGCTTTCCCCCGCCATGGTGCGGTCCATCACCTCCAACAGGCTCTCCGGGGACACATCCTTGTACCAGAAGCTCTCGGCCCCAGCGGCCTTTGCCCGTTTCAGGTAGCTTTCCTCCACCATGGAAGTGATGATGATGACTTTGGTCTCCGGGTACCGGGCCTTGATCTCTGCCGCCACGTCAATGCCGTCCCGGCTGCCCTTGGTGCACACATCCATCAGCACCAGATCCACGGTGTGCCGGGCGCACTGGGCCAGCGCCATTTCCGCTGTGCTCAGGGAGGCCACCCGGCGGTAGCGGCCGCTGTCCTCCACAAGGTGCTCCATGTTCTCCCGGGGCATCCGCTGGTCTTCCACGATCAAAACGCTGGTCATATCGTTTCCTCCTTTGGCAGGTTCACACACAGCCGGTAGCGGGGCCGGGCCTGCACCTCCATGGTGCCGCCCGCCTGCATCACCCGGCGCTGGATGGCGGTAAGCCCTCCGCCCGGCGTAATGGCGGAGTCTGCGGGGTGATGGTGATCTCCAACCGGTTGGCCCCGGCGTAGCGCACCGCGTTGGTAATGCACTCCCGGGCAATGGTCAGCAGCAGCTGCTGGCGCTGCCGGGGCATGGGCCCCTGCAGGGCCACCGTGACCCCCAGCTGGGCCGCGTCCTCCACGAACACGTCCCACTCGTTTTCCTCCGGCGGGGTCTCACTGTCCTTCCGGTACAGCTGCACCGCCTTGTTCATCTGTTCAAGGGAGGCTTCCAGCTCCGCCGGGTCTTTCCGCTGCAGCAGGCACTGCCGCACCGCCGTAAGGCCGTAGCCCATTTCATCGTGGAGCCGGGTCTTGAACTCCAGGATCTCTTTTTCCCGGGTCATCTCCTGCACGTTCTCCGACAGCCGGCGCAGCTCCCGGTTCATCCGCAGCAGCTCCTGATTCTGCCGCAGCAGCTCCTGCCGCTGGCGCTGCAGGTCTGTCACCTCCGAAAAGATGCACTCCACATGGGGGCGGACCCCCTCCCCGAACACAGTCTGCTCCGAGTAGAGCCAGCAGGTGCCGTCCGGCAGCACAAAGGACGGATTTTTGCCGTCCACCCTTCGGCCATGGGTGGGGGCCCACACCTGCTGGTGCAGCTCCTCCAGCGATTGCAGATCCCGGCCGGAGAGGGCACGGTAGACCCGGAACATCTGCCGGTTGCACAGCCGGATGATGCCGTCCGGGGTAAAGTAGCACACCGCCGCGGGCAGGTCATCAAAACCCTCCTTGATGGAGCTGCGGGTGATGTGGTCCGGGTGCAACCACTGCTTCAGTTTGTTCCACATTCCAGGGCACCTCCTTCAAACTGATCGTTCAGCACCCAGCTGCCCGGGGCCTCCTGCACAGCGGCGGGGCAGGCGGCTTTCAGGTCTGCCCCGGTCTCCACCGAAAGATAAAGGTTCAGCCGGCGGTCCTTCCAGATGGCCCGCACAAACAGGGCATCCAGCTGGCCCAGCGCCCCCTCCACCACCGACTCGAACCGGCTGTAACAGGCCGCTGCCGCCTCTGCCGGAAGCCGGGCCTCGTGGGTCACCTCCATGGCGCACTCCACCCCGGCCAGCTCCAGGCTGCTGATGGATTCCTCCAGCGCGTACCGCAGCTCCGCCGAGGGCACATACCGGTGCTGCTGAGCCAGAAACATCAGGTTGGCACCCCGTTTCAGGTAAGCGCCCAGCACCGCCACCTGCCCCAGCAGCTGCCGCTTTTCTTCCTCCGGGGCCGCGCGGTACCGGGTCAGAAGCTGATCCATCCGGATGATCTGGGGGGCCAGCTGACGCTGCAGCAGATCGTACAGGCGGTTTTTCTCCCGCAGGGCGTTGATCTTGCGCTCCACCTCGTAGTTCTGCTGTTCCAGATAGTTGCGCTCTGCCAGCTCCGTTCGGTTCTCCTTCAGGCGCTCCATATTTTCCACCAGCTCGGTGATGTCTGTCTGCCACATCACATAACCGCCCTGCACCGGTGCGCTGCGCAGCAGGGTGTGCTCGTCCAGCTGCACCGTGCCATGCATGGCGGCCTGCAGCTCCCGGCGGTCCACCATGCGGCCGTTCTCGGAGCAGCAGTACACGTTGCCCTGCCGGTCCACCAGCTGCACCGCCAGAGAGGTGACGCGCAGCAGCTCCTCATAGCCGGTGTTGGACTGGATCAGGCCGCAACGCAGGCCCCCTTCCAGCGAAGCCGCCGTCATCAAGCAGTGGACGATGGTCATATCCCCCAGAAACTGCTTGATCAGGGGGATATGGAAGCCGTAAAGCACCGCGTACACCCCCAGCAGCACCATCGGAATGGCAGGCAGGGGCAGCCGCCGGAGGATCCGGGGGTTCCGGCTCTTGTGGGCGATGATCCCAAAGGCCAGCAGGATGCAGATCACGATCCACCCCACCACCAGACCGAAAAGCCAGCCGTACTGGTAGTTTTCGTTCCAGGGCTGCTGCAGCCGGAACACCTGCTGGTGCAGGTCGTTGGTCAGCACCAGCTCCAGCAGCACTGCCGAGGGCAGCCACAGCATTCTGGCCCAGGCCGACAGGCGGTAGCGCTCGGATCTGTCCACCGTCAGGACCAGCTGAACGCAGAGCACCGGTATCCCCAGCATGGGGGCATAGTAGAAGTACCACAGCATCCGATCCATCCCCGGGGAAGTGTTCAGCTGGAACCGCAGGGTGCGCACAAGGATCCAGAACAGCATCAACAGATCCACGTTCAGCAGCAGCCGCCGCACCTGCGGATGCACCGTGCGGTTGTACAGGGAGATCCCCCACCCTGCGAACAGGCTCAGATACAGCAGGCTCCGGAGGATGCCGCAGGCTTCCTGCAGGCCGGAGGGCAGGCCCTCCAGCGGGAGCACCCGGCACAGCCATGCCAGCAGCACCACAGTGCCCACCGCACAGCCTCTTTGAACCTGTTCTCGCTGCCTCTGCCCCATCATGCCAGCCTCCTTCTTTTGTGCCGTTCCCCGGTGTTTTTTCCATTATATCACATCCGCACTGTAATTTGCCAGAGAGCAGAGGGGAATGTACCTCTGTGCCGCTTGCGCCTGCTCTGAAAACCGTTTGAATTGCAAAACGATTTTTTAGTTGCTATACTGGGCTTATCAAATTTTTTTCGGGAGGCTGCTACAGTGACAGCACAGACAATGCAAATCGGGAACAGACCTTGCCGCATTTACGGCGGGGCTAATGCAGAATACTTGCTGCTCCAAATGACAGGTGAGCATGAGCTGCAAAGTATGGATTATGAAGTAGCGGCCATTGCTCAAAGCAGCCAGAATTTTCTGTTTGCGGCTATCCCGGTGGAAAGCTGGAACGATGCGCTTTCTCCGTGGAAAGCCCCTGCCGTGTGGGGAAAGCAAGGCTTCGGCGGCAAAGCTGGGGA
>OLQN01002755.1_pt1 | contig 11459 bp, 9 predicted proteins | sample 1673181 | NCBI WGS metagenome assembly OLQN01 (sample SAMEA3136763, study PRJEB25190) | human gut metagenome | biome: human gut; feature: human-associated habitat; material: faeces | place: Austria | collected 2013
GGCCATGATGCCGGTCTGGATCTGCATCACCAGTTCGGCGCGCTTGTCCTTGACTTCCTGCTCGATCTGGCCGTCCATCTTGGCAGCAACGGTGTTCTCCTCGGCAGAGTAGGCAAAGCAGCCCAGACGATCAAACTTTACTTCCTTGACGAAATTGCACAGATCCTCGAACTGCTCCTCGGTCTCGCCGGGGAAGCCTGCGATCAGAGTGGTGCGCAGGGTGATGCCGGGGATCTCGCGGCGCAGCTTGCCGATCACCTCCAGCAGCTCGGCGCGGTTGGAGCGGCGGTTCATATTCTTGAGGATGGTGTCATTGCAGTGCTGGATGGGCAAATCGAGGTAGGGCACCACCTTCTCATTGCGCTTCATGGCGGCAATGAACTCATCCGTGATGCGCTCCGGGTAAGCGTACATAATGCGGATCCACTCGAGGCCCGGCACCTTGTTCAGCTTATCCAGCAGCTCGCAGATGCTGCCGGGTTTGCCCCAATCCTCGCCGTAAGCGGTGGGGTCCTGTGCGACCACGATCAGCTCTTTCACGCCCTCACCGGCCAGCCAGCGGGCTTCGGCCACGCAGTCGGCCATATCGCGGCTGTGCAGCGGGCCGCGGATGCCGGGGATGGCGCAGTAGTGGCAGCGGTTGTTGCAGCCCTCTGCGATCTTTAAGTACGCATAGTGGGCAGGCGTGCCGATGACACGCTTGCCGCCCAGCGGAAAGTCCTTTTTGGCACCGTAGCTTTCCAGATGGTCCTCACCATGGAACAGGCGGGCCACGATGGTGTCGATGGCCTTGTTGGAGGCACAGCCCACCACCGCGTCCACCTCGGGGATCTCTTCCTCGATCTGGCTGCGGTAGCGCTCGGCAAGACAGCCGGTGACGATGACCTTCAGCTCCGGGTTCTGCTGCTTGTAGGAGCAGGCTTCCAGAATGTTTTCAATGGCTTCGGTCTTGGCGCTCTCGATGAAGCCGCAGGTGTTCACAAGGATCACATCTGCTTCGGCCAGATCGGCCACGGTCTCGTGGCCGGCAGACAGCAGGATGTGCACCATCACATCCAGATCGACCTGATTCTTGGGGCAGCCAAGGGAAATACACGCAATTTTCATAGGGGATGATACTCTCTTTCTCTTTTGAGGGGTGCTTTTTATTCTTCTTCCGCTCTTTTTATCGCTTCTTTTATGACCGAATACGCAAAGCCGCGGCGCTGCAGGGCGGCCACCACAAGGTCGCGGCGGCCATCGGCCAGCTTTTTCATGTAGCGGCTGCGCACCAGAGCGGCGGCAGCTTCCAGCTCCGGGCTTTCGCCGTCTACGTCCGGGGCATAGACGCTTTCCAGCGCCTGCTCGATCTGCGCGCCGGAAAGGCCCTTCTGCCGCAGGTTCTGGGCCGCCGCACGGCGGCTCTTGCGGGCGGCAAGCAGGCTGTGTGCCCGGGCTTCGGCATAGCGGTCATCGTTTACGTAATCCAGCTCCACCATCTCAGCCACGGCTGCAGCCGCAGCCTGCTCGGTAAAGCCATAGCACAGCCGTTCATACAGCTGTGCCGAGGACATCTCGCGCGAGGCCAGCGCATCCAGTGCGCGGGCGCGGGCCTTGGCCGGGTCGGCGCACTTTTCTTCTTCCTGCTTCGGGCGGCGGCGTTTATAAAAGGACATTTAGTCCTCCACCATGATATCCAGTTCGCTCTCGCTGCTGCGGGCAGGAGCCTTGACCACCGGCTCCTTGGCATCTGCAGCCTTGGCGGGTTCCTCGGCCTTGGCCGCAGCGCCCTTGCCTGCCGGGCGGCGGGATGCGTACAGCTTATCGGCATTGGCGCGGATCTGGCCCTCGATGTCGTTTGCGATCTCGGGATTGTCCTTCAGGAACTGCTTTGCGTTGTCGCGGCCCTGACCCAGACGGATATCGCCATAGTTGAACCATGCGCCGCTCTTCTGCACGATGCCCAGCTTCACGCCCACATCAATGAGTTCGCTCATCTTGGAAATGCCCTCGCCGAACATGATATCGAACTCTGCCTCACGGAACGGAGGTGCCACCTTATTCTTGACGATCTTGGCGCGGGTGTGGTTGCCGATGAACTGGCCGGAAGAGTCCTTCAGGCCCTCCACGCGGCGGATGTCGATGCGCACCGAGGCGTAATATTTCAGGGCGCGGCCGCCGGTGGTGACCTCCGGGTTGCCGTACATCACGCCCACTTTTTCACGCAGCTGGTTGATGAAGACGCAGACCGTGTTGGTCTTGCCGATGACCGAAGTCAGCTTGCGCATGGCCTGACTCATCAGGCGGGCCTGCAGGCCCACATGGCTGTCGCCCATTTCGCCCTCGATCTCAGCCCTCGGCACCATGGCGGCAACCGAGTCCACCACGATGGCATCGATGGCACCGGAGCGCACCAGTGCTTCGCAGATTTCCATGGCCTGCTCGCCGGTGTCCGGCTGGCTGACCAGCAGATTGTTGATATCCACGCCCAGCGCTTCGGCATAGGTGGGGTCCAGTGCGTGCTCCACATCAATGAAGGCCACTTCGCCGCCCTGCTTCTGGGCTTCGGCCAGAATGTGCAGAGCCAGCGTGGTCTTACCGCTGGATTCCGGGCCGTACACCTCAATGATGCGGCCGCGGGGCACACCGCCCACGCCCAGAGCCAGATCCAGACCCAGACTGCCGGTGGAAATGGCATCCACCTGCATGGAGGCGTTATCACCCAGCTTCATCACGGCACCCTTGCCGAACTGCTTTTCGATCTGGGCCAGCGCAGTGGCCAGCGCATCCTTTTTGGCCTCCGGCTCGGTCTTTTTGGTCGCCGGGGCAACGGTGTTGTTGTTCTGATTTTTTGCCATAGCGTGCTGCTCCTTTTCTTCCTGCTGCCCGCCGTGCGCGGGCTGTCCGTATACTTTCCAGTATAGTATACCACAAAATCAAAATATTACAACAAGAAGTTGTTTCTATTTTCACTTTTATTTTTCGGGTCTGTGGGCGATCATGCACCGGTCATTGCCGCCAAAATCCTTGCGGCACTCAATGTCTGCCCAGCCGTTTGCAGCCAGCAGTGCCGTCACAGCTTCCCTCTGCTGCCAGCCGATCTCCAGCACCAGCGCTCCGCCGGGCCGCAGTGCATTCTGGTAATGCTCTGCAAGGGCACGGTAGAACACAAGGCCGTCCTTTCCTGCTTCCAGCGCCATGGCCGGTTCCTGTGCCACCTCCGGCTGCAGGTGCCGCATCTCCTCGGCGGTGAGGTAGGGCGGGTTGGATACGATCAGATCAAGCTGCCCTTCCGGCAGGCCCTGCCAGTAGGTGAACAGGTCGCCCTCCACCGGTTGCACCGCATAAGCTGGCTTTGCCTTTGCGCGCAGAGCGTTCAGCGCCGGCCCCCAGTCAAAGGCCGGGGCATCTGCCTGCTCAAACGCGGTAGGCTCCAGCAAGTCCTCCGTCTGCCCGCCCTGCCCTTTCAGGGCGCAGCGGCAGTTCTTTTCCAGATAAACAAAAGCTTCCGGGCTTTTTTCCACGCAGGTCACCTGCGCCGCCGGGCAGAAGCGCTTGACGCCCAGCCCCAAACAGCCGGTCCCCGCGCAGAGATCCAGCACCCGGGGTGCTGCAATGCCCGTCAGGGTATTGGCAGCCGCTTCCGCTACCACCTCAGTGTCTGCCCGGGGGCAGAGCACACCGGGGCCAACGGCAAGGTCAAAATCCAGAAAGCTCCAGATCCCGCACAGGTATTGCAGCGGTTCCCGCTGCTCACGGCGCGTGCAGAGGGCTTCCAGCTTTTCCGCTTCCTCTGTGGTCAGCACCCGGTCGGAAAGGCGGGCATCCCGCCCGGCTGCCACGCGGAACAGCTCCCGTGCATCGTAATCGGCATCCGGACACCCTGCAGCGGAAAGCCGGGCTTCCACGGCCCGCACCGCTTCGCGCGGGGTCAAACCAGCAATTACCATCTGCCATCCTCCGGGTCCTCGGGCAGCACAGGGGTCACAGCGGTAATGGCCACCTCGATCATGCTGTCGTCCGGTTCAAACACGGTCAGGTGCTGCACCCAGATACCGGGCTGGCGGATGATGCGGGTGGCAATGTTATCGGACCGGCCGCACCACTTGAGCAGCTCATAGCTGATGCCCATGACCAGCGGCAGAAGCAGCAGCTTGAACAGCACCCGCAGGCCGATGCTGCCCCACGGCAGCACGCTGTAGAGGAACACGCTGACGATGACCACCAGAATGAGGAAACTGGTGCCGCAGCGCGGATGGAACCGAGTGTACTTGCGCACATTCTCCACGGTCAGCTCATCACCGGCCTCATAGCAGGCAATGGTCTTGTGCTCGGCACCGTGGTACTCAAACACGCGGTGGATCTCCTTCATCTTGGAGATGGCCACCATATAGGTGAGGAAGATGCCAACTTTCAGCACCGCTTCCAGCACCACCTTGGCCCAGCGGCCCAATGTTACAAAGTGGTTCACACCGCCCACGATGAGGGTGGGCAGCACGGTGAACAGCAAAATCGCCAGCAGTCCGCCCAGTACGGCGGCACAGGCCAGCAGTGCGTCCTCTGCCTTTTTGCCCAAGTGGTCGCCCACCCATTTTTCAAAGGCAGTCTCTTCCTCTTCAGGGTCGTAGTCGTCACCCATGCTCACCTGAGCCGAGTACATCATGTAGCGGTAGCCCACGATCAGGCTTTCGATCATGGAGATGGCACCGCGCACCAGCGGGATCTTTGTCCAGATGCCGTGGTTCTTCACAGGGTCGATCTTGGTCTCAATGGTGCCGTCCGGCTTGCGCACGGCGCAGCAGATGAGCTTCGGGCCGCGCATCATGATGCCTTCCATCAGCGCCTGCCCGCCGACGCTGGTCTTAAAACGTTCCTTTTTGGGTTGATTCATTGGGTTCTCCTATCGGATCATATTTTTCCCGGTTATTTTACCACAGAATTGTGACAAAATCTTCACGCCTTATGGTACAGCGGCAAGCCCAGTGTGACCACTGTGCCGCGGCCCAGCGTGCTCTTGATGTCCATGGTGCCGTCCAGTGCAGTCATGATGGAATCCACCAGCGCAAGGCCGATGCCGCTGCCCCGCACCGAATTGCTGCCCTTGTAGAACTTGGTCTTGACATTCTCAAGGTCTTCCGGCGGGATGCCGCGGCCCTGATCGATGATCTCCGCAAAAGCCTTGTATTCGCCCGCCCACAGCTTGACCGTGATGCGCCCGCCGGGGGCCGAGTACTTGATGGCGTTGTCCATGATGTTGATGAACACCTGCCGCAGACGGTCCGGGTCGGCATAGACCGGGATCATCTCCTCCGGCTCGGTGTAGCTGAGCACAAGGCCCTCGCGCTGGATGCGTGCTTCACAGAACAGCACCGCATCGGTCAGCTCTGCCACAAGGTCCAGCGGGCGGCAGTCCATACGGATGCGGCCGTTCTGCAGACGGCTGAAATCCAGCAGCTCTTCCACCATGTTGTACAGGCGGCCCGTCTCATTGTTGATGATCTCAAGGCCCTTGCGGTAGTTCTCGTCTGCCGGGTCGTCCAGTGTGCGCAGGGTCTCCACCCAGCCCCGGATGGAGGTGAGCGGCGTGCGCAGCTCGTGAGAGACGGAACTGATAAACTCGTTCTTCATCTTCTCGGTCTCTTCCAGCCCTTCGGCCATCTGGTTGATGGTGCCGCGCAGGCGGTCCACCTCGTCGTGCTCGTTGCCGGTGACCGGCAGGCGCACATCCAGCTCACCCCGGGCGATGCTGGCTGCGGTGCGCTCCACCTGCCCCAGCGGCACCACGATGCTGCGGATGAAGTACAGGCCGGACATCACGGTGAAAGCAAGGATCACCGCCGCGATCACAACACTTACCGCGATGGCGTTCTTGATCTGCGCTCCCACAAGGGTCAGGCTGGTGACAAGACGCATCGCCGCCACATCCTCGGCGGCGTATGGCACCAGATAGCAGGCCGCCATCACCAGCTCGCCGGACTGGGTGCGGTAGACCGCCACACCAAGGCCATCAGAAGCCTCCTGCGCCTGCTCAAAGTCGATGCCGGTCACAATGCCGTCCGCATTTGTGCCGCTGGAGGACGCAATGACCCCGCCATAGCTGTCCAGCAGCATGAACTCGTATTTGTCCTTATCGGCAAACTGCTCCACCATGCGGCGCAGGGCCACGCTGCGGGTAGCCGCCGTGCTCTGCACCGTATCGCCGGTGTACATTTTCAGCTGGCCGGACACCGAAGAGAACCGCCGGTACATGGTCTGCTGCACGCTGTTATAATAGCTGCGTGTGTAGTTGTACAGGAACATGGTTTCGGCCAGCAGCACCAGCAGCACGGTGATGAGCAGGTTGCCCCGCAGCCACCGGCGGGTGATCCCGCTTCTCATTCTTCCCATCTGTAACCGTAGCCCCACACAGTAAGGATATGGGTGGGATGGCTGGGTTCATCCTCCACCTTCATGCGCAGACGGCGGATGTTCACATCCACGATCTTCACGTCACCAAAATAGTTCTCGCCCCAGACACCCTTCAAGATCTTCTCGCGCACCAGCGCAATGCCGGGGTTGCGGAAGAACAGCTCCATGATCTGGAATTCCACCTGCGTCAGCTCAATCGGCTGGCCTGCCTTGAGCAGCACGCGGCGGTTCTCGTCCAGCACAAATTCGCCGCTGGTGAGCATCCCCAGCGGGTTTTCCTTTTCTTTTTCGTCCCCGCCTGCAGTACGGCCGACGCGGCGGCACAGCGCTTTCACACGGGCCAGCAGTTCGCTTACGCTGAAAGGCTTGGTCATATAGTCGTCGGCACCAATAGAAAGGCCGCGGATCTTATCCTGCTCCTGTCCCTTGGCACTGAGGATGATAATGCCGATCTTCTGATCGGTGCGGCGGATGGTCTCGCACAGGGAGAAGCCGTTCATGCCCGGCAGCATCACATCCAGAATGGCCGCATCGCAGCCCGGCTTCTTCTCCAGCAGCGGCAGAGCCGCCTCGGCGCTTTCGGCCTCCACAGCCTCCATGCCCGCAAGGCGCAGATTCAGCGCGATCATCTCGCGGATGTTGGCTTCATCTTCAACGACAAGCACTCGTACCATGAACTGTTCCTCCGTTCTTTAGTTGAGCAGATACAGCGCCTTGGACAGGCGGTAATTTTTATCACGGATCTCCACATCCGGGGCAAGCTTCGCCTGCATCTGGCGGGATGCCACGATGCCAAGGCGGGTCCAGCCCTTCAGGCTGGAGGTGGTGCGCACCAGACGCAGGGTCATTACCAGCTGGTCTTCGTCCACCGTGCGCAGCTCCACTGCACCATCATATTGTTCGCTGTCGGTCAGTTTGAGGTTGCCCTCCCACTCCATGGGCAGCTCGATATAGCAGTTGGTCTCTTCGTCCAGCAGCCCGAAGCTTTTTTCCGGGTGCGGGCTGGTATAGTCCATCCACACGATAAAATCCATGCGGCGGCTCTGGCTCATGTTCAGCAGGCCCGCTTCGTCCGGCTGGGTGGGGATCTCCACGATGCCGTCGCCGTCCAGATCCTGACTGACCAGACTGGGCACATTGCGCAGGGATGCGGTGTAAAGCTTTTCGGTGCTGATCTGGTCGGCAGGCACCATCTGCTGCGTGTCCTCGTCAAAACGCAGCAGCACGCTGGCCAGATTGTTGCCGGAAATGCCGGTCCAGCCATCCAGCACCAGATAATGCCTGCCGTCCGCACCCACACCCGCCGCCACCGAGGCGCAGCCGGCGAACCGATTGGCGGAAAGGCCCATAACAGCCACCTGCTGGAAGCTGCCCTCTTTATCCACGGTCAGCAGTTCGATCTGCACGCCGCCGTCCTCCAGCGTAGACATCAGGATCAGGTCCTGATTGCCGCCGCCGGTGATATCCTCCACCAGATACTGCTGGTACTGCTGCTCCAGGATCGTGGAAAGCACGCCGTCGGTGTAGGAATACACAGCCAGATAATGGTCGCCCTGTGCCGCTGTATAACCCACCACCAGTTGGGTGGCATCGCCGGGCTGCAGCTGGGCCAGCCCCACCGACTCTACCGTGTCTGCAAGGCCCTCTACGTTCTGGCGCACATGCCAGATGTCGGCATCATCCTTCTGCAGGATGGCAATGCACACGTTGGAGCTTTGGGCGGTGGTGTAAAGCACGGCGGCATCCTGTCTGCCGTCACCGTCCAGATCCTGCAGCAGGAAAGGCGAAAGCAGGTCGCCCTGCATGGGATATTTGAGCTGTGCGCTCTCCCCCAGCCAGTCGTTCAGGGCAGTCTGCACATCGCCGTAATCGCCGGAAAGCTTGGGCGCACGCAGAAGCTCTTCCACCTGCACCTGTTCACCGGGCATGCTGCAGCCTGCCAGAAGCAGGCACAGCAGCACGCAAGCCAACCACCAGCCAAAATGATTCGGATGTTTCAACCGCTGCGCCTCCTCTGTGTGGAAAACTTGTCCGGCCAAAGGCCGAAAACATGCTATTGTCAGTATACCACGGGCCGGGCGCAATTCCAACACCCGAAAACGAGAAAAGGGGCTGCTGCACCACATTTGGTGCAGCAGCCCTTTTGGGGTCCTGATTTTTATTCTTCGGTCTTGTCAAACAAGCCTTTTTCTTTTGCGGCGTTCCAGGTCAGGCAGGTGCGCAGCTTGCTGACGGGGAAGGCCGGGTGGAATTTATTGTTGTCCGCATCGTCCTTCATCAGATCCTGCTCCACTGCCCAGCGGGCGGCCTTTTGTGCGTCGGTATCGCCCTCGTCGATGTCGCTGTAGAGGGCGGTGCTTACAGGCTCAGGCTTCCCGGCGTGCTCCCACAGCAGCTCGGCCAGCTCGATGCGGTTGGAGGGCATGGGGATGCCGGGCATATTGATGACGCGGTAGATGCCGGTGCCGGCTTCATAGATAATAGCACCTGCGGCAGCACCGATCACCACAGCAGAGATCGCGCCCTGAATGTTGCCGGTATCGCTGGGTCCAACCGGGTCGGGTTCAGGAATGGGGTCATCCGCGAAGGTTGCCTTTACTTCCACGTTCTTATCCGGCATGGTAAAGGTCACCTTGGTGGGGTCGTTCTCGTCCGGGGTCGTCAGGAAGGTGTCTGCTTTCTGTTCCTCACCGCCTACCTTCACCGTCCAGCCGGTGAAGTGCTGTCCCTCCGGCGCAATGGCTGTCAGGTGCACGGTTTCACCCACCGGCACAGCGCTGCCGCTCGGTACGGACGCATCGCTGCCTTCAATGGTCGCCGTCACATGGTCGCCGACCCTCAGAGTGGGGTTCAGAGTGGGGTTGCTCGCAAAGTTTGCCGTCACTTCCACATTCTTACTCGGCATCGTAAAGGTCGCCTTGGTGGGGTCGTTCTTGTCCGGGGTCAGGAAGGTGTCTGCTTTCTGTTCCTCACCGCCTACCTTCACCGTCCAGCCGGTAAAGCGCTCGTTGGCTTTCAGCGCCCTGCGCGTTGCTGTTACAGTATCGCCCTTAGCAGCTTCGGTCTTATCCACAGTGCAGTTTTCAGCTTTGATGTTATACGGAATATTGCTATAATACGGTTCCGCCTTAACATTATAGGCGGGCATGGTCAGGGTCGCAGTGGTTTCGGTGCCATTCTTCAACAGATTGGCAAGTTCTGTTTCGTCCGTGATTTCAGTCTCAGTACCATTTACGACTTTATACAGTTTCCAGCCTTTGAACTCCTTGCCCTCAGGTGCTGTATCCGCTGCTTTCAGCGTTACTTCCGTATCTTTTGCAATCAGCTTTGTACTGTCCAGCTGATTCAGCTCGCCGTTTATTTCTGCGGTGGCTACAGCCTTCTCAGAATCCACATAATAGCCACGGGTCAGGTAACGATACTCTCCTCTATAATCATTTTTGTAACCGATAACATAGCCCGAGTTCGCACTGGTCAGCTTCAGGTTTTTCTGGTATGCCTTTCCATTCGTGTATGTCGTGATTCGTCTGCCTTCGTAGGGATTTTGCACCTCAATTTTTGCCTCGCTCGTAAAGGTAGGGTCAATCGTTACATACGGATTTCCAAACTCCTCACTATATTCCCCACTAGACAAATATATATCTGTATCGTTGCCCTCAAAGGTCACATTCTTTATGAACAGTTCGTGTTTCTTATCTACCAGACAGTTAACACCGTATTTACCGTTTTTAATCGTAATATTATCCAGCGTAACATCTGCATTCAGACCTCCGCCAAAAACCACAGTCATTCCGCTCGCAAGTGCTTCATAAGTTCCTCCGTTTGTGATCCGTATCTCTTTCGCCGTATCATCATAAAGTTTTCCACATAAATCCAAAACTCTGCTGTTGTGACTTTCTTCACCCTTCGCGGATACGTTTACATTGTCAAGGGTAATCGTTCCTCCCTCAACTGAAACACAATATCCGTCATTATTTTCCAAAGTACTGTTCTTAATTTCAACACTTCCGTTTTCACTACCGACGAATCCATTTTTTATTTTTGCACCGTCTATAATAACAGTTCCTGCCTTATCAATTCCAGCCCAAGGCCATGGTGCATTGTATACTATGTAATACCCATCTGCAGTTAATTCACCGCCATTGATATGAACTACACTGCCATTCAAAATCGGGAAAGTCGTTTTTTCCGCGGCAATATACACGTTATTCAGTTCAAGTGTTCCCGCGACAACGGTAAAAAAGATAGACGTTGTTCACCATCCAGATAACGTCCGTTCTGAACAACCACCGTTGCATTCGAGGCATTCAAATTCATAAAAGCGGCGGCATCTGTATTTTTCACATTTGCAACGACATCATACTGCCCTGCATTGATCTTCAAATCGCGGGCATCCTTCACATTCAGCAGTGCAGACCCCATATTGACATCCACATTACCAACAATGTTCAGCGTAACATTTTCTGTCGTATCGACCGTGATACTCTTTGTATAGGGTCCGCTCAGTTCATACACATCGCCATTCGCTGCTACAAATGTATCATTAACAGTCTCCCCGCCTTTCAAGCGGCAGGGTTTCGTCTCTTTCTGCGCACTCACGCCATTTTCCGGTTCTGCTGCCCCCGGCTCCGCCGCAAACGCGCCCACTGGCAGAACCGACAGCATCATGCACGCCGCAAGCGCTGCACTGAGAAGTCTCGTACTCTTTTTTCTCATGTTCTCTTCCCCTTTTCGTTTGTTATTTTGCAGGCACCCACCCCAAAAGGCACCGTCTGCTCTTCAAGTTTACCCCCCCATACAACATATCAAGAGGCATTTTGCTAGAAAATAAGCTCGAGATTTTAGTGGATTTTTTGAAGTGTTTGCGGTTGAAGCCTATTATTCCCGGGAACATTCAGAAGCAATGAAAATGCCACGCAAAAAAAGCCCTCTCCCATTGCTGGGAAAGGGCTTTTGAACACTGTATCAAACAGTCAGAGCAGATCAGACGAGCTCCAGAACTGCCATCTCAGCAGCGTCGCCGCGGCGAGCGCCGATCTTGATGATGCGGGTGTAGCCGCCGTTGCGGTCAG
>OLQN01002768.1_pt1 | contig 11421 bp, 9 predicted proteins | sample 1673181 | NCBI WGS metagenome assembly OLQN01 (sample SAMEA3136763, study PRJEB25190) | human gut metagenome | biome: human gut; feature: human-associated habitat; material: faeces | place: Austria | collected 2013
TATCTGCGAAGACTGCCGTACGATAGTTTTTGACTATTAAGCTTTGACTAAGCCGAAAGAGGAAACTGAAAAAGACGAAATACGAGAGAAACTAAAAACAGCGAGGTGCTGTGGGAGTTCCCATGCACTTCGCTGTTTTGTTTGATTTTCAGCCGGGATCAGCCCATATTGGAGAAGCGTTCCACAGCTTTTGTGAAGTTTTCGATGATTTTATCTGCGTCGCCGTGCTCGATGTGCCCCTCTAATACGACCTTGCCGCAGCCGTGCAAAGCGGATTTTGCGGGAAATGGCTTACAGCTTTAAAAGCGGGATAGACGCTCTGCACGTTTCGATCAATTCGCGGTCGGCGAGCGCAGGAATCGCGCCTTTTTTCGTCGCGCAGACGGAGCCTGCGGCGTTTGCGAAATCGGCCGCGTCGCGCAGCTCGGCTTCGTTGATCTCGGAAACGGGCTTGCCGGTCTCCATGAGCTTTGTGAGGAACGCGCCGAAGAAGCTGTCGCCGGAGCCAGTGGTATCGACGACTTTTGTATCGTAGGTGTTGAGCGTTAAGGTGGTTTTCGGGGTGCAGACGACGCAGCCCTTTGCGCCGCGCGTGATGACCGCCGCCTGCACGCCGAGCTTAAAGAACTCCTTTGCGCCCGCTTCGATCTCGGTGCAGCCGGTGAGCATTTCAAGCTCCTCATCGGACGCTTTGACGACATCGGCAAGCGGCAGCAGACTCTTCATGGCGTGGATGCCGACTTCGGCATTTGGCCACAGCGGTGCGCGCCAGTTCGGGTCGTAGGCGGTGATAGCACCGTGCTCGCGGGCGTAGGAAACCATCTGCGGCACAGCCGTGCGACCGGGTTCTGCGGTGAGCAGAAGCGAGCCGAAGCACAGCACCTTGGCGTTTGCGAGCGCATCCTTATTGACTTCATCGAACGTGATTTGCGTATCGGCGCCGGGGTTGCGGTAAAAGCTGAAATCGCGGTCTCCGGATTCGGACAGCTGTACGAACGCGAGCGACGTTGCGGTATCGTTTGAGAAATGGAGGTTTTCGACATCGACATTTTGCTTAACGAGCGTATCGCGCAGGAACGTGCCGAACATGTCCTGCCCCACCTTGCCGATGAAGCCTGCGGATACACCGAGGCGCGCGGCCTGCACGGCGACATTTGCCGGTGCGCCGCCGGGGTTCTGCTCAAAAATCGGGATGCCGGCCGGCGTTTTGCCTGCGGGGGTAAAATCGATCAGAAGCTCACCGAGTGCGTAAAAATCTGCCATGAAAAACAGCTCCTTAATTACAGAATATTTTCATCAATGCACTTTAAGACAAATTCGCTGAACAGGGAGTTTGACCATGCGAACCACGGGCGCGTGAACTTAGAGGGGTCATCCTTATGGAAACCCTCGTGCATGAAGCCCTTGCCGTCATCGGTCGTTTTTAACATGTGGAGAAGCGCTTTGCATTCCTCCGGGTCACGGCTTGTGAGTCCCTGCATGGAAAGTGCGATATGCCAGATGTACTCCGGCGGGGTGTGCGGGCTGCCGACACCCTTGGCCGCGGTGCCCTCGTAATAATACGGGTTTTCTTTGCTCAAAACAAAGGCACGGGTGTTTTTATAAATTTCGTCGTTGGCACTGCAGTAGCCGAGGTACGGGATGGACATGAGGCTCGGGACGTTGGCGTCATCCATGAAGACGTAGTTGCCAAGGCCGTCGGTCTCATAGGCGTACATTTTGCCGAACTTCGGGTGCTCGACGACGCCGTATTTTTCGATGCCGTCGCGGATCTCGGACGCGAGCTTTTCGGCACGGGCGGCGACTTCCTCGTCCTTATAGATCTCACGCATGATCTCCGCGGTGTAGCCGAGGGTTACGACGGCGAACATGTTGGACGGGATGAGATAGCCGTAAACGCAGGCGTCGTCGCTGGGACGGAAGCCAGACCAGGTCATGCCCGTAACGGCGACCGGCGCGCCGTGGCCGTCGTGCGTGAGGGTATCGGTGGGCGGGCAGTTGGTGCGGCGGAAATAGTACGGGGACTTGCTGTGATCCTGCTCGACAGTGAAAAGGTCGAGGATGCGCAAGGTGCTCTTTTTATACTGGTCGTTGAACTGGCCCGTGCGGCCGGTCTCTTTCCAGAGAAGGTACGCGAGCTGCACCGGGTAGCAGAGCGAATCAATCTCATACTTGCGCTCCCAGACCCACGGGGTCTCGAAATCGGTATCGTCGGACTCGCCGCCGGCGGTCTGACCGAGCGTTTCCGCAGCGTATTTTGGCCAACACATGCCGTTCGCTTCCTGATTGAACGCGTTTGCGTAGGGGTCGATATCAATGCACTTGAACTGGCGGTTCACAAGGCCCTCAATGCAATCGGCAACCTCCGCGTCGTGCTTTGCGACGGGCAGATAGTGGCGAACCTGCGCGGTGGAATCACGCAGCCACATGGCAGGGATATCGCCGGTGATGACGAAAGTATCTTTTTCGCCGATGGTTTTGACGGTGGTATCCATGGTGTTGGGGTAGCAATTTTTAAAGAGCTCCGCGAGCTTCGCGTCGTTTGCAAGCTTTTCCTCGCAGATGCGCTTGACTTCCAAATCAATGGCTTTCATGGGATGATTCCTTTCGGGTGTGAAATATAAATAGTAGTTGTCAGTAAGCGAGGGTTAAAAGTCTTTGTTCAAACTTTCTTCGAGAAAGTTTGTCCGTTTCCAAAGGTGAAACCTTTGGTCGTCGTCCGCAGACGACGAAATCTTTTTGCGTTCATAAAATCAGGACGGGAGGGCGGAACTTCCAGTGGACGTTCCGCCCGTGGGAGACCCAATTAGGGGGTCTCCTGAAAAGGCGAAGCCTTTTAGAAAAGGTCGATCAAAGACTTTATTCGTTCGCGATTATGGAAAATCGGTGATTAAAGGCTCTGCAAAAACTCCGCTGCGAGGTCGAACCATTTGCCGACGTGCGGCAGGAGCTGGGCATCGCTGTTCGAGGTGACTTCGTTGCAAAGCGAGAGGCCGTGGCCGCCCTCCGGGAACATGTGGAACTCCGTTTTGATGCCGTTTTTCTGCAAGGCACCGACGAGCATCAGGGCGTTTTCGACCGGGACACAGTCATCCGGCTGGGTGTGCCAGACAAACGTGGGCGGGGTATCTTTCGTGACGAAGTTTTCGAGCGACTGATTCGCTTTTTCGAGCTCGTACTGCTCACCGAGAAGGTTCTTGATGGAATCGTGGTGGGCAAACGGGCCGGACGTGATGACCGGATATGAGAGGATCTGGCCGTTCGGGCGCAGAAGCTCGGACGGGCAGTTCATAGCCTCCGCAACGAACGGGCGGCTCCAGAAATTGCCGTAGCTTGCGGCTAAATGGCCGCCGGCGGAAAAACCGATGGTGAAAACCTTTTCGGGGTCGCAGCCATACTTTACGCCTTCTTCGCGGACGTATTTCACGGCGGTGGCGACTTCCAGAAGGGCAGTCGGAAAGCGCGCCGGGGCAACGGAATAGCGCACGACAACGGCGTTCATGCCGATGGCATTGAAGCGCATGGCGATGGGCTCGGCTTCACGGTCGGACGTAAAGGCGTACGCGCCGCCCGGGCAGACGATGACGGTGGGACGCTTTTCGATGGGAACCTCTTTTGAAAGATCCAGAAAATACGTATACATGGCTGCGTAATCCGCAGAGCCCGGCACGTGCAGTTTGATTTTTTCATGTATCATAAAGACAACTCCTTTGGCCGCAAAATTGCAGGATAAACCATACTGTCTTTAGTATATCAGCTGTTGACGGGCGGTGCAAGGCGATTTTGTGAAAATTTGGGTATTATCACGCTTTTTAGAATAATGTTGGGTAAAAAAGAAAGCCGCTGCCCGGTTTGGGTGCGGCTCTCAGCTAAACGAACTTACTTCGTTTTCTTTGCGGTTTTGGTAGTTTTTGCGGCTGCCTTTGTGGTTTTGGCGACGGGCTTGGCTTCAGCTTTCACCTCTGCCTTAGCTTTCTCTTTTGCAGCCGGCTTTGCGGTTTTTGCGGCGCACTTTGCCGGGGCTTTCTTTTCCTTTTCGACTTCGGTGAGCACCCAGTTCTGGTTATCGCCCTTCACGAACTCCCAAAGCTGTGCCGGTGCGCCGTCTGCATCGCTGATGTCCTTGATGTCGACGACCTTGCCGGACGCGACATGCGTGATGCGGCGGCAGCCCTTGACGGTAGTGGTCAGCTTCCAGAGCTGGGAAGCGTTGCCCTGTGCCTCTGCGAGAACGAGTGCGATGCCGTTTTCTGCCTCACCCGGAACGGTGAGCGCGAGACCGCTGACCTTATGGACGAGCTGCACGGACGTGCCCTCTGCCGGGACGGCGCACCAGACCTGCGTTTCGCCGCCGTTTGCGGTCATCTGCACGGCAGAGCCGCCGCAGGAAGCGAGAACCTTACCGCTTCTATGGTTTGTGATAACGTATTTCTTTTCTGTCTTTTCTGCCATGAATGATCTCTCCTTTATGAATAAACCTATGCTTTTCGCATATCATTTTCTGATTTTCTATGTACGATAATTAAGTATAATCATAAATTCCTGCAAAGTCAAATCGGCCGCAAGGGCTTTTATCTGCGGGTTTTACAATGAGAATTTTGCTGTTTACGGCAGATTTTGACGGGTTTTTATCTCTCTATCGTGAAAAGTGTCAAAAATTCGGATAGATTTCAGGATAGACTTGAAAATTGAATTGACTTTTTCCATAAAATGTTAATTTGTTTTTTGCGGATATTCTACAAGCAAAAGGAAAGAATTCACAAAATCGTAAGAGAAATTTACGTTTTATATCCTTGCATTCGGGTGGTGTATCGTGTATTCTTATATCTAGATAAGAAAAAGGAGATCGTAACGGGATGGATAGCTTAGACCGTAGACAGGGGCTTTCTTCGGAGCAGGTAGCGCAGCGCGTGCGCGACGGGCTTTCAAACGCCGATGAGGGCATTAAGACCAAAACCGAAAAGCAGATCATTTTAGAAAACACGTTCACATTTTTTAACATTTTGAACTTTGTACTGGCGCTGTTCGTTTTGCTGGTGGGCTCGTTTAAGAACCTTTTATTTTTGGGCGTTATCTTTTCTAATATTATTATCGGTTCGTTTCAGGGCATAAGAGCGAAACGGACGATTGACAAGCTCTCCCTCATTTCCGCACCGAAGGCTTCTGTACTGCGCGACGGAAAGCTGCAGACGATACCCGTGAGCGGGATTGTGATGAACGATGTGCTGCACCTTTCAACCGGGCAGCAGATCTGCGCCGACGCCATCGTTTTGGAGGGCGAAGCGGAAGTGAATGAATCGCTCATCACGGGCGAAAGCGATCCGGTCTTGAAGCGCGCAGGTGACGAGCTGCTTTCCGGCAGCTTCATCGTTTCCGGCAGCTGTTACGCCGAAGTGGAGCACGTAGGCCGCGAAAACTACGCAAACCGCATCGCAAACGGCGCGAAGTATGTAAAGCGCACGAACTCCGAAATTCTCCATTCCCTCAATTTCATTGTAAAGACGCTCGGCTTTACGCTGGTGCCGATTGGCATTTTGCTTTTCTGCAAGCAGTTTTTTTTGCTGCATGACACGATCCGCGAAGCTGTTGTGAGCACGGTCGCCGCGATCCTCGGCATGATCCCGGAGGGGCTCATTTTGCTGACAAGCGTGGTGTTTGCCGTGAGCGTACTGCGGCTTTCACGCTACAAGACGTTGGTGCAGGACCTGTACTGCACCGAATCGTTGGCACGCGTAGATGTGCTATGCTTAGACAAAACAGGTACGATCACCGAGGGCACGATGCAGGTGGACGAGCTGCACCCGCTGACGGGCTACACCGAAGAGGACATGACGGCTCCGCTGAAGGCGCTTGTGCAGGTTTTGACGGACGACAACCCGACGTACAACGCGGTGAAAGCATACTTTCCCGGCGGATCAGACTGGAAAGCTGCGGCAACGGTGCCGTTCTCCTCTGCGAGAAAGTGGAGCGGCGCGTATTTCGGCGAGCGCGGCACGTATGTGATGGGCGCGGGCGAATTCATTTTGGGCGAACGCTTCGGTGCGCTGCGTGAACACACGGAGGAATATGCGGTGCGCGGCGAACGCGTTTTGCTGCTGGCCCACTCCGCAAAGCCTTTCCTTGAAAACAAGGTGCTGCCGGACGACATTAAGCCGGTGGGCTTCATTTTAATCAGTGATAAGATCCGCACGGAAGCACCGCAAACGCTGCGCTATTTTGCAGAGCAGGGCGTGACGCTGAAGGTCATCTCCGGCGACAACGCCGTGACGGTCTCTAACATTGCACAGAAGGCCGGTCTGCCCCACGCGGAAAACTACTGCGATGCGACGACGCTGCACACCGACGAGGAGATTGCGGGGGCAATTGAGCAATACAGTGTGTTTGGCCGCGTGACACCGCAGCAGAAATTGAAATTTGTGCAGGCGTTAAAAGGCCACGGCCACACGGTGGCGATGACGGGCGACGGTGTGAACGACGTTCTGGCGCTGAAAGAGGCCGATTGCAGCATTGCGATGGCTTCCGGCAGCGACGCGGCGCGCACGGTCTCGAACCTCGTTTTGCTCGACTCCAACTTTGCTTCCATGCCGCAGGTGGTGAAGGAAGGCAGGCGCTCCATCAACAATTTGCAACGCTCTGCATCGCTGTTTTTGCAGAAGACGATCTATTCGACGGTGCTGGGTGTGCTGTTCATTTTTCTTTCTGCTTCCTACCCGTTTGAGCCGATTCAGCTGACGTTTATCAGTTCGATTACGATCGGTATTCCGTCGTTTATACTGGCGCTGGAGCCGAACAACGAGCGTATAAGCGGCAGCTTTTTAGCGAATGTTTTGAAGAAATCGTTCCCCTCTGCCCTGACGATGATTCTTGGCGTTTTGTTTTTGACGCTGTTTAAGGGGCCGCTGAATTTGACGAACCCGCAGGTCTCGACACTTTCGGTCATTGTGGCGTTTGCCGTTGGGTTTATGCTGATGTTCAAGCTTTGCCTGCCGTTCAACGCGCTGCGCGGGGCGCTGTTCGGCACGATGGTGGCGGCGTTCTTTGTGGGATACATCGGCTGCATGGACCTGGTTTCCATGGTGCCGCTGACCGCCCCGATGCTGTTTATTTTGATCCCGCTGCTCATTGTGTCGGTCGTCTTTATGGTGCAGACGAACCATTTTATGGAGCATTTTGCAGAGCACCACACGCGGCGTTTGCTGCAAAGCAGGTTCTTCCAGAATCACCGCAGAAAGCGGCATGAGGCGGCGCACAAAGGCCGCCATGCCGCCCGCAGAACGCGCCGCCGCACAGAGCAGCCAAGCAGGGTGCGAGACAGTAAAAGAGCTTAATTTAGTCGAGATAATATGAAAATACCCCGGCAAGCGGTTTGGATGGCTTGCCGGGGTGTTCTTATGCGCTTGTTAATTTTACAGGATGCAGTATTTTGCCATGTAGTCTTCCATGGCGGGGAGGATATCGTTGTATTTTTCGGACTGTTTTAAGTACTCGTGGATGTCCTCAACGGTGACGATAGCGTGGACCTTGATGCCGAACTCCTCGTTGACCTCCATGATGGCGGTTTTACCGGGAACCTTACCTACCTCGCAGCGGTTGACGGAGATGAACATATCGTTGACTTTCACATTGCCGCAGCCGTAGAGGATCGGCATGGTCTCGCGCACGGCGGTACCGGCGGTGATGACGTCTTCGATGATAATAATGTTATCGCCGTCCTTCGGCTTGTAGCCGACGAGGCTGCCGCCTTCGCCGTGGTCTTTCTCTTCCTTGCGGTTGAAGAAGTAGGGCTTCGAGATGCCATACTCGTTATAGAGGGACGCGGCGGCGGCTGTGGCAAGCGGAATGCCCTTGTACGCCGGGCCGAACATGGCGGAGAAATCTTCGCCGACGGTCTCCTTGATGAGCGATGCGTAGAACTTGCCGAGCTTTGCGATCTGCTCGCCGGTCTTATAGTTGCCGGTATTGACGAAGTACGGCGTATTGCGGCCGCTCTTCGTGACGAAGGAGCCGAAACGCAGCACGTCTGCGGACATCATGAACTCGATAAACGCCTTTTTGCTTTCTGTCAGCATAAAAACCATCCTTTATTTCCGTCATGGGTCGGAATTTATTTTTATCAGTATAGCATAGATTTGTGTTTTCGTCAAAATTTTTTACGCGAACTTACGCTGCCGGAGAAAGGCCGTTTTCCGCCGACCACGTATAGACGGAATACGTATTGCCGTCCGTTGTAACGGCGACGGTGCCGTCTGTATCGGTGCGCAGGATCTTGCAGTTGCGTTCGGAAAGGCTTTCGAGCGTTTCGTGGTGCGGGTGACCGTATTTATTATCCTGCCCGCAGGATATGACGGCGACGGCGGGGTTCACGGCGCGGAGAAAATCCATGGAGGACGATGTGGACGAGCCGTGGTGACCGCACTTTAAAACGTTTGAAGTGATGTCCGTTTCGCGTGCTAAGATATTCTCCTCAACCTCGGTTTCGGCGTCGCCGGTGAGCATAAAGGAGATATTGCCGTAGGTGAAGCGCAGAACAGCAGAATAGTTGTTGAGGTTATCGAATATCTCGTCCTTTTCCGGGGATAGGACGGCAAAACTGGCGTTTTCGGGCGCGGAGATTTTTGTATCGATGGAGATCTGCTCGGTTTGGACGTTTTTGTCGAGTAGGGCATCGAGCATATTTTCGTATGTAGCGGTGGTGGGCGTTTGGTCGTCGGGCAAAAGGGGCATGTAGAACGTGCCGATGGTGTAATCCTCGATAATCTGCTTCATGGAGCCGATGTGGTCTGCGTGCGGATGCGTGGCGACAACGGCATCGAGCGATGTGACGCCGAGCGCCTGAAGGTCGCTTTCGATGGTCTCTCCCGCTTCGCGGGTGCCGGCATCAATGAGCATGTTGTAATCGGTGCCGATTTGAATTAAAATGCTATCCCCCTGCCCGACATCTAAAAAGTAGACGGTGCAGTCGGCGGCGTCGGTGCTTTGAGTGGGCTGTGCGGGGGCGCTTGAGTCTGTGTTCGGTGCACCGGTGAGGTACGTTTCAAGCTCCGGGAAATAATAGATAAGCACCGCCGCGAGCACAAGGACGGCGCTGATGACGGCGGAAAGCGTTTTTTTGTTCCGGGGTTGGCGGCGACGGACTGCGCCGGTTCTTTTTTGTGGCATGAGTCTCTCCTTTTTGTTTACATAATTTGTTTTACGTGATACAAAAAAGCTGCCGCAGTTTTTACTTGCAGCAGCTTACTTTGCAAATCCTACTCTTTACTTACCTTGCGTTTCGTCCTTGTAAAGGTTAAAGCGGAACAGCTTGGATTCATCCGCTTCATTATCGCAGACCACAAAGGCTTCTGCGATCTTTCCGCCTTCAATCAGAGACGTAAGACCGATGAGCTGACACAGCTTGCTTTTCAGGTTCAGCTTATCACCGTCGCGCGTCATCAGATACACATTGCCCTCGCAGCTATCCAGTACAGACAGGAAGCCCGGAACATCGATGTCGTGAAGTTCGATCATCTTGGACATCAGTCATCTCTCCTTTGATATGAGATTTAGTCTCATTATGGTTTGCCGATAGGGTTCTATGTGGAAAACCATAATATCCTATGATGGCTTTATTCTATCACAACAGCAGAGAATACACAAGGGCTAAACGGAAAAAAGGTGTGTTGCATTCAGGTTAAATTTTCAGTGAATTTGTTAAACTTTGAGAAAGTTTATGAATCTTTCCAATCATTCGCCGGAGGCACCGTAGTTCGCGAGCACGCGGGCGCTGGGATCGTTGACGTCGCAGCCCTCCCACGCTTTGTTCGGCATCCAGAAGTCCTTGACCATTTCCGCCTGACCGGGATAGTATTTTTCAAAAATTTCACGGTAGAGAAGGGATTCTTTCGTAAACGGCGTTGCGAACGGATATTTTGCGGCGCGGAGCTTCATTTCGTCATCGGTATACTTTGTCTCGGCGTAGGCCTTGAGGTAATCGACCATAGAGTGACCGACGGCATCGGAAAACGCGGCTTTTTCGCGGTATAAAATCGGCAGCGGGAGGTAATCGCCCTCGAACGCGTGGCGCAGGAGGTATTTGCCTTTTTTGTACTTGTTGAGCTTCATCTCGGGATCGACGGACATGACGTATTTGACGAAATCGAGGTCGCCGAACGGAACGCGGGCTTCGAGCGAGTTGGCGGAGATGCAGCGGTCGGCGCGGAGCACGTCGTACATATGAAGCTCCCGCACGCGCTTTTGGGCTTCCGTTTGGAACGCAGCGGCGCTGGGGGCGAAATCTGTATATTTGTAGCCGAAGAGCTCATCGGAAATTTCACCGGTGAGCAGCACGCGGACATCGGTCTGCTCGTGAATGGCTTTGCAGACGAGGTACATGCCCATGCTGGCGCGGATGGTGGTGATGTCATATGTGCCAAGCAGCGCAATGACGGTTTCGAGATTTTCGATAACATCGTCCTTTGTGATGATGACCTCGGTGTGGTCGCTGTGAATGTAATCGGCAACTTCGCGGGCGTATTTTAAATCGATGGCATCTTCACTCATGCCGATGGCGAACGTGCGAATGGGCTTCTTTAAAAGCTTTGCTGCGACGGAGCAGACGAGGGAGCTATCAAGCCCACCGCTGAGAAGAAAGCCGAGCGGGGCATCGGCATCGAGCCGCTTTTCGATGCCGGCAACGAGTTTATCATGGATGTTTTTACAGACAGTCTCGAGGTCATCGTGGCAAACTTCTTCGACTTCGGCGATGTCGCAGTAGCAGGTGAATTTGCCGTCCTTATAGTAGTGGCCCGGCGGAAACGGCATAACGCGATGGCACAGGCCGACGAGGTTTTTCGGCTCGCTGGCAAACATAATGTGGCCGCTTTCGCTATACCCGTAGTAGAGTGGGCGGATGCCGATGGGGTCACGCGCAGCGATGAAGCTATCGGTCTCGGCATCATAAATAATCAGGGCGAACTCGGCGTCGAGCTTTTTGAACATCTCGGTGCCCTCTTCTTTGTAGAGAGGGAGTAAAATTTCGCAGTCGGAATCACTTTTGAAAGTGTAGCCTTTTCTCCGGAGCTCCTCTTTAACGGAACGGAAGCCGTAGAGCTCGCCGTTGCAGACGACGGCGGAACCGTCCAGCTCAAACGGCTGCATGCCTTCTTCTGTGAGGCCCATGATGGCAAAAGAGCCAACCTGCGGGCGTTTCCAGTGTGCGGGACATATCCGGCCCGCGGGAAACGGTTTTATCAAAGCCCTTTCGTAAATCTTCCAAACGAATGTCTTTTGCTGTGTAACCCATAATCGAACACATATCGGTTCCCTCCAAATAAAATAATTTCAGTCCAAACGCAAATAAAAAAACAGCCGTTTGTCCCAATTTCTTAGGACGAATAGCTGTTGTATCCGCGGTGCCACCTAAATTATCTTATAAAGAAGATC
>OLQN01002776.1_pt1 | contig 11399 bp, 11 predicted proteins | sample 1673181 | NCBI WGS metagenome assembly OLQN01 (sample SAMEA3136763, study PRJEB25190) | human gut metagenome | biome: human gut; feature: human-associated habitat; material: faeces | place: Austria | collected 2013
TTTGAATAAATTATTTTAGTTTATAATTCACATGGGCAATAAAATAACAAATTTTCTCTATCGTATTATTAATTCTTTTCACCACTATATATTATAATTAATTTTTCTATTTTCAACAGTGAATTTTCTGAAAGTTTATTTTGTATTTTTTCTTTATTCATGGTATGATAGTTGTAATATTTATTTATACGATTAATAGGAGGATAATATGACTTTTGAACAATATCAATACACAAGACCTAATATTGAAGAAACAAAATCTAATATTTTAAAAATTGAACAAGAAATAAAAAATGCTAAAACCGCTAATGAAGTATTGGAAGTATTTACTAAATATAACACTCTGAGAAATTCTCTTGAAACAATGTCCGTTCTAGTTGAAATCAGACATACTATTGATACAACAGAAAAATTTTATGAAAGTGAACGAGAATTTTGGGATGAATTTTCTCCTGAATTAACTGCATTAAAAACAAAGGTTGACACTGCAATTTTCAATTCACCTTTTAAAACCGAGTTAAAAAAAGAAATCGGAGAACACTATTTCAATCTAATTGAAACTAATTTAAAAGTTTTCAACGACGATATAATTGAAGACCTTAAAGAAGAAAATAAACTTGCTTCTGAATACACTAAATTAACTTCAAGTGCAAAAATTCCTTTTGACGGCAAAGAAAGAAACCTTAGCGGTATGGCTAAGTACACTCAACATGAAGATAGAAATGTAAGATTGGAAGCGGGAAGAGCCGTTGCTAAATTTTTCACCGATAATCTTGAACAATATGACAGCATTTACGATCGCATGGTTAAAGTTCGTACTCGAATTGCTAAAAAACTTGGTTTTGAAAACTTTGTTGAAGTTGCATACCTTCGCTTAAACAGAACGGATTATAATGCTAAAGATGTTGCTAATTACAGAAAACAAATTCTTGAAGAAGTTGTTCCTTTAGTCGAGGAATTAAAGAAAGCTCAAGCAAAACGCCTTGGTTTAGAAGCACTTCGTTTCCAAGATGAAGCCGTAAACTTTAAATCCGGCAACCCCACTCCAAAAGGTGACAGAGCCTATCTGGTAGAAAGTGCAAAAACTATGTATAAAGAATTATCACCTGAAACAGATGAATTCTTTAGCTTTATGGTAAATAACAATTTACTTGATCTTGATACAAAACCGGGCAAAACAGGTGGCGGTTATTGTACATTTTTACCCGATTATAAAGCTCCATTTATCTTCGCAAACTTTAATGGGACACCTCATGATGCCGAAGTCCTAACACACGAAGCAGGTCATGCTTTCCAAGTATATCAAAGTAAAAATCATTTACCTGAATATGTCTGGCCTACTTTTGAAGCATGCGAAATTCACTCAATGAGTATGGAATTTCTGACTTGGCCGTGGATGGAACTATTCTTTAAAGAAGAAACTGAAAAATTCAAATACTATCACCTGACAGGCTCTTTAAAATTTTTACCATACGGCGTAACAGTAGATGAATTTCAACATGCTGTATATGAAAATCCGGAAATGTCACCAAAAGAACGTCGTGCAAAATGGATAGAAATTGAAAAAAAATATTTGCCATCACGTGACTACACCGATATACCTGAACTAAACAACGGTATGTTCTTCTATCGTCAACTTCATCTATTCCAAATGCCATTCTATTATATAGATTACACACTAGCACAAGTTTGTGCATTCCAATTTTGGAAAAAAGCACGTGACAATAGAGAAAAAGCGTGGGAAGAATATCTTCACCTATGTCGTTTAGGTGGAACACTTCCTTTCTTAGCATTAGTTAAGGAAGCAAATTTAGAAAATCCATTCCAAGATGGAACTATTTCTCACATTGTACCTGAGATAAAAAAATATATTGATTCTGTTAATGCAGAACAATTTTAATAAAAATAGGGCTGATCCCAAAACTAAAAATTCTAACAAATTTTACTTATTGGTAGTCAGCCACAGCGGTTCATTGATTTAAAAAGTTACTTTAAAAAACTTTTACCCTACATCAATGAACTGTACGGGGCGTCTTAACAAAATCGATTTATAACAAAATCATGATTTTTTAAGTCGCTCCCTACTCTTATAATGGAGGTAATCTTATGAACAAAAAAAAGAAGATTGCAGCGTTCTTTGATATTGACGGAACTCTTTATAGAGATTCGTTAATGACAGAACACTTTAAAAAACTAATAAAGTACGAAGTTGTCGATGAACGTTATTGGATAAACGGAGTAAAAGATACCTATATAAATTGGGATAAACGCTTTGAAGACTATGACAACTATTTATTCGAGGTTTCAGAAGCCTATGTTCAAGCAATAACGGGACTTCATAAAAAATACATTGACTTTGCTACCGAGCAGGTTATGAAATTAAAAGCCGATCGAGTATATAAATTCACGAGAAATATTATTGAACAACACAAAAAAGATGAACACCTTATTATCTTTATTTCAGGTAGCCCTGATTATCTGGTAGAAGCTATGGGCAAAAAACATCATGCGTTTTTAGCAGTAGGTAGTAAATACATAATAAAAGATAATAAATTTACCGGTGAGGTTATCCCTATGTGGGACGCCGACAGTAAAAATGCAATGATAGATAAATTGGTAAAAGAATACAATATTGATTTAGAAAAATCCTTTGCTTATGGCGATACAAACGGCGATTATAATATGCTAAGACGAGTAGGTAATCCTGTAGCTATGAACCCGAGCCGTGAACTTCTCAGTAAAATTAAAGACAACAAAGAACTGTCAAAAAAAGCTACTATTCTGATAGAAAGAAAAGATGTTATCTACAAAACTCATGCTGATATAGAAATTGTGGAGGTATAAGAGGAATTAGGTTTTATAAAACCAATCAAATTTTATTAATAGTTTTAAAATAAATCCCCTTAGAAAATAGCCCTCAAAACACTTGAAACAACTGTGTTTTTGAGGGCTATTAATTTCTTAAGTGATAAACTTATGGTTAGTTTATAATACCTATTTTCTCATGTTTTGTATTTAATCTAGGGTCAAAAAACTGATTAATCTTGATAATTAATTGATTAAGGCTGTACATCATATTTATACCGCGTTATTTCTTTAAGACCGCATTAATAATAACAAATAACTCTATCCATGCCAATATTATTAAAATAACCATTTGTAGTAAATTGTTAATTAGTAAATCCATATCCCACAATGCATGCATCAGTATAATAGATGAAAAGAAGAAAATAAATTGAGATTTCATAAAATGAGATAACTCTAAATTTTTATCTCTTTTAGCTATTATTAATGCACCACCCGCTATAGCTGTCCATGCAAGATGAACACCAATAGATGTAGTAGTACGTAAAATAGTTATATTCATAGGTTGGTATTCTTTCATGAATAAGTCTTTAGAATAAAAAGATTATCTTTAAAGACATATCCAACTCCTACTAAAATAAATATGAGAGAAGCAAAAACAGAGTAGAATGTTTTTTTATCTTCTCTTTTTATGTATATTTTGTTCATATGTAGTATTATTTGAGTTCATCTTTTTTCCGTATGGCTGACAGAAATTAGAAGTAGCACTATTTTCTTTCCCACAATTATCACAAAATTTCATAATACATTATTTCCTTTATATTTCGTATTCTATAATATTAATTTACACTTATAAAGAGATTATCATCGTACACATGTATGACATATCCTCCAAATGCTCCACTTATCCATTGATAATTGAATTCTGCAGTTTTAGTTTCTCCATTTTTCATTTCTATGTAAATAGTAATAGGGTCATCTGGATTCACTTGATGAAGAGAATTGTAATTTGTAGTAATTCTTTTTGCATTTTTATACGAACTTTTAACCGTTGATAACATTTCTGAATCCCCACCTCTTTTTATCCATTCTTGTTGAAGACTTGTTACATTATCAGGAATAGTCATACCCATTGAGTTTTTTCTTTCCATTTTTACAGGTTTATTTTCTGAAGTCGTATTTTGATTTTTAACTGATGTTACCTTTTCGGTATTTTCTTTATTCTCATTTTTATTTGCTTCATCACTCAATTTAGCTTTTAAAGCACTGTGATTAAATTTATATTTATCTAAAATATCATTAATACTGCTGCTATCTTTATTATCTAGTGCTTCAATTTCTTTTAATGCCTTATCGTAATTTGTAATATCCGATTTTAACCACTCTTCTACCTGTGAAAAAGTATCATCCATTTTTAATGTTTCTACTTTTTCCAGTGATTTTTTAGCTCCCTCAATATCCTTATTATCCAAACTATTATGAGTATTTTTTAATTCTTTCGCTATTTTTATTTCTGTTTTTATATTAGAAAGTGATGATTTGTCTTGCAAACTCTCTAATCCCGCCACACCGGTATCAAAATCGTGTGTAATATTAATAGCATCAATATATTTTTGATGTTCAGCTTTTACATTTTTACTGCTACCGCTACCTAGAAAAAAGTAATATCCCACAAAACAAATTATAACAAATACTATCATTCCTGAAACTATTCCTACTGTTGTTTTTTTCATAAAAACCTCCTTAGTTTAAATATAACTTAATTTACATTGATATAAACATGTAAATTTCATATATTTCTAATGTTTAACTTTCTCATTTTATACTACTCCACCAAGAAAAGAGTAACCTACTTCAAAACAAAATACATCAAATACTATTGCTCTGAAGTCATTACTATATTTTTTATATTTCACTTGAAATATTATTTTCTACAACTTTCTCTTCGTCCCCATAATCTCTCACTACTCCTTGAACTATATCTAAATCTTTTTGTGCTTTTTTCTCTGAATAATCATAAGTAACTTCACTCAATCTTTGTCTTAAATTTTCACCTGATTTACTAAGACTTACATAAGTAATTCCACCTGATATAAATCCACCGACTACAGGAATTGATTTTTGAACTACTTTTCCTAAACCGCCTTTCGTAACTTTTATACCAAAAAATTTGGCTACCGATTTTATTATTGGGTACCATACTGTTTTTGTTACAGCTGTTTTATTCAAGATTTTTACTATTTCTTTAGGTGAATTTTTTGAAAATAATCCTATTGCTGCTGTTGCCGATGAGGAACCTAACATTACTCCAAAATATGCAATAATCGTATTATAGCCATTTTCTTGTAGTACACCACTAGCATCATGTAAATCATTTTCTCCGTAAAGATAAGCTAATTTTTGCGCTAATCTTAAGCTATGAGCTAAATTTTGTAATATATCTGCTGGAATAGTTCCAGCTATTGCATATCCTCCTGGAAGACCGGTTGCAAATGCTGCTGCCGACGAACGATTTGTTTCTGTTTTTATTACTTTTTTTGCTAATCTATCTATATAATATCGTGAAAATAATTCTACATTTCCTGTTTTTATATATTCTTCTATTTTATTAGAACTCTCGTTTTTAAAAGTATCATACAAAAATTCTCTTCTATTAATTTTTACATAAGGTAATGTTAAAGCTTTACTAATATATTCTTCACCTGTTTTAATATATATATTTTTTTCTTCCATTGTTAAATTAATTCTCCTTTTGAATAGTATTTATTTATTTTTATTAATTTTTGATATTATTCTTTCATCTTTTTCCTCCTTTTAATTTAGATATACTATTTATTATTCTCAACATCGACAGACAAAAAATAGCTTTTTTTGCATCTCTTATTCTTAATGGTCTTTTTACAGCTTCATTCATCAAAATTCCTATTATTCTATTCATCCCCCTACACCTCTCTTTCTTCTAATATTTCAACATCTTCACCTTGACTGTTAAGCCACATGTTTATGCCATTGCCGTAGCTTTCTGCTTCAATTATATGTATACCATTTTCTGATTTTAATACTTTAGCTGTCGGTAGTCTGTCTAAGATGGATTCTAATGATTTTCCACTAAATTTGAATTTTACTTTTTTAAGTTTTCCTGTATACATAAATTGAATTCTCTTTCTAAATTCTCCGTCTTCGAATTTATCTCTATACGGAATATAAAAACTTTCATCTGTATATTTGATTTCACTCATTCTATCTATTCTAAAGATAATCGGAATTTTTTCTTCATCTTTTTTATCAAATGCTATTAAATAAAAATAATATTCCGAAAACATTATAGCTACCGGTAACATTTCTTTTTTAGTTTTTTTACCATCCATTCTTGTATAATTAAACTTTATAACTTTACTATCTCTTATTACTACAGATAAGTCATATATCAAATCCAAAAGTTTCTTTCCATGCTGCGGTTGTACATAATGGTATACTTCATTATCTAAAATACTCTTGGCATTCTTTTGTAAAATCTTAGGTAATTGAGCGATTAATTTATCGTATAATAATTTCAATTCACTATTATTAAATGCTCTACTTTCCAAAATTATTTTTGAAACAGCTAATATTTCTTTTTCGTTCAAGTTTTTGCTGATATCATCTTTTATTTCATATATTTCTTTTGCTCGTGAATAGTTGATACTCACATCGCCGTATCTTTCTTTTTTATCAAAAATATACTGTCGCACTTCCTCAATATCCCGTTGAATAGTTTTTTCACTAACTCTATATTCTTGTGCTAAAGATTTTTTCGTCAACGATTCATTATTTTTTAACCTATCAAAAATATCCAGTACCCTATAACTCTTATGTTGTGATAAATAATCGTTCACTTTCCTACCCCTCTTTCTAAATATACAACTGTATTTTCCACCACTATAATATATATTCAAATATTGATAATGTCAAGCTAAAAATTAAAAAATATTTTTTATTCGTCCTTACTTATTTATTATATATTTTCATATGGACTTTTATTGTCCTTTTGGTAATTTTTTTAAAAAAATGTTATATATGAATTTTTTCTTTCTATGAAATTATCTATTCTAAATTTTTATTTTTTAAATTTATTAAAAACAACTACCTTAATTTTTAAAAATTATCTACTATAAGCTCCTTTGAACTATGAATTATTTATTTTTTAATATAATATAGTTTAAAACTTTTTATCTTTTTTATTAATTTTCTTTCCTCTTGGTAAACTTTTTTATATTTATTGAAAATTACTTTACTTTCTAATTGATAGAGATTATAATTTTCAGTAGATACAAATTTATATAAAATATGAAAGTGAGTAATTATTATGAAAAAATCTAAATTATTTTTAGCTATTATGACCGGTGCTATTGTTATTAGCGGATGTTCTGCCAAGACTGAACAGAAAAAAGAGGAAAATAAAACCGAACAGGTTGATACCTCTAAGAGTACAAAAGAACAGCTAAAACAGGCTACTGATCTTTATAAAAAATATGTTGAAGGTCAAGTGGATAATCTTCTTAAAGATACTGAAAAATTTGCCGAAGCACTTAAAGCCGGCAATTTAGATGAAGCTAAAAAACAATATCCGTTAATTCGTATGGCTTATGAACGTTCTGAGCCTATCGCTGAAAGTTTTGGTGAATTAGACGTTAATATTGACTTCCGTCTTGCTGATTATTTAGAAGAGAATAAAACAAAAGAAGGTTGGAGAGGATTCCACAGAATTGAAAAAATCATGTGGGAAAAAAATACGACTAAAGGTACTGAAGAATATGCTGATCAACTGGTTAAAGATATTAAAGAACTAAAAGCTAAAGTTGCAACCGTTGATGTTACTCCTGATTTAATGGTAACCGGTGCTGTTGACTTACTAAATGAAGTAGCTACACAAAAAATTACCGGTGAAGAGGAAATTTTCTCTCATACCGATCTTTATGACTTTAAAGCTAATATTGAAGGTGCGGAAGAAATTTTTAAAATCTTTAAACCTCTTATTGAGAAAAAAGACAGCAAACTTTCTTCTGACTTAGTTGAGAAATTCAAAGTTATTAATGACTTATTAGATAAATATAAAACTGATGATAAAAATTACAAACTTTACACTGAATTAAGTAAAGAAAATACTAAAGAATTATCAGAAGCTGTTACAAAACTAGGTGAACCACTTTCTCAAATGGGTGTAATTTTAGACGAAGAGGCTAAGTAGTATGGAAGAAAAAGGTAAAAATTGGACAAATAAGAAAATAACACGACGTGATTTTCTTAAAAAAGCAGGTATGACCGGTGCCGGAGCTGTAATCGGTGCTTCAGCACTTGGAGGTTTTTTCGCTAACAAGGCTGAAAACAACCGTGAAATTGCCGACGGTGATGAAAAAATTACCTTTTACGGTAAACATCAAGCCGGTATTACAACAGCGATGCAAAAATGTATATATTTTGTTGTTTTGGATTTATATTCTACAAAACGTGAAGATGTTATTGATATGTTCAAAGAATGGACTAAATACAGTGAAAAACTTATAAATGGTGAACTCGTTGAACCCGCTCTTAAAAACCATTATTTACCGCCAAAAGATACAGGTGAAACGGTAGGGCTTAACCCCTATCGTTTAACTCTTACCTTTGGAATAAGTCCAAGTTTTCTTAAAAAAATGAATCTTGGAAATAAAGGATTAAATGAGTTTAAGGAGCTTCCACCTTTTGCCAGAGAGCAATTAAAAGAACGTTATACCGGTGGTGATATTTGTATTCAAGCGTGTGCCGATGATGAACAAGTAGCTTTTCATGCTGTAAGAAACTTAATAAGAAAAGCACGCTCTACTATCACTATGAGATGGAGCCAATCCGGTTTTGCGGCAATCGGTAATCGTTTAGAAACTCCACGTAATTTATTCGGTTTTAAAGACAGTACAGCCAATGCTACAAAAGAAGAACAATTTAATAATATTGTTTGGTGTGATGGAAACAACTGGCTTAATGGCGGTAGTTATTTAGCTGTTCGCCGTATACAAATGCACCTTGAAACATGGGATAGAACAAACCTAAATGAACAAGAACACACATTCGGTCGCTACAAAGACAGCGGAGCACCGATTGGAGAAACTGATGAATTTGCTACCGTTGATTTCGATAAAAAAGATTCGGACGGTAAGCCGTATATTCCAACCGATTCTCATGTTCATCTGGCACATAAAACAGGTGTCGAAGTATTAAGACGTTCTTACTCTTATTCTGACGGTATTAATGAAACTACCGGTCAATTTGAATCCGGTCTACTCTTTATTTCATTTCAAAAAGATCCTAAGCAGTTTATTACCATACAGAACAGTCTAGGGAACGAGGACAAAATGAATGAATATATTACACATATCGGTAGCGGTCTATTCGCTTGTTTCGGTGGAGTGAAAGAAGGTGAGTATATTGGTCAAAAATTATTTGAGTAAAATAATAATAGCTGTTGCCATTGTACTTAGTGCGATACTTCCTTATAGTTACTACGCTCAGGCAAAAGATAGAACATCTTACAGTCAATTATTTATTAAAATTACCGATGCTACCACAGCTTTAAAAAATAATGATAATGATAAAGCAAAAAAATTGATTGAAGAATTTAAAACAGAGTTTGAATCTACTAAAAATTCAGACTCTGAAGCCGGAAAAAAGGTTAAACAAACAATTAAGACAGATAATATTAATGAAGAACAACTAAGAGAACTTTCTACCGCACTTCTAAACTTTGAAAACGAGCAAAATCCACTGGATGTTGATGCGGAGAAAAAAGCATTTAAAACAAAATTATTTCCGGCTTTTAATAAATTAGAAAAAGCTATCGACACTAAAGATGTTGAAACGATGAAAGCCGAGTATGTGAAATACAATGCCGCTTGGGTTAGAAATGAAGGTATTGTCCGCACGTTAGAACCTGCTTATTACGGAAAAATAGAAACAACTATGTCGTTTTTGCGTAGTTCTATGGAAGTCGAACCTTATGATTACCAAACGACAAAAATGTATCTGACAGATTTAAAAAAATATCTTGATGATTTTTTAGTAGGGAAAAAATTAGAACAAAATAATGATGTGAAAACTCTTGAACAAGGTATTAAACTATTAGAAGAAAGTTATAACTCCTTTGTTAACGGTGATAAAGCCCAAGGTTCTCAAAAAATGAAAAAATTTATTGAAGTTTGGCCTGTTATCGAGGGAGATGTTCGTACTCGTAATGCCTCACTTTATACAAAAGTGGAAAGCGAAACCCCTATTATTATGGTTAAAGGTGATGAGGTTAAATATCAGGAGCAACTGAAAAATTTAATCACCGAACTTTCTAAAATTGACACAAAATCTAATTATAACGCTATCGATTCAATGCTTATTCTGTTACGTGAGGGTGTAGAAGCACTTGTTATCGTCTTATCACTAGCCGGTGCATTAAGAGCGGCTAAACAACGTAAAGGTTTAATCTGGGTTTATGCGGGTGCTATTGTCGGTATTTTAGCCAGTATTCTTGCGGCGGTAATACTAAAATATTCATTCCCTGTTTTGGCGTCCGGAACCAATAGGGAAATTATTGAGGGAGTTGTTGGTATTTTTGCCGTAGTTATGATGATTGGTATCGGTATTTGGCTACATGGTAAATCATCGGTTAAAGCATGGAAAAATTATATGGATAAAAAACTGAATTTGATGCTTTCTACCGGTAGTTTTATTTCAATGTTTACGTTAAGTTTTCTTGCAGTATTTCGTGAAGGAGCGGAAACAATACTATTCTATGCCGAAATTATGCCGCTAATTAGTACCGCCAGCCTGTTGACAGGAATCGGATTAGCCGTCATCGCTTTAATTATTATCGGCTTTGTTATGCTTAAAGCTTCCGACAAACTACCTATTAGCAAAGTATTTCTTGTGCTTTCTTGGTTAATTTACATACTTGGATTTAAAATGTTGGGTGTAAGTGTTCATGCTTTACAAATTACGAATATGGTTTCCAATCATATACTTGAACATATTCCCACTATTGAATGGTTAGGTATTTATCCGAGTACAGAGGTACTTGGTTCACAGATTATTTATATAATTATAGTTGTTGCCAGTATTCTTTATGAAAAATCTAAACATAAATAGGGTATAATTATGAAATATGGTGATAAAGTATCAACCGTCGATCATTTAACGGAACTTAGACGGAGATTGATATTAAGCCTTTTGTTTTTTATCATCTCCTTTCTTGTAAGTTTGGTATGGTCTGCGGATATTTATAAATTTTTAACGAGTAATTTTAAAGATAAGTTGATTGTTTTAGGTCCTAATGATATACTATGGATATATTTAACTTTAGCGGGTATTTGTGCTATTACATTTACGATACCTTTCGCTTGTTATCAAATATGGGCGTTTATCAAACCTGCACTTGAAAGAAGAGAAGCACGCGCATTGCTTGCTTACATTCCGGCGGTCTTCATCTGTTTTACAGTCGGTTTATTGTTTGGTTTTTTCTTGGTAACTCCTGCCATTTTAAACGTACTGCTTTCAATAGGTAATGATTTATTCAATACTCAGCTGACAGCACAAAA
>OLQN01002778.1_pt1 | contig 11398 bp, 9 predicted proteins | sample 1673181 | NCBI WGS metagenome assembly OLQN01 (sample SAMEA3136763, study PRJEB25190) | human gut metagenome | biome: human gut; feature: human-associated habitat; material: faeces | place: Austria | collected 2013
TCTACATTATTATAAAAAGGACTGCCCTTTTTGCTCTGCCAATCCTTCATCGAATACACAATCGGGTGAATCATCTGATTGATTTGCCATCCCAATTCCCAAAGAGGATAGGTGTAATTATCATGATCCTGCTCATCTATCTTATCCTTGTTCAGAAGCACAAGGATGTCCCAGTCGGAATCTGCTTTAGCATCCCTTCTAGCCCTTGACCCGAAAAGGATAACCTTGGCATCTTTCGGCATAATCGACTCCGCTTTCTTCTGAATCGACTTGAGTACCTCATCTTCAAGATGTTCCCTTGTTATTCTCGTCATAACACTATCATTTAAATTACACCGCAAAAATACGAAAAAGAATTGAAACTAACAAATATTCTGAGAGATATTTGCATTTATTCTTTCCTCTTCACCCAAACCTTATGGCTGCCGCGGCCTAGTGAATCTATCGGCGAAGATTTATCACAGGTCAGTTCCTTCAGTTCCATAGAGGCAGCAGTACGGCTCAGGTTGTTGATGGAGGCATAATCGCCTAGGGTGAGGACTCCGTTCTTCTCTATCACCTCCAGGGCTCGGGCGATGCGCTCTTCCCTGGAATAGAGCTGCTTACGGATAACCTTTACGCCACCCATATCACGCTCCAGGTCACGGTCGGTTTCACGCTTCACATCCTTGACAAACTCAGGGGACGCCTTGAAGTTGATGTCTTTCACGCCCACCTTTCGGTACGTCATCTTATCATCTGGATTCAGAATTTCCCTAGGTTTCTCATCCTCGAAAGCGAGGGAGAGGGAGAAGGTGCCGAAACCTTCCAGATTCACGTTGTACCCCATGGAGAGCATGTCTGTCAGCATATCAACCACATCGGTCAATACAGCCTCCGTGGTACTTTCCGAAATACCGCGATGGTAGTTCTGCATCATCTTGACGAACTCTTTTCGGGATAGTGTACGGTTGGTCACCATCTTGGGATAAACTCTGCGCTTGCCATCATAGCGCATATCCCCCATTTCCTGCAATTTGTACTTAGCCATATCAGTTTCCTTTCCTATTTTAGTTTATTAGTATTTATTATTGCAACAGCCTTTACATCCTATAGTATTTATTGTTATACTTAAGAAGAAAAGACCACAAACCTAGGAGAAAAAGTATTTAATCCTAGGAGAAATCTCCGTTCATAGACATTGAACCGACATTCAAAGTCTATGAACCGCCGTTCAAAGACACTGAACGGACATTCAATGTTTATGAACGAAGATTTCTACCTTGCAAAGATACAACTTTATCAGATATAAAACAAGACTTTTCCTGAATATCTTTACTTTTCCGGCCATAATTCTTCGTTTTTTGAGCTTATTTCTTTGCGTATCCCAAATAATTGTGTTAACTTTGTAGTCAGATTGCAGGCCAAAGGCCAAAGGATTGCAAGCCAAAGGTCAAAGGATTGCAAGCAAAAGACAAAGCAAAAGACTAAGATTAGACATTCTTATGAGTATGAAGATATTAGCAACCAGCGACTGGCACCTGGGCAACCTGTTTCACGGCAACGACCGTCTGCCGGAACACAAGCATTTTCTGAAATGGCTCCTGGAACAAATCGCTGAACAAAAACCCGATGCTCTCCTCATCGCAGGAGACATCTTTGATAACGGAAATCCATCGGCAGCGGCACAGACCGTTTATTACGAGTTTCTTGCCGATGCTACCCAACTGTGCCCGAACATGCAGGTCATCATTACCGCCGGCAACCACGATTCCGCCAGCCGACTGGAGGCTCCCCGTCCGCTGCTCACCCGATACCACGTGGAAATAAGAGGAAACGTAAGGAAAATCTGGCAGCAGGGAGAAAGCGGGGACGATAATAAAACCGGCGGACATTGGATCTATTCCTTCGATGACCTCATCATCCCCGTAACCAACGAGGAAGGAGAAGAAGTCATCATCCTCGCCGTACCTTTCCTAAGAAGCGATGTGGTGCAGAACGCCAGTTACTCGCAGGGAGTCAACGACTTTCTGAGAGCACTGACGGCTGAGGCTCGAAAGAAGCACCCGGGCAGGAAGTGCATCATGATGGCACACATGTACGCCAAGGGTTCTGATATCGCCAAAAAGGATGCGAGCGAGAAAATCATCATCGGCGGACAGGAGGAAGTGGACTTGGAAGGATGGAACGACCATCCCGACTATATGACTTGCGGACACATCCACAAACGGCAACATATCTGGAACACCGACTGGGCAAGATACACGGGAAGTATCCTCCCGATGTCGTTTGCCGAGAAAGACTACACCCACGGCATCGACCTCATCACCATAGAACACGGAGAAGAGGAGGAAGGAAAGGAAACCGGCAAGAGCAAGGAATGGAAAGTAGATTTCCTGGAATACAAGCCTCAGCACGCCCTCCGCATCCTGCCCGAAGATGAGGAAGAACTGACCTTCAAGAAATGGCAGAAGCTCATCAATTCTGAACTCTCGGAAAGAACTGACGGCGAACTGAGCGACCATTTCGACTACGTGATGCTGAAGGTGAAACAGGAGAAACTGACCAGCGATGACATCAAGGAACTGGAGAAACTCGTCAACGAAAAGGATGCCGTACTCTGCAAAATCCAGCGCATCATCCCGCAACTGGACCTCTCCACCATCCAGGGTTCCCAGCACATCACCAGCATAGAAGACATCATTAACCGTCCTCCGCTCGATACGCTGAAGGAAGCCTTCGCCATCAGACACAACGCTCCGATGAACGAAAGACAGGAAAAAATGTTATCCGATTTATTAACGACATCATCATTATGAAATTCCTACAACTCGAAATACTCAACCTCGCTTCGCTTGACAAACAGGGAGGAGAGGTCATCAACTTTGAAGAAGGTGCCTTAGGCGAGAGTACCATCTTCAGCATCGTAGGTCCGACGGGAAGTGGCAAGTCTACCCTACTCGATGCCATCTGCCTTGCCCTCTACAACCGCGCCCCTCGCTACCCTAGGAAGAAAGGCGACAAGAACCAAAACATCGAGATTTTCGGAGCTGCCGATGCCAGCGAAAGTAACCGTCTGGCACCTACCGACAGCCGAAATATCCTGACCCGTGGCAAGAAAGAGGGCTACAGCAAACTCACCTTCCTTGCCAACAACGGCAGCATCTACCGCGCAGAATGGCACGTCAGATTCCAGAGAGTGCGCTACGAGAACGCCAAGACTGCGCTCTATAAAATCACGAGAAACGGAGAAGAGATAACAGAGGAAACTGCCGACTGGAACGAGCTGCCGAACATCATCGGACTCGACTACGACCAGTTTCTCCGCACCGTGCTCATCGCCCAAGGCTCGTTTGCCAACTTCCTGACGGCGAAGGAAAACGAGCGGTACGAACTCCTGGAAAAACTCATCGGATGCGAGGAAACTTATACGAACATCGCTACTGAAATCAAGAAGGCGAAAGACCAGGCGACGGATGCCTACAACCAGATGGCTGCATCGGTAGAAGCCGTTAAACAGAACCTGCTGAACGATGAAGAACTTGCCCAACTGAAGGAGGAAATCGCCCGGTTGGAAAAGGCAGAGAAGGAACTCGACAGCCAGTTGCAAGCCATTTCGAAAGACCTGCAATGGTTTGAGGAAAACGATAAGCAAATCAAGCAAATCGCTATCTGCCAGACTGATATGGAGCAAGCAGCAGATGCCATTAAAACGATGCAAGCCCAGATTCTCCGTCTGCAGTTGCACGATGAAGTACAGCCTGCCGTCAACCAGCTGCAGGAAGTAGAGCGACAGACGCAAAGCATCCACGAACAGGAAGGAAACATTCTGAAAGCGGAAGCAAACATCAAAAGTCAAGAGTCTGCCATCAGCGAAAGCGAGAAAACTCTCGCCAGTCTGAAGGAAGCAGTAAGCAAAGCACAGGAACAGCTGGAAAAGGCGCTGCCGGTCATCGCTGAAGCAAGGGCGCTGAAAACAAAAATGGAAGCGGCAATGCCGAATCTGAAAGAAAAGAAAGAGGCATTGGAGTTGGCGCAGAAAGAAAATCAAACTGCCCAGAAAGACGTGGAGGAAAACACCCGAAACATCCAAAAATGGGAAGCAGAAACGGAGAAAGCGAACCTTGCCCTCAAAACGACAAAGGAAGAGATTGCCAAGCAGAAACAGGTTCTGCACGAAGCGACGCAAGCCGCTGAACAGGCTTGGGAAACGGAAAAGAACAAGACTGCCGGACAGAACATAGAGGAACTGCAGGACAGCAAGACTGTAGCCGACAGGAAACTGCAGGATGTCCAGCAAGCCATCAAGGTTGTGGCTCATCTTGATACTGCCACAACAGAAAAGCAGAAGAATGAGGAGCGCATCCTGATCTTGGGCAAGAGAAATGCAGAAATAGATGAAGCGCTGGGCAAGTTGACCATCGAGGCGCTGACCCAAGAGACCCTGACGCTGAGAAATGCCTATACCCTCATGGTGAGCGAGAAATGGGAGATTCATCGTGCCAACCTGACCGAAGGCAAGCCTTGTCCGCTCTGTGGCAGCACGACCCATCCTTATCATACCGACAACAGACAGTTTGAGGAAGCCACCACGGAACTCTCGCAACTTCTGAAAGCCAAGGAGAATCTGCTGAAACTGCAGCAGAAAGAGGAGAAGAATCTTTCCGGCGAGAGAAAACAGAACGACGGCGAAGTACAGACGCTCCAGAAACAACAGGAAAAGCTCTCGGGAGAAATAGCAACTTACGAAGAGGATTGGAAGGCGCTCATCGCCCAGTATCCAAAGATTCCGAAGGCTGAGGCAGAACTGAAATCGCTCTTGCCTATCTATGAAAACAAGGCGAAAGATGCGAGCAGCAAACTGAGCCTCTTTAACAAGATTCAGAAAGAGATAGAACGGCTGACCCAACTCAAGGATAAGGCTGTAAAGGATGAAGCTGCGTATGAAAGCAAGGCTTCTACTATACAGAACAAAGCACAAGAAAACACTTCAACCTGCGTCACAAAACTAGCTGAGCAAAAAGCACTTACCGCCAATCTCATCTCACAGCAGAAGAGTAAGGAGGAGGCTTACGTGAAGGCCCTTCAGACATGGAATAGCGCCAAGAAGGAAATGGAGGAATGGCAGGAGAAATATAAGAAGATTCTGAATGGAGAAGAACCTGATGCGGCTGAACAAAGACTGACAGCAGCAAAGGATGAGGCAACGAAAGCAGCAGATAAGCAGAACGAGAATATCAACAAACTAAAGGCAGAACTCGCCAACAGTAAAGGTTCGCATCAAACCATGCTGTCTCAGAACAAGACGATGAAAGAGAATCTGCAAGCGAAGGAAAAGGAACTCAACCTTTGGATTGAGGAATATAACAAGCAGCTTGAAGAAAAGAGCATCGAACCACCATTCATCGACCGAAATACCATCCGGGAGATGCTTCACTCTGCCGAAGACTGGAATGCCATCCGTCGGGAAAAGGACGAAAAGGAGAAAGCCGTGGCTTCAACTACCGCCCTTTACCAGAGCGCAGAAAAGGCGCATCAGCAGCACTTGGAACATCAGCCTGCCCAAACCCGTGATGCTCTCCTAGCCATTCAGCAGGAGTATCAGGAAAGAAGCCAGCGCAACGAACTGATTGCTGCCAACGCCAGGATGCAGAACCATCAGGAAGCCGTAAAGCAGTTGGGTGACAAGGCTGAGGCTCTGCAACTCGTAACGCAGGAAAAGGACGACTGGACAGCCATTACGGATGCTATCGGAGCAGACGGAAAGACGCTGCGCAAGATAGCCCAATGCTATACGCTCAGTTTCCTGATAGCGCACGCCAACCAGGAAATCAGAAAGTTCAACAGCCGTTACGAACTGCAGCAAGTAAAGCATTCGCTGGGCATCCGAGTCATCGACCACGACCGTGCCGACGATATCCGAGACACCACCTCCCTATCAGGTGGCGAAACCTTCATCGTGAGTCTGGGTCTCGCCTTGGGCTTGTCGGCGTTATCCTCCCGCAACATCTCCTTCGAGAACCTGTTCATCGATGAAGGCTTCGGAACCCTCGACCCCGATACCCTAGCCACCGTCATCGACTCCCTCGCCATGCTGCAAAGTTCGCAAGGCAAGAAGGTGGGCGTCATCAGTCATACCGACACGATGAGCGAGCGCATCACCACCCAGATAAGGATTATCAAGAATGGCAACTCCGGCAGCAGCCATATCGAAATCTATCCTTAACCCATCGTAATTATACCTTAAATTATATAGTAATAAAACAAAAGAAAGGGTGTGCCATAAGTCCATGACACACCCTTTCTTTTGTTTCCATTGAATATTAAACCCTGTTTCCCTCTTTTGGGAAAACCACGGTTGGCTTGAAGGTCTTAGCCTCCTCAAAATCCATCAGGGCATAAGCGATGATGATAACGGTATCTCCCACCTGCACCTTGCGGGCTGCAGCACCGTTCAGGCAGATACAACCACTGCCACGCTCACCCTTGATAATATAGGTCTCCAAGCGCTCACCATTATTGTTGTCTACAATCTGAACCTTCTCGCCTGCTATCAGATTAGCAGCGTCCATCAAGTCCTCATCGATGGTGATGCTACCCATATAATTCAGGTTAGCCTCAGTTACGGTCACACAATGGAGCTTACTCTTCAATACTTCTATCTGCATTGTTCTGTTATTACTTGATCTGTTACGGATTAAACTTAATAAAGAAATCTATCGAGGAATTATCCCTTATACTTGATATGGTCGATGAGACGGATAGGAGTCTTACCGCAATAAACGGTGATGCAACCTACCACGTATGCACTATCCTCCCATGAAGAAACATCCTGCAGGCTGTCGCCATCCACAATCTGGAAATACTCTACTTCCAGACCCTCTACAGCATTGATGTCGGCAACCACCTTATCGTGAGTTTCCTGTACGGTATGAGTCTTGGCATACTCCACACTCTCCTTCAGAGCCTTATAGATGTTTGGCGCAATAGCACGCTCATCAGGAGCCAGCAAAGTATTACGGCTGCTCTTAGCCAAACCGTCCTCATCACGGACAATAGGGCACTCTACAATCTGCACATCGCTGTTGATGTACTTCACGAGCTGCTTGATGACAGCAATCTGCTGCCAATCCTTCTCACCGAAATAAGCACGAGTTGGTCGAACGATATAGAAAAGACGGCTCACAACCTGACATACACCATTGAAATGACCAGGGCGCTTGGCACCCTCCATCACGGTAGAAACAGGTGGAAACTCAAAGTGGCGTGTATCTGGTGTAGGATACATCTCCTTCACCGATGGTGCAAACACATAGTCAGCACCACAAGCCTCCAAGAGCTTGCAGTCAGCATCGAGGGTACGAGGATAGCGATCCAAGTCACCCTGATCATTAAACTGTGTAGGATTCAGGAACACAGAAACTACAGTCACGCCATTTTCCTTCACACTGCGCTTAACAAGAGAGGCGTGACCCTCATGCAGCGCACCCATAGTTGGCACAAGGCCGATTTCCTTTCCCTCCTTACGACACATGAAGAGTTCGTTCTGGAGGTCAACAATCTTATTGAATACTTTCATCGTCATAATCTGTTTTCGGGTGCAAAATAACAACTTTTTTCTCAAATGAGAAAGAAAAAACCTAAAAATATGCGAATTATTGCCGAAAATAATGAATTTCGGAGAAAAAATGCCCCTATTTGAAGTTTTTTTTGTACCTTTGCACGTAATTCGTAAGAATAAAATTTAAATTTTATGGCAAAAAAAGTATTATTTATCAATCAGGAGATCGACCCATACGTAGCCGAGTCTCACATGTCAATCATGGGACGCGAACTGCCTCAGAAGATGCAGGAAGCAGGTTTTGAGATCCGCACCTTCATGCCTAAGTGGGGCACCATCAACGAGCGTCGCGGACAATTGCACGAGGTCATTCGCCTGTCTGGTATGAACCTTATCATAGATGATACAGACCATCCGCTGATCATCAAGGTTGCATCTATACCAACAACACGACAGCAGATTTATTTCATCGATAATGACGACTATTTCAAGAGCCGCCAGATGGGCACCGATGAAAACGGAAAGGAATATGCCGACAACGGAGAAAGAGCTATCTTCTTTGCACGTGGCGTATTGGAAACCGTAAAGAAGCTCCGCTGGCAGCCTGATGTAATCGTCTGCCAGGGTTGGGCTAGCGCAGTAGTGCCTTTCTATGTAAAGACTGCCTACAGCGAAGAGCCTTCATTTGCAGAATCAAAGGTGATTACCGCTCTCTATACCAACGAACTCAAGGGTGAACTGGGTACCAACTTCAAACGTTGCGTTGCCTTCCGCGATGCCAAGTCTGAACTGCTCGACAGCTATCAGGACGACTTCAACTTCATTGAGCTCGGCAAACTCGCCATCGACTATAGCGACGGTGTGGTAGAAGGTGAAGAAGAAGCTAACCAGATTCTCTTTGATTATGCGAAGGAGAAGAACAAGCCTGTACTGGCTTATCCAGGAGAAGATATCCAGGAGCCATACGCAGACTTCATCAACAAGGTTTGTCCTGACGCAGAATAAAATTCCGACAACAGAGACACATACATACAAGGATAATGAAAATTTTAAGACTCTTAACAGTATTAGTAATAGCAGCGCTTACTTTCGCTGCATGTGATGATACCACCGAGGGAATCGGTGGTAGCATCACTAATAAGATAGACAACATTAACATTTCTAACTCAGCGTTCAATGTTACCACAAAGTCTATAGTAGCAGATTCCGTATTGAGCCGCAACAACACGGGGCTCATCGGAAAGATGAAAGACCCGGAAACCGGCAACTATGTAAAGGGCGACTACATGACCCAGTTGAGCGTATTGCCTACTTTCTCTGTAGATACACTCGATTACATCAAGCAGGCAAACAAAGGTTCTATCGAAGCAGACTCATGCTACCTCCTGGTTTCATACAACGCCAGCTATGGTGATACCATCGCCCCAATGAAGGTGACAGCCTATGAGATGACAAAGCCGATGGCAGAAGATCAGGAGTATTACTCTAATTATGATGCCTTCGAGAAAGGCTGGGTAAACGAAAACAACCAGCATTGGAGCAGTAATTATAACTTGAGCAATACATCAGACGTCAAGAACTTCAAGATTTACTTGAATAAGGAGTACAAGAAAGGTGGTAAGACATACAAGAACTATGGTTCTTACATCATGCAGACATACGCTGAACATCCTGAGTATTTCAAGACCAACTACAAGTTCCTGCACAACGTCTGCCCTGGCTTCTACATCAAGAATGTAGGTGGTACGGGTAACATGGCTAAGATCTGGAATACAGAGCTTATCTTCTACTGGACCCGTCACAAGACCATCAATAAAGACAGTACAGCTGTAAGCATCGGATACAACCGTTTCGATGGTACAGAAGAGGTATTGCAGCTCAACAAGATTGAGAACGATACCGAGAGCATGGAGAAGTTGGCAAGTCAGGAGAAATGGACTTACCTCAAGTCGCCTGCCGGTATCTTCACCGAGGTTACTCTTCCTATCGATGACATCATGAAGGGTCATGAGAAGGATACGCTCAACACAGCTACCATCTCTTTCCCACGACTCAACAATGAAAACGAAGACAACCCATACAACTTTGCTACACCAAGCACCATCCTGATGGTTCAGAAAGACAGTTTGCAGTCGTTCTTCGAAAAGAGCAAGTTGGCAGATAGCCGTACTTCTTATACGGCAAGCTACAGCAGTACCGGCACCTACAAGAATGCCTATACATTCCAGAATATCGCCAACCTGGTTTCTGCCATGTATAAGAACAAGGGCAAGGGGGAAAACTGGAATAAAGTAGTACTGGTTCCTGTAAACGTCATCACAACCACACAGGGCTATACTACCGTCATCTCCAAGATTAATCACGATATGTCACTCGCTTCTACCCGACTGAAAAGAGGTGTAATAACCACCGACAGCAACGGCAAGGAGACAAGTCCTATACAGATAAAGGTGATTTACAGTAAGTTTAAAGAAGAATAAGCATTCATAACGCAAAGTAAAAAAGGAAACGAAACATGGCTGATAATTTTTTGGAGCGTCATCGCGAAGAATACGAAATACGCAAGGCTGCATGGCTCAAGAAGAAGAAACTATTCATGAAGTCAGGCAAGAAACAGAAGCCCCAGACACAGATGCCACGTCCTGAAGACGAAGCGTTATAAACACGAAAAAATATTCAGAATCCTGAGAAAGAGGGTGTATCATAAAGCATTTGAATGTTTATGATACACCCTCTTAACTTTGCCGGTTAATCCTTAAAAACCGCCGCATAAGTACAATAAAAGCCACTTAACACAAAATAAAGCAAAATTAATTTGGAGTTTACCCATTTTTTTATATCTTTGCATTGTGAACTTAAAAGTATTTAATATTAAACAGACAAAAAGCAATAAAATAAAAATAATCAAGATATTAGTAGAGATACTGGTCTATGGGTTTAACTTTTCTAAGAACTTGCATTTAAGGATACAAGATATTTGCAGGATACAAGTTACTTGCAATATATGAGATACTTGGTTTATGTTTATAGATAATGGAGAAATTACTCTCATAAAGAATTTGTTTTTAAGTTTAAACAAAAATGCTAAAGTTAGATGTTAGTAATTATAAGTCCCCGTAGTGACCGTGAGGCTACTGCGGGGACGCTTTTTCAATTTATAGTATATAGAAACAAAAAGGGCAAGACCAGAGATGGTCTTGCCCAATCTATTTTTATAACTCTTTATCTATATTATAAGATTCTACCTGTAAGAGAGAACTTCAAAACAGGATAAACCTTCAAGTCTTTTACGAACTTAGAGAGATCATCCTCGCCAGCATCTTCCAATGCCTTATTGATATCTATCTCGTTACCATTCTGGTAAACCTTGAGCTTACCCATGAACTGGCAACCCAACTCAAAGCGGCAACCGATACGGTTCTTAGGAACCAGACGACCGAAACCTAAACCGAGGTATGGACGAACATTCTTGCAACGGATATCACCCTGAACATTATAGTTCTCATCGAGTTCCAATTTATAACCACCCAAGTTGGCTGATATAGCCTTACGGAACTGATTCTTCAATTCAGGAGTAGGCAAGTTCTCAGAGAACTGACGAAGTTCATCGGAAGAACCGGTAACCTCAGCAATCTTCTCACCACCAATTGACAAACCAGCAGCGATAAAGAACTTGCTGCCACCACCGAATGGATAGAGATTAGCCTTTACATTAAAGGTGGTACGGTCGAATGAGCCTTCTGCATGAATGGTTGCACCGGTTGGGTACTGAACATTAGGTACTTGAGGCAAAGAACTGTTTTTAACATCTACATCCAAATCACCAGACAGTTTGAAAGATGGCATGATGTTCACACC
>OLQN01002792.1_pt1 | contig 11354 bp, 8 predicted proteins | sample 1673181 | NCBI WGS metagenome assembly OLQN01 (sample SAMEA3136763, study PRJEB25190) | human gut metagenome | biome: human gut; feature: human-associated habitat; material: faeces | place: Austria | collected 2013
TCACTCAAATGTATTTCCGGAAGAACTGCATACAGCTCTGAAAGAGACGTTTGGTGAGATCCAACCCCCTCAGATTATACGCATTTTGGACTTGCCATGTTTCATGAAGTTTCCATATGCAGGAAACTGACGTATATAAACAATATCAGTCATAGATCAGGATCAGACCTGAAGAAATCATATGTCCCATTGGGACAGCAAATCATAAGGTGGGAGCATATCCCCACGATCAGAACAGATGCAGAAGCATCGTCGAATGGGCAGGAGATCGCCTGCGAGAAATCAAAATACAATCGGGGGAACCCCGTTTATACATAGATAGAAAGAAGGAATCCGCACACTGGTGCGGATTTTTTGTATGCAAAAAAGGAGGAAAGAAAAAAGAAATGAGGCAATTTTTTACCTTTTTCTTGTCGTATGACTGGTTTGGGTTTCGGCAGAAAAAGAAGAAACAACAAAGAAGGGATTTCCGGTTTCATGGCGATGTCATGCATCTGGGAGCGAAAGCACGTTTTAAGCGGAACGTGGAAGCAGTCAGGCTGTTAAAACATCTGGAGAGGGAAAACCGTCTGGCAACAGAGACAGAGCAGGAAGTATTGGCAAAATATGTCGGATGGGGCGGTCTCTCCCAGGCGTTTTCAGAGGATGATGCAGCGTGGGCATCCGAGCACAAAGTCCTGCAGGAATTATTTACGAAAGAAGAATATCTGGCCGCCAGGGCAACGGTTACGGATGCTTTTTATACGGATCAGGGAATCGCTAAATCCATGTGGGAAACCTTGAAGCGGTTTGGCTTTTTCCAGGGAAACTTGCTGGAGCCGTCGCTTGGGATTGGAAATTTTTTTAGCATTATGGATGCAGGTCCGATGATCCACCGCTATGGGGTAGAGATCGATCCTGTGAGTGCGCGTATCGCAAAACAACTCTACCAAAAGGCTGAGATCACACAGGCCGGACTCGAAAATACCGGGTATGAGAATAACTTTTTCGACTGTGCTATTGGAAATGTCCCGTTTGGTGATTACCAGGTGGCAGATGCGCGTTATGATCACTTTCATCTGAAAATCCATGAATATTTTTTGATCAGGAGTGTGGACCTGATGCGGGCTGGCGGGATTGCAATTTTGATCACCGCAAAGGGGACACTGGATGGAGCAAATGCATCATTCCGGAAACTGCTGGCAAAAAAGGCGGTACTGCTTGGAGCAGTGCGGCTTCCCATAGAAGCATTTCAGGGAATGGCAGGGACGAAAGTCACCAGTGACATCCTGGTGCTGCAAAAGAAGGAGCATGCGCTTTCGAATACTGTCACATGGGTGGATACGGTACAGACACCGGATGGCTTCCGGGTCAATTCTTATTTTATGGAGCATCCGGAGCAGGTCCTGGGTGACCTGCAGGCAGATACCAGATTCCCACATGCGTTTTGTGTCACGAAACCGGATTTTTGTGTGGATGATGTAAAAGCAGCACTGGACCGGATCAAGGGAACACTGACGGAATGCGTACATACAGAGGAAACAGTGTATGCGCCGGCACCGGCGGATGTGAAGAATTACACCTACTTTTTCGATAAACGCGGGGCATTATATTTCAAACGGAATTCTGTGATGGAAGCGGTTTCCGTCGGAAGAATGGCACGCCAGAGGATCGCCGGGATGGATGAGATCCGGCATCTGGTACACCGCCTGTTAAAGTTACAGCAAAAGACGGGAACAGAAGAGGAGCTTACGCGTGTGCGCCACAAGCTAAACCAGACCTATGATGCGTATGTGAAACGGTATGGACATCTGACCAACATGGGAAACAAGGTTTTCCGGGAGGATGCAGACTATCCGCTGCTGTGTGCCTTAGAGATCGTGGAAAAGGATCAAGTCCGGAAAGCGGATATTTTCTATCACTGCACCATGCGTAGACAGGAAGTGGTCACAAAGGTGGATTCGTCAGTGGATTCCATCAGTTTGAGCTTAAACCAGTATGGAAAGATCAATTTGCCGTATATGGCAGGACTGGTGCAAAAAGAAGATGAGACAACGGAAGATGCCATGAAACGTCTGATTCAGGAATTGCAGGGACTGATCTACCCAGATCCGGCACGTTACCGGGAACAGACACCTTACGAGGGATGGGTGACTGCCGGGGAATATCTGTCCGGCAATGTCAGAAAGAAGCTACGTTTTGCGCAAGGCGCTTTCCGGGCTAACCCGAAGCTGTTTGCAGAAAATGTCAGGGCATTGGAGCAGGTGCAGCCGGAGGATATCCCGGCAGGGGACATCTCCATCCAGATCGGAATCCCATGGATCGAAGCGGAGGATTATGAAGCATTTTTATATGAAACGCTTGGGACACCGGAATATTACCGGCGTGATCCGAAACACTCTTCCGATACTGACATTGCGGTAAAACAAAATCCCGTCACAGGGGCTTACTTTATCACCAATAAGGCATCACAGGCATCTGTTTTGCAAGCGAGTGAGACCTATGGAACCGTGCGGATGGATGCCTATACAATCTTTCAGACGTCGTTGAACATGCGGAAAGTAGTAGTCAAAGATCGGATCGATCATTCCGATGGCAGCGTGACTTATGTGGTGAACCAGAAAGAGACCATGCTGGCTTCCGAAAAGCAGGAGCTCCTTCAGATGAAGTTTAAGAGCTGGCTGTTTGAGGAACCGGGACGAAGGAAAAAGTACGTCCGATATTATAACGAAACATTCAACCATACAAGACTGCGGGAATACGATGGCAGTTTCCTTACGTTTCCGGGGATGAACCCGGCATTCGAACTCAAGCCTTACCAGAAGAATGCGGTGGCCCGGATACTTTTATCCGGAAACACCCTGCTGGCACATTGTGTCGGGGCTGGAAAGAGTTTTGAAATGATTGCTGCCTGCATGGAACTCAAGCGCCTGGGACTGGCACAAAAGCCGCTGATCAGTGTACCAAAAACACTGGTCCGCCAGATGGCTTCCGAGTTTCTGCGCCTGTATCCTGGGGCACATATCCTTGTGACTTCCGAGCGGGATTTTACGAAAAACCGCCGGAAAGAATTCATCTCACGCCTTGCGACCATGGAGTATGACTGTGTGATCATGTCCCACAGTCAGTTTGAACGCATACCGATTTCACCGGATCGAGAGAAGATGATCTTACAGAGACAGTTGGATGAGATCCTTATGGGGATTGATGAACTGAAAGCCAGAACGGGGGAGCACTGGACGGTCAAACAGATGGAGCGGGAGCGAAAGTCGATCGAGACAGAACTGAAGAGACTGCAGGATGCATCAAAAGATGATGTCATCTGTTTTGAAGAACTTGGGATCGACTGCATCTTTATCGACGAGGCACATATCTACAAAAACTGCAAGATCTTTTCCAAGATGGGAAACATCCCCGGCATTACAAGTGCGGCATCCAAGCGGGCATCCGATATGCTTGCCAAGTGTCAGTACCTGAATGAATGCACGCCGGGGCGCGGTGTGATCCTGGCGACGGGGACACCGGTGTCAAATTCGATCTGCGAAATGTATGTGATGCAGCGTTACCTGCAAAGCGACAAACTTTCACAGATGGGCTTACAGCAGTTTGACGCCTGGGCAGCAACCTATGGGGAGACAACGACGGCATTGGAGCTGGCAGTGGAAGGCAATGGCTACCGGTTTAAGACCAGGTTTAACCGTTTCAAGAACCTGCCGGAGCTGCTGACGATGTTCCGGGAGATTGCCGATGTGCAGACCATGGATCAGTTAGACCTTGACGTGCCGGAGGCAGAATACCGGGTACAGGTGGCAAAACTGGATACTTATGGAAGAAAGATCATGGACAGTTTCGTGACGCGGGCAGAGCAGATTCATAACGGGGGCGTGGATGCCTCAGTGGATAATTTTTTGAAACTGACAACAGATGCAAGGCTGCTTGGCACAGATGCCAGACTGCTGGATCCGGAAGCACCAAAAAATCCGGATGGAAAGCTGGAGCAGTGCATCGCATGTGTGAAACAGGAGTATGATGCGGCTTTAGCAGAAGGAAAGATCGGGACTCAGCTTGTCTTTTCGGATATCGGAACCCCAAATGACGGAAGCCGGTTCAGCGTTTATTCCTATATCAAAGAAGGACTGATAAAGAATGGAATCCCAAAAGAGCAGATCGCGTTTATCCATGATGCAAAAACAGAGGAAAAACGGCAGCGACTGCTTGATCTGGTGCGGGAAGGGGAAATCCGGGTACTGATAGGCTCTACCGAAAAATGCGGCACCGGAGTCAATGTACAGGACCATGTCATTGCCCTGCACCATATCGACTGCCCATGGGTCCCGTCCCACATCGAACAGCGGGAAGGGCGCGGGATACGGCAGGGTAACGAAAATACCAGCGTCCGGATCTACCGGTATGTGACACAGGATACCTTTGATGCGTTTTTATGGTCTGTGCTGGAAAATAAGCAGCGTTTCATCTCCCAGGTGATGCATGCCGGAACGACAGCACGTACCTGCGATGACATAGATGAGATGGTGCTAAATTTTGCGGAGCTGAAAGCGATCGCCACAGGTAACCCATTGATCAAGGAGAAGATGGCGTTAGACAGTGAGGTGCAAAAGCTCCAACTGCTAAAGGCACACTATGACTCCCAAAAGTACGCCCTGCAGGATGCCTATCTGGAAGAATATCCGGCACGCATCCGAAAAGAGACGGAAAAACTCTCCCGGCTGCAGGAGGATCAGAAAACCATTACTAAGGAAACAAAAGATATGTTCTGCATGGAAGTGGAAGGTATCGCCTATCTGGAACGTGCGGAAGCTGCACAGGCGGTGGAAGACCTGCTCTTACGTGCGCCAAAGGGTGTGAAAGTGGAACTGGGACGGTACAGAGGCTTTAATATCTTATATCAGCAGGACATCTTTGGTCGGAACTTAGGTATCTGTGGTCGTAATACATACTGGATTGATGCGTCCCTGTCCGGAAGCGGCTGTATCCGGCGCCTGGATAATTTCTTCACGTCATGGGATAAGATGGAGCAGAAGATCAAAGCAAAGATAGAGGAATACCGATATGCGCTGAAAACAGCGAAAGAGGAGTATGAAAAGCCGTTTGAACGGGAAGCGGAACTGATCGAAAAGAGCCAGCGGCTCTCACAGATCAATGCGTCCCTAGAACTTGACCGGGAGGATGACAGCGGGGAAGCCGTCGCATAAAGCGGCAGTAGGAAATAAAGGAGAAAAAATATGACAGTAAAAGAAAAACTGAAACAGGAAGAGGAGAAATTGTTGGAAAGCGTCAACGATTCGTATCGGGACATGATGAGGGCACAGTTTGACTGCATCTTTGAGGAGTTGGAGGAACGGTGCGAGAAAAGTCCGGAATATGCAAAACGGGTGTTACTGCCCCATAAGAGTTTCACACGCTGTATGAAGTATGCCATGAAAAAGATCATGGAGATCCGCACGCCGACGGAGAAGGAAAAGGAGCTTGCCCGGAAGCAGGAAGCCCCGATCGTGACACCGGTTTCTTCCGATGTGTTGTTCGAGTGGATCGATGAGTATTATGAGCTTGACGATAAGGAAGCGTATGAGAAAGAAATGCAGAAGCAGGAAGCGGCACAGACTTCCAAAAAGAAGAAGAAACAGACGGTCAAAAAGCCGGCAAAACCATTGCTCGATAACCTGCTTGGAAAAGAAGGCGGCGATACGCCTGAACGGAAGCCACCCAAAGAAAAAAAGAGCAGACACAAGGAGCTGGACGGTCAGTTATCGCTGTTTCAGATATAAAAAATGATGAGAAATGTGGCAGCACCTGTTTTGTATGGCAGGGCAGAGATGCCCTGGACGGGGATTTTATCCCTGTCTGCTGTTACAAAAAGGAAATGGAGACAGGCAGCCAGAGGGCTGTCTGGGAAAGGGGACGTATGAAGATCGCATATAAGGCATTCCGACCGGACCTGTCCTGTCAGGCAGGCGGCAGTACATACCAATACCAGTTACATAAGTGGAATGAGATCAAGGAGGCAAAATGCAGGGAGACAGGTTTTCACTGCGCGGAAGATCCGCTGGACTGCTTAAGCTACTACCCGGTATGGGAACAGGCGGTATATTACATGGTGGCGGCAGATGGAGACATTGACGAGGATGCCTGTGATTCCAAGATCGCATGCACAAGGCTACGGTTGCTAAAAAAGATGACAAAAGAGGCATACATCTATGTGGCACTGGTCTATATGGTGCAGCATCCGGCACGTAACTGGAATGCCAATGTAAAGAGAGAACGTGCAGTTGCAGACCGCAACCAGATGGCAGTCAGCCGGGGAAAAAATCCGGCAGCCAAGGGCGGTCTGGGTGCAGTTTTAGGGCTTGCAAAGGAAACACCGGATGGATGTGGGATCACAGACATTGCGGTATGTGTGGTAGACGGAAAACGATATCTTCCGGATGTCTATTATGACGTGAACGGAAATGAAGTGCTTATATAAGGAGGAAAAGGAAAATATGAAACGACAAGTGATAAAAGGCTATCCATGGCCGGAAGAAAAACATAGTATCGCAATAAGGAAAGCAGTGATCGACGATGGGATGTATCTCATCGTCGATTTTGTATCTGACAAACCACAGCTTCGGGTCTGCATCGGTAAGAAGGAATATGCCAATTATTATCCGGAAGGAACTTCGGTTACCGTTCAGGGGAAGAAACATGAGACATACGCGGTTTTGCCGGACAGTTGGGACCAAAAGCAGATTGCAAAAGTGATCGAGTCAGACTTACTGGTAAAGCAGGCAGTTTCCTATGACGATGGCGGAACCGGGGTAGAAAAGGAAAATCTGTGCGGATGGATCGGGTTAAAAGAACACGATTGCCAAAAGAAGCTGACGGAACGCAAACACGAGATCCGAAGAGACCGGATTCAGGAGTTTCAGGCACTGGTGCCGGAGATCCCATCTGGATTTTTCAGATGGGCGAGAAAACAGTGTGAGGAACATCTGTTTACTTATGAGCCGTTCCGACGGCGAAAACAGACGACTGGGATCTGCTCCAACTGCGGGCAGGAGTCCGTAGTGGAAAACATACAGCAAAACCAGACGTATATCTGCCCAAAGTGTAACGCAAAGACCAGAACACGCCGCATGGATTATAAACATAAAAATCCGCGTCCGGTTCAGTATAAAGAACGGGAAGTGATCCTATTCCAGCGTGTGGAAGGCGGTTATGTGGAACGGCATTTCATAAGCTGGATGAAACTGGCGGTTGCCAAGGAAAAGTATGGATGTGAGGAAAGTGCAAGAATCTTTCTCCGGCATGGGAAGGAGAGGACTTTCTATGCGAAATATAGTTATCTCACCAGAGAGGTATTCTGGGACGATGCCAATTTTGGTTATTTTGACCCAGGTGGGATGATACGGATCGAAAATGGTCCCATCTATCCCTGCACGTTTCGCAAAAGCCTTACCAAAGGTACAAAATACCAATACTCGGCACTGGAACAGTTACAGAAAGAACCGGGATTTTCCCCGATCGAATATCTGCAGCGCTATGAAAAATATCCGGTATTGGAGCAGATGGTCAAATCCGGACTTAGGAAACTTGCGTTACAGATGGATCTGTCAAAGCTGAATCTGAAAGCAAAAAAACCATGGGAGTTATTTGGACTTACGAAGGATGCCTTTCACAGATTACGTCAGATCAATGGGGGAAAAGAGGAGATACTGTGGTTTCAGTATATGGAGCAACAGCATCTTACACTTCCCAATGCGGTTATCTGTGGAATGGCAAAAGAAGGCATTGAGCCTGCAAATATTTCCGGTGTGCCGTTATCTCCGACGGTCATCTATAATTACCTGAAACGGCAGGCGACTGGATGCAAGGGCAGACGGCACATGCGGGAACTGCTTGGCACTTGGGAAGATTACCTTTCCATGGCGGCATATCTGAAGATGCCGATGGATCAGGATATGGTCTTACGTCCCCGCGACCTGCTTTTGGCGCACCGCGAAGTGCTCTCCCAGTGTGGAGGAAAGGAGAAAGGGCTCCGGGTTGTAGAGATCGCTAATAAATTTCCACGTGTGGAAACGGTACTGGCATCCATCAAAGAAAAATATGAGTATGTTGGAAAGACATTTTCGATTGTGGTTCCGGAAAAGATTGAGCAGATCATAGAGGAAGGACAGGCATTGAAACATTGTCTTGACCGTTCAGACCGCTATTTTGAGCGGATCGCAAACCAGGAGTCCTATATTGTGTTCCTGCGTCGGACAAAAGCAATGGAGCAACCCTATTATACGCTGGAGATCGAACCGGATGGCACGACACGCCAGAAGCGGACGGTGGGAGATAACCAGAATAATGATTATCACCGGGCAGAGAAGTTTTTGAAAAAGTGGCAGGCGGCGATCAGACCAAGGCTTTCACAGGAGGATTTTGAGCGTCAGGAGATCAGCCGCCAGTTGAGGATGTATGAACTGGAGTCCCTGCGTAACGACAAGGTCACCGTCCATGGCGGAATCCATGCAGGGGAACTGCTGGCGGATATTTTAGAAGCTGACCTGATGGAAGCATAAAGATTTACAAAGGCATATTTCGTTAATATAGATATCACCAAGAAAAATATGAGGAAATATAGATGAAAAAAACAGAAAAAAGATTAATAACCTTGTCAGATGGGACCACTATGGGTGGAAAATTATTAGTATTTAGAACAGATGCTCCGGCAGAAGTGTTGTCAGAGTTGGAAAAAATATCCTGCGAGATTTTTATCAACGGAGCTAATTATGAGGACGTTCCTATATGGGCAGATGTTTTAAAAGAGAAGGGGTATGAATTTACATCTATTGATTCATGCACCCATGTAACTGCTTACGGCACATCAAGTGATTGGCTAGAGGAAACTTTTGGAGAAATCAATGAAAAATATGTCATTGAGGACCAACCCGACCTATTTTTAGGAGCTGACCTGATGGAAGCATAGAAAGTTTTCAAAATAAATTGATTGATTTGTAACAATAGTATATGCTAGTAGATAGGTAAAAGGAGATGGAAGCGCATCTGCAAAAGGATGTGTGCAGGAGACAGAGAAAGTGTATCTGAAAAAGATTTCTTTAGAGAATTTTAGATGTTTTGAAAAAGTCGAGGTTGACTTACAAAAGAAACTGACATTGGTTGTTGGTGCGAATGGTGCCGGAAAAACATCTCTGTTGGAAAGCATTGCCATTGCAATGAGCACCATGTTTACAGCTTTTGATGGAGCAAAAGCCATGAATATTACGAAGGAAAGTGCTCATCTGAAGGCATATAAGATCGGAAGTACCGATAACGTGCAGCCACAGTATCCGGTTCGGATAGGTGCATGGGCACAGTTGGATGAAAGACCGGAGATTTACTGGGAGAGGACGCTAAATACTGCAAAAGGAAAAACCACGATAAAAGATGCCAAACAGATCCTGGAAGTTGCATCAGATTACCAGAAACGGCTCCAGGAAGGGGATACTTCATTACTGCTGCCGATCATTGCTTATTATGGTACAGGCAGACTGTGGGATTATCATCGTGAAAAGCAGACGGACATTTTTGAAAAAAATACAAGAACAAATGGTTACATTGATTGTATGAGCGGAACAGCAAATATCAAATTGATGATGAACTGGTTCTTAAAAATGACAGTGCAAAAATACCAGAATCAGGAAAATGGGTATGGACCTGTACCGGAGCTGGAAGCAGTTTTCTCCGCGATGGAGCAATGCTATAACCGAATCACCGGTTCCAACGATGCAAAGATTCAGTACAATATAGGAACCAAGGAAATTGATGTTGCTTATACGGATGCACAGGGAATGCGCATGCGTATCCCATTAAACCAGTTGAGTGATGGCTATAAAAGTACGATCAGTCTGGTAGCGGATATTGCATATCGTATGGCAGTATTGAACCCTCAGTGCCTGAGCGAAGTCTGCAAAAAAACGGATGGAATCATTTTGATTGATGAGGTGGATCTTCATCTTCATCCGGCATGGCAGAAACAGATCTTACATGACCTGACGGAGATTTTCCCAAATGTCCAGTTTGTTGTCAGCACACATGCTCCGGAAGTAATCAATTCAGTAGCAAGGGAGCAGGTGGTTGTACTGGAAAACTATCAGGCATTACCGGCACCTGCAGAGACCTATGGAAAAGATGCGAATGGCATCTTGCGTGCGATTATGCGTGTAAAAGAGCGTCCGGATGACATTATGGAGAAATTTGAGCAGTTCTATCATGCAATCGATGCACAAGAGTATACACTGGCAGCGGAGATCCTTGGAAACCTGGATGAAATCCTTGGGGATGATCCTGATCTTACAGCGATGCATATACAACTGGATTTAGAGCAGATGTAAGGGTGAATGCGTATGATAGAAATAAAAAAAGGAACGGAACCTAAGGAACTTTTGGAGTATCGAAAACAGGAGTTTGCGTCTTATGCAGATATGAAAGGCGATGTTAAAGAGAAAGTGATGAAAAGTCTGCTTTCGGAACAGGGACACCTTTGTGCATACTGCATGAGCAGGATTGATGAGGGTGACGGCAAGCATAGAGCTACGATAGAACATTGCATTCAACAGGCGGTGACAGATGAAAAAGAACGTTTGAATTATAAAAATATGGTGGCTGTATGTTGGGGAAACCGCGATGCGCATTCTAATGAGGATAAAAGCTGTGATGCGAAAAGAGGCAGTTTAAAAGTTGACAAGCAAGATATGAAAAAAATCAACGTGTTTGATGGCAGGACATTGACGGATATCAAGTATGCTTCTGACGGTACGATTTATTCTGATGATGAGGATGTAAATGAAGATCTGAACCTAAGATTAAATCTGAATTGCGAAGCACGTAGATTAAAGGAATGTCGTCGGCAGGCACTTTCTGCATTACATAGGAACAGTGCTAGAAAATATCCAAATAAAACAGCACCAAAGTCATATTATCAAAAATTGATGGATCATTATACGGAACAACGGGAAATGAAAGAACCATATAGTGGGATTTTGATCTATTGGTTAGAAAAACATATTTAGGTAGCAAACGTATCAGGCAGGCTTTGATTTAGAGAGATTCTGAATCAGAGCCTGTTTTTGTTTTAGTTGGAAGATACAAAAATTAGAAAATGGTGAGGCTTCTGGTTGGGTAAATATCTATATACTCATAATCCATACTAAGAGTAGAAAGACAGAAGGAAATACTTGACAGGTGATCGTATTGCAAATACAGTAGAATCGTACCTAAGAAATATGGTTGCATTTTGAGTGTTACAGTAAATAAAGGAACTTGAGAATATATGAAGATATTTGTAGATGCCGATGCCTGCCCGGTTGTAGGAATCGTCGAGAAAATAGCTG
>OLQN01002824.1_pt1 | contig 11227 bp, 9 predicted proteins | sample 1673181 | NCBI WGS metagenome assembly OLQN01 (sample SAMEA3136763, study PRJEB25190) | human gut metagenome | biome: human gut; feature: human-associated habitat; material: faeces | place: Austria | collected 2013
CTGCCATCCCCGGACTGGGAGCTACCGGAGGCCTGCAACTCCAATTGGAAGACCGTAATAATCTGGGCCCGACGGAGATGCAGCATGCTATCGAAACACTGCAAGCCACGTACCGGAGCAAGCCGCAATTGCTCAACCTTTCGAGCATGTACCAAGCCAACGTCCCCCAGTATAACCTGGCTATCGACCGCGACAAGGTGCAATTGCTCGGCCTGCAGCTTAACCAGGTTTTCTCGACTTTAAGCTACTATATGGGGGCTACTTATGTAAACGACTTCGTCGAATTCGGGCGTATCTACCAGGTAAAGATCGAGGCCAACGACCAAGCTCAAAAAGTTATAGACGATGTGTTGCACCTGAGTCTCGAAAACAATTCCGGCAAAATGGTTCCTTTCTCCGCTTTTACAGAGGTGAAGGAGCAGTTGGGACTGGATCAGATCAACCTGTATAATATGTATAAGTCGGCATCCATCACCTGCATAGCCAATCCGAAATATAGCTCCGGTGAAGCGATCCAGGCTATGGAAGAGCTCGTACAAGAGCAGTTAGGCAATAATTTCGGATATGAATGGACATCCGTCGCTTACCAGGAAACGAAAGCAGGCTCCACCACCATGCTCGTCTTTGCAATGGCTCTTTTGGTCGCCTTCCTGGTTCTTTCGGCCCAGTATGAAAGTTGGACAAGCCCGATCGCCGCCATCATGGGACTTCCGATCGCCCTGTTAGGGACCATTTTGGGTTGTTTTGTCATGGGCGTGCCGGTCAGCATCTATACACAAATCGGTATCATCCTGCTGATCGCCCTCTCTGCGAAGAACGGCATCCTGATTGTCGAATTTGCCCGTGACTACCATAAGGCCGGCAATCCGATACGCGAATCCGCACTCGAAGCCGGCCATATCCGTCTGCGTCCGATCCTGATGACTTCATTCGCATTCGTCTTAGGGGTGATGCCTCTGCTGTTTGCAACAGGAGCCGGAGCGAGAAGCCGTCTATCCTTAGGAGCGGCAGTCGTATTCGGCATGGCGGTAAACACCATTTTTGCAACGATGTTTATCCCCAGCTTCTACGAGTTGATGCAGTTATTCCAGGAAAAGGTATTGGACAAATTCAGCCGGAAACAGAAATAAGCCGGGATACAGGTAACACCGAACATAGGGAGATGTGTCGAATTCACCCTTTGTTCCCACATTGAGGGCATAGCCGTCAAGCGCGGGAACAAAGGGGCTTTCGACACATCTTCCTTCTTTTATCAATCGACTTTATATTCTCCTATCTGCTTGAACCCGTTCAGGAAGTCCGTAACAGGCAAACGTTTCTTACCTGCCAACTGAACCGACAGCAGGCGCAGATAGCCGTCTTCCACCGCGATATCGATATAGCTTTTACGGTCGGTCCGGATGGTTCCGACGGGAAGTTCATGTGCGGCAGGGCGCTTCTCTGCCTGATAGATTTTCAGCGCGGTGCGCACGCCCTCCGGAGAAACGATTTCAGTCCAGGCAGCCGGATAAGGAGACAGACCGCGGATGAAGTCATAAACCCTTTTCACCGGCTGAAGCCAGTCGATACGGCAAGTTTCTTTGAAAATCTTCGGAGCAGGACGGAGTTCGGAAGGATCTTTATAAAATTCTTCCTGAGGAACGGCATCTGTTTTTCCTTCCAACAACAAATCGACGGTTTCCAGTACTAGCCCGGCTCCCATCGTCATCAAGCCGTCATGGACGATCCCCACATCATCCGTATCGGCTATAGGCAAATGCTTCTGGCGGATGATCTTACCTGTGTCGATCTCGTGAGTCAGGAAAAAGGTGGTCGCACCGGTTTCCGTATCTCCGTTGATCACCGCCCAGTTGATAGGAGCTGCCCCCCTGTATTGGGGAAGCAAAGAGGCATGGAGGTTAAACGTTCCCAGACGCGGCATATCCCAGACAACCTCCGGCAGCATACGGAAAGCGACGACGATCTGCAAGTCCGCTTTCAAAGCCCGCAGCTCGGAAAGAAAAGCCTCATCTTTCAACTTTTCGGGCTGGAGTACCGGTAATCCCTTCGACAGGGCATATTGCTTCACCGGGCTTGCCTGTAAGACACTGCCATGACGGCCGACCGGTTTGTCCGGCATCGTAATCACCCCTACTATATTGTATCCGCCTTCAACCAAGGCACGCAGGCTCTCCACCGCAAAATCGGGAGTGCCCATATAAACGATTCGTAAATCTTCTTTCTTCATTTTTTAATCTCCTGAAAAGTTTTCAACCAGCACTTCGCGGTATGAATTAAATATTTTCGATTTGGACATAAAGCCGATATACCGTCCTTCCTCGTCTACAACCGGCAGGTTCCAGGCCTTCGTATCGTCAAAGATACGCATGATCTGTTCCATCGGCGTCCCTACCTGGATCTTGGCAGGTGCCGAAACCATGAACTTGGAGACGTGAAACCGATTATATAACTCAGGGCGGAACATAATGTTCCGGATATTGTCCAACAGAACAAGCCCCAACAGGATACCCCGTTCGTCGATAACGGGGAACATATTTCGCCCGCTCTTGGCAATCACCTTCACCATATCTCCCAAGGACATTTCGGGAGAGACAGTCAGGAAGTCGCGCTCGATCACACTGTCGGTATTCAGCAACGTCAACACGGCACGGTCTTTATGATGGGTAAGCAACTCCCCTTTCTGGGCCAGACGCATCGAATAGATACTGTGTGGAAGAAACATCTTAATCGTGATATAGGAGCTCACAGATACGATCATCAGTGGAAGGAAAAGAGCATACCCGCCGGTCAGCTCGGCAATTAGGAAGACACCGGTCAGCGGCGCATGCATGACACCGGACATGATACCCGCCATTCCCAACAAGGCGAAGTTCTTCTCCGACAGATACATCGTAAAGGGAAAATAGTTGGACGCATGCGCAAACACGAATCCGGCAATGCATCCTAAATACAAACTGGGAGCAAATATACCACCACAACCGCCTCCAGCATTCGTCGCGCTCGAAGCAAAAACCTTAAACAACAAGATCAGCGTAAGGAATATCTGCAATCCCCAATAGGTATCGTTCAGACTATAGAACATACTCTTATCCATTATATGGGAGAACTGCCCGTTCAACAAAGACGAAATCGTATCATAACCTTCACCATAGAGCGGAGGAAATATGAAGATCAGCACACTCAGCATGATCCCCCCAACGACGAATTTCTTCCAGTAATTATTCAAGTTCCGGTACATCCCCTCGACCCGGTTCATGACTTTGGTAAAATAGAGAGACACCAAACCACAGAAAACACCTAGTAACAGCACATAAGGAATACGCTCGATCACAAACGCTTCGGTCTGGGAAAACGGAAACATTGCTTCCGTACCCGTAAAAATATAGGAAACAGTCGCAGCCGTCACCGAAGTGATAAGCAAAGGAAGTACCGACGTCATCGTCAGGTCCAACAACAGCACTTCCACCACAAACACCACCCCAGCAATCGGAGCTTTGAATATACCGGCAATCGCCCCGGCAGCCCCACAGCCGACCAGCAACATCAAAGTCTTTTGCTCCATGCGGAACAGACGGCCCAAGTTGGATCCGATCGCAGCCCCTGTCAACACAATAGGTGCCTCTGCCCCGACCGATCCGCCGAAACCGATGGTGACGGAACTGGCGACAATGGAAGTCCAAGCATTATGAGGCTTGATGCGGCTCTTCCGCTGGGAAATGGCATAGAGTATCTTCGTCACCCCGTGGCTGATATCATCCCGTACGATATATTTTACAAACAAACCGGCAAGCAGGATACCGATCACCGGATAAAGCAGATACAGGTAATTCGCCCCATCCTGATTAAAATTGCCGGTCAGAAGATGTTGTATAAAATGAATGATCGACTTCAGGACAATAGCTGCTGCTGCCGTACAAATACCGACCAGAAAACTGACGATCAATATGAAATGCTTCTCTTTTATATGCTTGTCCCGCCATAACAGGAACCGATAGAAAAGTTGAAAATTGAAAATTGAAAATTGAAAATTATCCTTCATAATCAACACCTCTATTTTTTAATTCTTAATTCCTCAAACGCCTTTACCAGTAATTACTGTTTTAACTGTATAGATCAGAATTGTCAGATCCAGTGTCAGCGACATATTTTCGTAATATAATATATCATATTCCATACGCTCCACCATTTTGTCCACACTTGCCGCATAGCCGTACTTCACCATCCCCAACGAGGTAATGCCCGGACGGACATTGTGCAACAGATAGTAGTAGGGAGCCGTTTTCACGATCTCGTCGATAAAATATTTCCGTTCGGGGCGCGGTCCGACCAGCGACATATCCCCTTTCAGCACGTTCCAGAACTGCGGCAATTCGTCCAACCGGTATTTCCGCATGATACGTCCGAACGGCGTTACACGCAGGTCGTCTTCCGACGAAAGCGACGGGCCGTTCTCTTCGGCATTGACATACATGGTGCGGAACTTGTACATCCAAAACGGCTGTCCGAGATAACCGATCCGCTCCTGGCGGAAAAACACGGGCCCCGGAGAATCCTTCTTCACCCGCCATGCGATATAGGCGAATAAGGGAGAGAGCAACAGCAGTGCAACGACAGAACAGACTTTATCCAGAAAAAGCTTTATGTTCTGTTCGGCCGGTGAAAAGTTGTTATCCGTCACATCGACCAACGGGATTCCCCGTATCGTCCGAAGCTGTATTTTCGAAAGCATATTGAACCGGTCCGCCAACACCTTTATCGGACGTTTATACCGGTAGAGCGAATAGAGGATTCCTAAAAGCGCCTTATTATTCTTCGACTCGACAGCTAAAACGATTTCATCCACATTCTCTTTTTCCATCAAGACCGGAATATCTTCCACCGTCCCCAGCACCTGATTCCGGTCGGCCTTGACCGGCGTCCTCTCGTCTTCCGAGACAAAGCCGCAAATATCATAGCCCAGGCGATACAAATCGTGGGCGATGCGGACAGCCTTCCCTCCCGCACCGATAATCAGCACCTTCATCGCCCACTCCCGGTTCTTTATCTTCCTCATCCCGCTTTGCGTAATCAGCAGACGCGGGATATAGGTTATGAAAAACTGCAATCCGAACATTCCGAAGAACAGTTTATAATAGATATCGATCGAACGGGGAATATCGTCGAGCAGCAATGCAAAAAAGACGAAAACCGTCCCGATCAGCACGGTAATGAATGTCGAGAAAAGTTCGGTGAGGCGGGACTTCCCGAACGGCTTGTTATAATATCCCGAAAAATAATAAAGCACCAGCCAGAAAAGAGGAATGACTACCTGGCCGCCAAGCACACCCGGATATTGCAAATAATCAAGCAGACTATCTGCTCCCTCATCGATGGCGAACACCTCATAGCGAAGGATATTGAATAGCAACCACGCTACCGAAGCCGATATAAAATCCGATAATATGTATTTTCCAGCCTGCTTGCTCTTCTTCATTTTTATCTGATTACCTGGATAACGCCACCGTCTCCTAATTTGATGATATTGGAAGGCTTGGCCTTGCTCATATCATCCTGGCGATATTTCACAATATAATCGACCCCGTTCTTAATACTGTCCGACACCTCGCTGAAATTCCCCGGAGAAGGCTCGCCGCTCACGTTCGCAGAGGTGGAAACCAACGGCCTGCGGAAACGTTCGCACAGTTTACGGGAAAACTCTTCGTTCGTCACCCGGATGCCGACACTTCCGTCTTCACCTAAGAGATTGCTCGCCAGATTCTTTGCATGAGGATAGATAATCGTAAGCGGTTTATCGGCCACTTCGATCAGGTCCCAAGCTATATCGGGCATATCCGACACGTAGGTTTCCCGAACTGTCGGTCAATACCAGCATAGCCTTATTGTCCGTTCTCTTCTTCAACTCGTACACTTTTTGTACGGCTTTCTCGTTGGTCGCATCGCAACCAATTCCCCAGATCGTATCTGTAGGATAGAGTATTATGCCTCCCGCCTGCATAATTTCGCAGGCTTTTTGAATATCTTCCGTCATTGTTTTTTAAATAATGTCACAAATGTACAAATCATTCGCGGACTTGGAAAGCGGTTTGGACTTTTTTCAAACAGTTTCCAAGAATCGCCACTCCCGGAATCTGCCATTTTGCTTCCTCCAAACAGGCAAAACGCTTCTTTTTATTATGTTAAAAATATTACCCGCTATATTAATTCATAGAACATGGGGTACTAATCCGATTTACACAGGGTGGTAGTGACATTTTGATATATCAAAAAAGAGTGGCGATGTGCCACCCTTCATTCACCAAAAACATCTACTGAGCCGTTTTTTTGTTACAAAAATTCCCGGCACTAAAGTATCATCTGTCGGAAATACTGGTTCACCGACTGTTTTTCGGACTGTATCACATTCAGCATAGCGAAAGATACAGATTTGCACGACAGTCAGCCGTTCCCCTCGTCCGGTAACGTTTTTTTATATTTGCTCAGGGAAACGCTTTATATAATATTTAATATATTGATCCCCAAAATCTTTTTCTGATTCTGGATACTCAATTCGGATTGTATAATAACTACCGAAATCTTTTTTTACAGTTTTCTGATAATAAATAATCCCGTCCGAATTCTTTCCGGATAAAAAATAACCCGTCTTTGAACGATGTTTGTAAGTCGTGTTCCACCCATGTTCTTCATTATATTTTATTCCATTCTGATAATGAATATCCAATGATTCACTTTCATTGGAAAAATGCTTCGATCTTTATTCCATTCTCTGAAAGGAATACCAAATTATTATCATTCTGGGCCATACACTGTTCAGGATAGTAAATATAATAATCTCCTTTTTCAATATATTCGCAAACCATTACAACCTCTTTATCTTTGGCATCTTTCTTTTCTGAAGCAGATGGTTTCGCATTTGCCTTTACTTGTTCAGTAACTTGTTCTGTTTCATTATTCTTATTATCCTCCATTAAAAAAAGAAAGATGGAAAAATAAATTGCCCCAGGTAAAAGGAACGCTAATATTCCTTTTCTAAGAGTATAAATTAAAGAAAATGAGAATATACTCACATTGCTGTTCCCCCATATAAAACGGCAAGAAAGAACTTCCTCGATATTACAATATGTATAAATCATAACTATGATGGAAAAAATACCCCCACAACCAAATACTACAAAATAATCCCAAAAAGAAAAACAATTCATTCTTAGCCCTAAGCCTCCTATAGCAAAATAACAACTTATAGCTACGACGTAAGGCAACACATTCGCAATCAACCAACAATTAAACGTTTTCATTTCTTTCTTCTAATTTTGATTTCAACATTTCATCACATTCGACAAATTCAAGTATCTTCTTTACAGAAGGAATAATATACTTCTTGGCAAATGAACCATCAGCCATCTCCACCCATATATGATTATTTGTCAACCAGTCATATTCACAAATATATCCATAGCCATAAGGATCAAACGCATCTATTCCTTCTTCAAATAAATGTTCCAGATATATTTCCGGCTTAGCCTTCCCATCCAGAGACTCTTTTGTTTTAATTGCATAATAAACTTTACCTTTATCCAATCCAAAATAAATAGAAGTTCCTTCTTTCCATGATTCCTTATAAAAATAAAACTCACGCTCCTTTAGGTCTGTCCGTAATCCACCTTTCACGCCACATTCCAAGGCCACAGATTGAATCATTTTTGTCATAATGGCATCTTTCACGGCTTCTATATAGGTCGGTATTTGCAAAACAGACTCTATATTTTCAGCTTTCGAAAGCAAATTAATAATTTCAGATTGAACTATCGTGCTCATATCTTGTCCTGTTAATTGTTTTAAATAATTTATATATTGATTTATTGTTTCACGGACCAACGGTCGGTGAACTGCAATCCCGACACATTGTCCCAGCCACTCTATAATAGTTTTTTTATAAGAAATACATCTATAATCAACTCCTCTCCCACTATCATCAGAGGCATATCTGCCGTCCGGTGTTAAATATAGAATCATATAATTTCCTACGCCATATTTCCCTATTGCATATTCATTATAACGTTTTAACTGTTCCGGCTGATCCTTGGCATAAAACTTATTTTCGATAATAACTGCCCAATTTGAACTTTCTATAAGAATGTCAATTCTTCCATATTCAGAAACTGCGACTTCTGTCCTTACCAACGCATTCCGGGAGTCAAAACCTTCTATCTGATTTATATCCAAAAACAGCTTTAAGAATGAGTTATGTAATCCGTGTGTTCCTTCAGGATTCAAGAGTTCTGCCAGAATAGTAGAATGAGTATTTTCATAATGGCTCACTCCTAAAATATGAAATATATTAAAACGAGTACCCATTATTTCCAAAATCTCATTATTCTTTTTTGACAATAAAGATATTTGAGATAAGAGGGTTTGTATTTTGTCCATAATAATAATATAATGAAGGGAGATGTACGAAAAACAACCTTACCCCCACGCTTGACCATACATAATAAAAATCCTATGTACGCTGTGTACTTGGCAAATATACAATAAAAAAAACTATCTTGCCTTATCTCTCATAAGCAAAACGTGGTTTTATAATTCAATGTTGCCAATGATCATCCATAATCAGCCATTTCACCCCCTCCAAACAGGCAAAAAACAGCCGGAGAGCAGCTTGAAAAAATTAAAACAGCTTCTAATTAATAAAAAAGCAAGCCACCAAACAGAAATATCCATTTATATTATCTAACTTTACGGATTCAAATATATTGGAGGTTTTATCACCATAAACCCGCATATCCGATATATCAGAGACGATAAAAAAGAAAAAAACAATATATAATGATTACAAAATGGAACTTTCAAACCCCAACAGAAGAAGAGTTACATAAGAGAGACAGGCTGGCAAGCCAACTGGGACTCAGTCCGGTCGTATGTCTTTTGCTCGTTCAGCGAGGACTCACCACTGTTGAAGAGGTGAAGAAATTCTTTAAACCCAGCTTGAACGACCTGCATGATCCATTCCTCATGCCAGATATGGAGAAGGCGGTCAAACGCTTGAATAAAGCACTGGGTAATAAAGAAAAGATTTTGATTTACGGAGACTACGATGTAGACGGTACGACTGCCGTCTCATTGGTCTACAAGTATTTGCGTCCTTATTCATCGGCATTGGATTATTATATTCCGGACCGGTATGACGAAGGATACGGGATTTCGTACAAAGGGATCAATTACGCCCGGGAAAACGGGATCACGCTAGTGATCTCGCTCGACTGCGGCATCAAGGCCATCGAAAAGATCGAATATGCCAAGCAGTTGGGGATCGATTTTATTATCTGCGACCATCACATGCCGGACGACACATTGCCCGATGCCGTCGCCGTACTGGATGCCAAGCGGGTGGACTCGGTCTATCCGTACGAACATCTGTCGGGATGCGGCGTCGGGTTCAAGTTCATGCAGGCATTCGCCAAAAGCAACAACTTCCCGTTTGCCGACCTGGAGAAACTGCTGGAGCTGACGGCGGTCAGCATCGCCTCGGACATCGTCCCCATCACCGGCGAAAACCGCATATTGGCTTACTACGGCCTGAAGCAGCTTAACAGCAATCCGAGCCTCGGCCTGAAAGGGATCATCGATATCTGCGGCCTGTCGGGCAAAGAGATCACGATCAGCGACATCGTCTTCAAGATCGGACCTCGCATCAACGCTTCCGGCCGTATGATGAACGGAAAGGAAGCGGTCGAACTGCTCCTGGCGAAGGATGTCGACGTGGCCCGCGAAAAGAGCGAGAGCATCAACCAGTATAACGAAGAACGCCGCGAACTGGACAAGAAGATTACAGACGAGGCGAACGCCATCATCGACGAATTCCAGAACATGGAAGACCGTAAGGCGATCATCGTCTACAATCCGGGATGGCACAAAGGGGTGATCGGCATCGTCGCTTCCCGCCTGACGGAAAAATACTACCGCCCGGCAGTCGTCCTGACGAAATCGTCCGAACTGATCACTGGTTCCGCTCGCTCGGTCACGGGATTCGACATATACAAAGCAATCGAAAGCTGCCGCGACCTGTTGGAAAACTTCGGTGGCCACACGTATGCCGCCGGCCTCTCCCTGAAAGAGGAAAACCTGGACGCTTTCACCCAGCGGTTCCTCAAGCTGGCCGCCGACGAGATCATCCCCGAACAGATGACGCCGCAGATCGATATAGATGCCGTGCTGGACCTGCAAGATATCAACGCCAAGTTCATGAGTGAGTTGAAAAAGATGAATCCGTTCGGCCCGGACAACCAGAAGCCCGTATTCTGCTCGCTCGGAGTCAAGGATTACGGGACCAGCAAGCTGGTAGGGAAAGACTTGGAACATATCAAACTGGAATTGATCGACGACAAGTCGAACACACCGATACACGGCATTGCTTTCGGCATGCACCAGCACAATACGCATATCAAGAACATGAAGCCTTTCAATATCTGCTACACCATCGAGGAGAACACCTACAACGGCAACACCTCTATCCAGCTGATGATCAAAGACATCAAACCCGACGATATATGAGGAGGACAGGTGGACGTCTACCATAAGATATTAGAGAAGTATTGGGGATACCCTGCTTTCCGTCCCCTACAGGAGGATATTATCCATTCCGTCTGTGCCGGAAGAGACACGCTCGGCCTGATGCCGACGGGAGGCGGCAAATCGGTCACCTTCCAGGTTCCGGCATTGGCGATGGAAGGGATTTGCCTTGTCATTACCCCGCTTATCGCTTTGATGCGCGACCAGGTCGACAATCTGCGCCGGGTCGGGATCAAAGCTACGGCTGTATATTCGGGCATGGGCCGGCAGGAAATCGTTGCGGAATTGGAGAATTGCGTTTCCGGACAATACAAGTTCCTGTACGTTTCGCCCGAACGGCTTGCCACCGGATTATTCAGGGAAAAGCTACAGGCCATGAACGTCTGCCTGTTAGTGGTGGATGAAAGCCATTGTATCTCGCAATGGGGCTATGACTTCCGCCCTTCCTATCTCCATATCGCCGACATTCGGGAGCAACTGCCCGGCGTGCCGGTACTGGCACTGACGGCGACTGCCACGCCCGAAGTCGTGGACGACATACAGAGACGATTGCTTTTCAAGGAGAAGAATGTGTTCCGGACAAGCTTTGTCCGTCCGAACCTTGCCTACATCGTGCGCCGTACGGAAGACAAGCTGAGCACACTGGCCTACATACTCGGAA
>OLQN01002825.1_pt1 | contig 11221 bp, 10 predicted proteins | sample 1673181 | NCBI WGS metagenome assembly OLQN01 (sample SAMEA3136763, study PRJEB25190) | human gut metagenome | biome: human gut; feature: human-associated habitat; material: faeces | place: Austria | collected 2013
TGGAATAGCTGTGTTCTCGGTTTAAATGTTATTGCAGCGTTTTTGACTGAGTCACGAGGAACAATCGTTGTATTGCTGGCACTCTTTTTGGTATATGTTATAATTGCGGATAAAAAAACGAGAAACAGAATTTTAACTGCGGTCTGTGCGATTGCATGTGTCGCTGTTGTGGTTTCTTTTGTTGTACCGACAGTTGCGCAGCAGTTTTCAAATATTATTAAATCTGTAATGATTGCATTTGGAGATAGCAGTGAGACAATTGAAAATTTTGGAGGAAATTCATCAACAGGACTTGAATCCAGAATGATTCAATTATATGGCATTACTTGGATGATTATGCATAATGCCATATTTGGACTTGGAGCCAGTTGTCACACAAGAGGAAAGCTAAGTTATTATATAAATGGTGCATGGTCTGTCCGAGATACAATTGATAATGGATATGTTGCATATTTTGTAGAGGAAGGTCTGCTAGGAGGACTTGCGTGCTTTAGTCTTTTTTTCTCGCTTCTTAGAACCTCGTGGAAGAGGGCGACATTCAAAAATGCGGAAAACCTGAATAATGGCTTTTTCCTTTGCTTTCTATCATATGTTGCAGTTATGCTGTCAGTTGCAGATATTTCACAATTATTATGGGTAATTATAGCACTGTATATTATTTATAATTCTGAATTAAAAGCATGAGGGAAAAGAAATGATTTATAAAAGTAGAGATATTCGGTGGGCAAAAATTAGACTGATGTTATGTTCAAGTGGCTGGAAACGAGCAAAATATCTTAAGAAAAAACAAATTTTTTATGCAATGGGAGAGGACTGCTATTATCATACAAGAGATTTGCCCGCAGAGCCTTTTCTTGTTAAGTTGCATGATGATGTCCGCATTGCGGCGGGCGTTAGATTGATCACGCATGATATTGCGTCTTATATGGTAAACAAAATGCCTGAGTACGAACAAATAGGAAAGGCACACTATTATATGGGAACAATCGAGATATTTGATCATGTGATGATTGGAGCAAATAGCCTAATATTGCCTAATACTAAAATTGGTCCAAACGTAATTGTTGCAGCAGGAAGTGTTGTTACGAAGGATGTACCTGAGGGAGTAATCGTTGCGGGAGTTCCTGCTAAAGTAATAGGGAAGTTTGATGACTTTGCCAAAAAGAGAATAGAAAAGACAAAATGCGCTCCAGAAAAAGAAGATGGGATTGATAAGATAATAGAGTATTATTGGGGAGAAAATAAATGAGAAATATCTTGGTACTGATGTCTACATATAACGGAGAAAAGTATCTAAAAGAACAGATAGACTCCATTCTTGCTCAAAAAAATGTTGAAGTAACTATACGAGTTCGAGATGATGGATCGACAGATGGTACGATTCGTATTCTGGAAGAATACCAAAAATGCGGCAAACTTAATTGGTACTCTAGCACAAATATGGGACCGGCAAAATCATTCTTGGATTTGGTATATAACGCACCGTTAAAGTACGACTATTATGCTTTTTGTGATCAAGATGATTATTGGAAAGAAGATAAACTTTATAAAGCGATAGAAAGACTTGAACACTTTGATGACAAACCAGCATTGTATCATTGTGAGCTTGAAATTGTTGATGAGAATTTAGAACATATAAAAATGACCAGAAATTGCAATAAAACCAAGTTTATAGATCAAACTTTGATGGTCTTTTATATTCCAGGTTGCACTATGGTATTCAATAATTGTTTGATGAGAAAAATTCAGGAAAGAAAGCCGGAGTTTGATCTAATAACGATGCATGATTGTTGGTTGTATTATATCTGCCTCGGAATTGGTGGAAAAATCATATCAGATAAAAATGCGTATATCCAGTATAGACAACATGGAAATAATGTTATTGGAGCAAAACGAATTTCGATAAGAAAAAAAATCCAAATGATATGCCAGCAAAACGGTTCCCCACGAGCGAAGATGATTGATGAAATCATAAGACTCTATGGACAAGATATGAAAAAAGAAATGCTTTCAAAATATAAGACTTTTGCCAGTTATCCAAAGTCCATAAAGGCAAAAAATTATTTTTTTAAGCAATCAACAGAAAACGTTTTTTCCACGAGGGAATTGCAGAAGGCAAAACTAAGGATTTTATTTGGATCGCTGTAAAAACAATAACGAAAGGAAATACATATATAATGTCAACTTCACTGAAAAAGGGATTGGCATATGTTTTTATAGCCAATTTCATAAATTTAGGATTTAATCTGATAACTAATTTTGTTCTCCCGAAAGAGCTGAGTGTGGAAAGCTACGCTACAATAAAAACATTCCAGCTATATGTAAGTTATGCTGGTTTATTTCACTTTGGATTTGTTGATGGAATGTACCTAAAATATGGAGGAAAAAACATTAAAGAACTCCGGCGTGAAGATTTAAGGACAAACCTTTCAACTTTAAGGTTGTTTGAAATTGCTGTTACGATTGTTTGTGCTATTATTGCGATAATTTCAAAGCAAGAAGTTTTGGTGTTTTTTTCGCTTTCAATTCTTCCGTTGAATTTAGCAAACTATTTCAAACAATTATATCAAGCAACGGGTGAGTTCTCACTTTACGGAAAAATCATGAATGCAAATACGATTTTGATTTTCTTTGCAAACATGATTTGGATTTTCTTAATAAAAACAGATAATGCTCTTTGCTTTCTGCTGAGTAATGTTGCGGTTTATTTTATTGTATGGATTGTATTGGAACTCAACTGTAGAAAACTTATTGGTAGCAAAAATGATGAAAATACATTTTCATTTGATGAGCTGATAAAAAATATAAAAGCGGGTATATTATTAACTGTTGGAAATCTGTCATCAGTTGTACTTACAAGTATGGATCGATGGTTTGTAAAAGCTCTTATGACTACGCTTGCATTTGCACAGTACTCATTTGCTGTTAGCATGGAGAACTTTATGAATGTCGCAGTCACACCTGTTACAACTACATTATATAATTACTTTTGTAAGGCAACAGATGAAGTTAAGGTAAGAAAAGCAAGAAATTATGTGATGATTTTTGCCGCATTGATTGTATCCTGTGCATTTCCTGCTAGATTTATTTTGGAAGTATATTTAACAAAATATATCGATTCTGCTAAGGTGATGTTTTTGCTTTTTGCGGCACAGATTTTTTATATTGTCATAAAAAGCATTTACGTCAATCTCTATAAGGCACAAAAAAAGCAGAGTATTTATTTTATAAAACTCACAGCGATTATTATTGTGGGATTTGTGTTTAATGTAATATGCTATAACCTTTATAAGGTAAAGGAAAGTTTTGCAGTGGGTACATTGCTATCGGCTGTATGCTGGTACTTTTTATGTTTACCTGATTTTAAGTGGATAAAATATAACACCAAGGAAAAGCTGTATCCTTTTATTCAGACGTGCGCTTTTTTAGTATGTGGATTTTGTTTTAGTGCTATCCCTGGATTTTTCATTTATATTTTTGAAATAATGGTTGTGACATGGATTTCTTTTCCTAAGGAGACAAAGTTCATTATTAATGAGGCAAAAAGCAAGTTGGCTCACTTAAAGTAACATGATCAGAATAGCCTGAACATTATAAAAAGGTCGAAGTATTCCGCTTCTGACTAAAATAGGATGCGTTGAGCTGTTGTCTGAAAGAAATCAAGGAGAAAAGTAAAAATGAGTCAGCTTTTAATTATTACCAAAAAAATCCTTACTAATATTCTAGCAGCTCTATATAAACCTTTTGGCTTTTCATGCTTGCTTTCTTTTTTTGCTCTGTTTTTTTACCTTTATGCCTATTACCCGTCTGAAGCCGGAAAAGGTTGGAAAGCAGCAATCCATACATGGTTTACTGCATTCAAAGTATCCTCTTTTTTTAGAAAGTTATTCTTGCTTGTTTTTGTCACCTCAATGATCCTGTTCCGGACGCTATTGAATCGGGACTTGTGGATGAATCCTTTGTCCGATGTAATGGGCGGCTGGGGCATCTGGGAAACGGTGAACGGAGAAAGACAGCTGACGACCGAGTGCATCGAGAATGTGATCCTGATGATGCCGTTCACCGGGATGGTGATGTGGACGTTTGATGTTGAGAAGGGTGTAGTATGGAAAAGCACAAAGCTTGGCCTGATCTTCTCCGTGAGCATCGAGATGCTGCAGTTGCTGCTTCGACTGGGGACATTCCAAGTGTCAGACATCGTGTACAACACGCTTGGCGGTATGCTTGGTGGACTGTGTTACATAGTGGGAAAGAAAGTACACGAAAGGCTGTCAAAATAGAGAATAATATGATATACTGGGGCAAACGAGACTGACTGTGTCTCAGGTGGGGCCCTGACTCTGGGGCCACGGGAGACCGTGGCTCTTGCTGCTCTAATAATCACACACCTCTACGCGGTGAGCAGCAGGCAACAATCTAAGGATTGGCTGAGATGTGAAGAACTACAGAAAAAATATGTGAGAGGGATATGAATGACAAAAAAATCAGACGAGGATTCCATTCATCCTTCGGAAACTGCCTATGATAAAGCCATAAAAAGAATGGAAGAACGAGAGACACATATTTTTAATACTCCGGCTATGCAAATTGCCGCAGATGCTGCAGAACAAATAAGAATTCAACAGGCACCATTGATTCAAGCTTTACAGCCCCTGCAAGATGCTTTGCAACCATATCATAATTTAATAGATCAAAATAGCTTGGGACTTGTTGCGGAATCTCTATCTTCTGTGGCCCAAACAATAGTTCCCGATAATGCAGTGGGCTCAATGACAGAATCTTTGAATGTTGTAGCAACAGCAATACAGCCGTACCAACAAGATATGAATTTATTCAACTCAAATGTTCTAGCCGCTTTTGAAGCTGCAGCAATTACGCCAGAACTACGGGATTTTCGTACACAGTTTGAAGTTAATGTCCAAGAAATGGGAGATGGTATGTCTGCTATTTCTGATTATGTAAATGGATTGACTTCACAGTGGGACAATGCGCTTGGAGTGGCTAATGTATTAGAGCGTAGTATTGCAGCACAAAATCTCGCTATGGTAAGAATGCTGCCCTGCTACAGTGATTTAGAGCTGCCGCGTGGAAGTAAAAAGGTATTAAGGTCTTTGACAAAAACGACTGCTAAGAAATTGATGCAGTCCGATGAGATTCAGTTTGATCCAAAGGAAAAAGACTTTTATCACAAAGATTCACCAGAAAGTAAGCTATCGGCAGATCAAATCACGGTGGTAGAGAGTTCGCTGGAGCTGTTTGCGGAGTTTACACTTGATGAGTTGCTTTCATTTGAAAGTAAATTGGAACAGAATTTTGCTTTTGCTGTTCGGCATCCAGTTGGCGTTAGAATATATGAAATTCTTCAAAATTGGAAGAACTTTGTAAGCTTTGAGAATATTACATATTATCATGCAAGAACGTTAGGTGAAAATCAACGACCTTTTCATGACTCTGAGATGATGAAAGCACCTACCAATGTTTCAGCACACGGCCGTTATAATGAAGTTGGAAGAAGCTGCTATTACATAGCTGAAACCAAGGACGGCGCATTAAAAGAAATTTACAAGCACAGTGGCAAAACCAAACCTCGTGTGCAAGTAATTGGGCTGAAAGCCATAAAATCGGCTAAATTACTTGATTTGTCTGGAGATGTAAAAGAAACTAATCGTTTCGTAGAGCACCTGAGATTTACAGTAGAAAACGATGAGGGAAGAACGGTGCAAGAATATTTACTGCCTAATTTTGTAGCTTCGTGCTGTAAAGAACTGGGAATTGACGGCATCAGATATAAAAGCACTGGATATAAATGCTGTGTTCTTTGGAAAGACGATTATTTTGAGAATGTCGAGGGCAGCAGAGAGATAATACCATATTAAAAATCCAAGGAAATATGTGAAGAAGATGCATAAAGTGCGGGGGTGATAAAATGGTTGACTTATATAAAAAATATTATCTTGATAGCGAGACGATCAAAGAGATTCTACAGAATGGAATTGTTGTGTTCGATACTTCTGCATTGCTGGATTTATATTACTATTCTTCAGAAACCATAAATGAGATTTTTAATAAGGCATTCAATTATCTCAAAGGTCGGCTATGGATACCTGCACAGGTATACTTTGAATATTTAAAGAACAAAAGCAAGGTTTCAGAAAAACCAATCCTTTCGTATGAGCGACTATTAACGAAACAAAGCAAAGATGGTGGATATGTTAATTCAATCGTAGACAAGGCAAAGATGCTCCAAGGGCAAAGTTTAGGCGAGATAAAAAATCAATTGAAGACACTGAAGGAACAAACATTAGGAACGGATAAGCACCCATATTTGTCTCCAGATGTGTATGCAGAATATGAAAGTGTATTGTCTGTTGTTGAAAATCAATTGACTGATTTTTCAACTAAGACAGCAGACTTCCAGACAAGAATACAGAAAGAAATTGAAAAGAAAATCACAGAGTTGCAGAGTGATCTGCTACCTGATAATGTGAATAACGCCATAGAAAGCAGTTTTCAAATTGGAAAAGAGTATTCTTTTTCAAAAATGATGGAAATTGCTAGAGAGGGAAGTTTTAGATATAGCGAAGAAATTCCTCCTGGATACGAAGACGGTAAAGAAAAGACTGGCCTCCAAAAATATGGAGACTTGTTTGTATGGAATCAAATCCTTGATTGTGCAAAATCAAAGCAAAAAGATTTTATCTTTGTAACAAATGATGTAAAGATAGATTGGTACGAGGAAGATAAAAGAACTCCTCGATTTGAGTTGCTAAAAGAATTTCGTGAACAAGCAAATAAGCGAATATGGCTTCTTTCAATGAAGAATTTTATTTATCACGTCAATTTATTGCTGGATGATCAAATTCACGAAAATGTATTGCAAGATATAGATTCCGTGCAGGATGAAAAAGAAAATGACAAGATCCGAAAAGAACTATCTGCAGATGACATTCAAAAGATTTTTAATAATTTGATAGTTAAACCCATTTATGTGATCGATAAAATTCCAAAGAATGAGTCAATTAGGCTGTTTGATAACCCGGATATTTATGAAGCGGAAGATGAAAATGGTCGAAAATTTAGAATAATAACTACCATTGTTGGAGGAGGAAATTACGCCAGGGTTTTGCATGGAATGACAAATGCGTTCGAGCTGAAGAAATTGTATGAAACCGGTAATGAGCATTATTGGTACTACAATTTTATAATAGCAAAAAATGAGGCACTCGTAGAGAAAATCATGGAGCATATGGGAAAAACCAAAGTTAGAAAGCTATTTGCGGATCATTCAATACAGACAGCAGTATGCTATCTTAATGAGGATCAAAATATAAATATTGCAAAAGCAAATTTTGATATTTGATGAAATTATCATTGCTTTTTGTAATTGAAATAGTACACAAAATGTAAGAGGTAACAAAAATGCACAGAACCAAAGGAAGCAAGAATCGCGCCAAGACCGACTTCGATGCACAGATCGCAAAGCTGCAGAAGGACAAAGCTCTCTTAGAAGAGGGCCTAGCCAAGACGGTTGCTCAGATCGAGGAGTTAAAGACAGACATCAAGTCTATGCGTGAATCGCTGAAGCCGCAGAGAGCTGAGATCAAGCAGGTCGAAAAGGAAATCGCCAAGCTCGAAGCCAAGAAAGCCAAAGCAGATGCTAAAGCCGCTGAAGAAGCAAAGAAGGCTGAAGCTGAGAGTGTGGTTAAGAGAATGTTAGCCAGCGGGATGAGTGCGGACGAGATTCTGGAAAAGCTGAAATAAACAAGAACCCAAGAAAAAATAAATGCCGTGTGGACAAACTGAACTCCAGGAGTTCACACGGTATATTTTGAGAGTCACTATATAGTTTGTGACGGAAATAAAAAGGAGCGTGAGATAAAATGAATTTATCAAAAATACATCATATTGCAATCATCGTATCTGACTACGAAGCTGCAAAGGATTTTTATGTGAACAAATTGGGCTTCTCTGTTATCAGGGAAAATTATCGCCCGGAGCGCAAGGACTGGAAGCTGGATCTGCGTGTCAATGAACACACAGAGCTGGAGATTTTCGCTGAGGAAAATCCTCCGAAGCGTGTGAACCGACCGGAAGCTTGTGGGCTACGTCATCTTGCGTTCTGCGTGGATAGCGTGGAGCAGACAGTCAGAGAACTGGCAGAAGTTGGCATTGAATGTGAGCCGATCCGTGTGGATGATTATACCAGCAAGAAGATGACTTTCTTCCATGACCCGGACGGACTGCCGCTGGAGCTGCACGAATAATTATGGGAGAGAAAAGAGCATATAAAGCCAGAAAGCCCGGTGGAGGCCGGAAGAAGCTGAAGCCGGAGTACGATGCCGGGAAAAATCTGAAAGAGCAGATGGAAAGTGCTGTGGCACTTTATAATTCTGAGATGTCCTTGCAGGCCATCGCCGATGCTCTGAACCTAAATCCCATCAAGGTACGGAAGCTGCTCATCACGGCAGGTGTGTATGAATCAGAAGTGGCGGAAAAAGTAAAAAACACTTTTGAAGAATACCGAGAAACACAGGACTACAAAACCTCCATACTCTCAACTGCAAACACCCTGAAACTTTCCAAAGCCTCTGTTACCTCGTATCTGCCTTATAAAAAGGGCGTGTACTTCCAAAGTACAGAAAAGGAGAAAATCAGTGTTGGAGCAGAACGGCAGCGGAGATTTAGAGCAATGAAGCGATGGAGGGTTGATCCGACAGAAGAAAACTTCTGGGGTGTGGTTCTGGCCTATACTGGAGTAAAATTTAAGACGTACTCCGGGTTGCCATTCTCTTACGAAATTAAAAAGGGCAGGAACGGCGAGTACACAAAAGAACTGTGGATCGATCGCAGAGAGAATAGTAAAAGCCTGGCGTGGAGTTCCGTGCGGCTAGCTCTGAGCCATATTAAAAAGGTAGGAGAAGTAGTTGAACGACCGAAAGCACTGGGCGATATCCGGGGTGTGACCTATATATACGGAATGTTCTATCGGTTCGGGCTAATCGATGTGCCGGATGAAGCAAAAGAAAAGATGAAGAAAGCGTTCAGCAAATCGTCCTGACACGGATGCCGCAGAGGGTGCGGAAAAGAAGAATCACCCAATGTTTGAGTCACTGCGTGACCCGGAGATTACACAAAAAATCCGCCTGCGGAATGAACCACAGGCGGCTGAAATCACATTATAGCTTATTCAAAAAGTCTTCCAGAACACGGTTCCACTTTTCGGGGTACTCATAGAACATCAGGTGACCGCCCATGACGTAGGTGTCGTAACCGGGAAGCTGTGTTTCGACAAAGGGCTTTGCAATGTCCTGCCAGTGTTCTGCAATGAACATCAGGCTGGGCAGAGTTGCACCGATGTCTTTTGCGGTCTCCAGATAGTTGGAGAACACAGCGTCGCAGAACAGCTGACGGCAGATCCAGTACGGCGTGCGGCCGGAAATATCCAGCAGATACTCCAGCTCATCAGGCTCCATCTTATGCTGGATCATGACGCCAGTCGCATATTCGCTGAAGAATTCACGGCAGCCCTCAGAAGAAGTCAGCACCTGCGTGGCGACCTGAGACAGCTCTTCAATCGTGCCCTCAGTCCACCACTTCGGGTCAGGGGAGAGCGGGAGCGGAGACATATCGATAGTCACAACGCCGCGTAGCTTGTCTTTGCCGAACTGCTGCACGTAGCTCCATGTGTCAAGGTTGCCCGTGCTCCAGCCAATCAGGACAATATCTTTGAGACCCAATGCATCAATCAGACCTGCTACATCGCGGCCGTGAGTCAGGTAGTCGTTGCCATCCACGGTTTTGGCAGAATAGCCTTGGCCGCGAGGATCGATAGCAATGACACGATATTCAGAGGAGAAATACTCCAGTTGGTTCTTGAAAATCTCACCAGAGAAGGTCAGGCCGGGAATGAAGACCAACGGTTTACCTTTGCCATGAGAAAACCTCCCAACAAAACCTATAAATCGAATTGGCTTGTCTGAATTATATATCTGAAAAAGAGAAAAGTAATAGCTTGATAGAAACTGCACTGCTGTAATCTACAAAAATTTTCAGTGCATGAATATCAGTAACAGTTACACAATGTTAAAATAGCAATATGTCTACGATGAGCAGACGCAACACCTGTCTGCCGCAGTATTTTTACTTTATAAGACATCTCTATGGATGACGGTAAGGTTCGATTTTGAACTTTGCCGTTTTTCTTTTTATTTAAAATTATAAATTTTTTCAGAACTGTATTCCAAAACAGCTCTGCGGATTCCTATTAGTGTAGGGGTTTTCAAAATCTTTTGTGAAACGGCTTTCCTCTAGTTTTATGAGTGGAAAATAAACAAAATCTATGTTCTAAAATTAGGTAGTTCAACAAAATTTAAAAAACTGGTTGCCAAACACCCATTTTAGATTGTTATAGGTAGAGGGGAACGTTGGAAAAATGAATTTTCTTTGAACTTTCAAAAGACCCGGTTTAAAAACACCCCTTTAAGTTTGTATAGGGTGTAAGGACTATTTTCTCAAACAGACCTATTCGCTGTTGGTCTCACCCCCGAAAATCCCTAATTCCTTACAAAGGCACATCGCACCTTGAAAATTTCATGAGCCACCCCAGCAGGATAACTCTGGTACTGAATGTGCATTCTGCGCGTCTTACCGGAAAATACGCCGGAGAAAATCGGGCAGGAACGGGCTGGGACAGAGTGGACGGTAGTTAAGAGCAAGATTCGCCTTTGTATACGAAACCGCTCCTGCGGACGATTCCTCCATGGCGGCATCTTGATGGGGATTGTGCTCCCCATACCCTCACATCGTGCAAAATCACATGATTTTGCCTGTTGGTGGCCTGCTACAGCAGGTCACAGCCGGAGTGCAGATGCACTGCCGGGAAAATCAAATTCTTGATTTTGGAAAGGAGACCCCATGCCACGAACAAAGAGAAAAGTGAAATCTATCGTAAAGACAAAAGTAATCTCCGCACGAGTTACAGAAGTAGTACATGAACTTTTACACCAGCAGGCAGAAGATGCCGGGATGACCCTCTCTCAATTTGCAGCGCAGATGCTGATGAAAGGCCGCGTGGATACCTCGTATGTATTCTATGTCCACCCGGACGAGATCGAAGCCATCACACGGGAGTTTGCCGCCATCGGAAACAACCTGAACCAGATCGCGGCTTTCTTCAACAGCGGCGGTATCCAGTCCCGTGCGATGCACGAAAACATCAACC
>OLQN01002850.1_pt1 | contig 11151 bp, 8 predicted proteins | sample 1673181 | NCBI WGS metagenome assembly OLQN01 (sample SAMEA3136763, study PRJEB25190) | human gut metagenome | biome: human gut; feature: human-associated habitat; material: faeces | place: Austria | collected 2013
CGGCGTGCCGTATGTCGCGATGCTCGCGTTCATGCTCGTCAAGGCGGGTTCGCTCGGCATCAAGGCAGTCAACGCCGGGCTCGACAACGCAGTTGTCATGTGCATCCTGCTCGTCGGCGGCGCTTTCCTGTTTGCACTGTCGGATATGATGCTCGCCGTCAACTCTCTGCGTAAGCCGCGCCCGTCATACGGCTACAAGATAACCTGCATCGTAACATATTTCACGGCGCAGTTCCTGCTCGCGTCAACAATATTTGTAATTTCCGCCTGACTCAAGGCGCAGCCCCGAAAGGAGACAGCATATGCTCGGAACAGGCACATGGCATTTAAAAATCGGCAACATGTTTTATAGCGGAGATATAACGCTTCGCGTTTTTGACGACAGCGGCAAATACGGCTTCGAGATAATCGAGCCGAAGATGACCGCGCCGGAAGTTGAAATAAAGAGACTTTCGACCGTCGGCAACCACCTGTCCGCGACCGTCACGGCGCGCGAACTGCGCGGCAGAGACGCCCAGATTGAGCTCGATTTCACCGACACCTCCGTCAGCGGAAGCGCAAAGGTTCCGCTCATCGGCACGGTGACGATAAAAGAGGGCACGAAGATAGCCGAATAAAGCAAAAAACAGCGACCGACCGCAGCGAATTTCCGTTGCGGTCGGTTTTGTAATTGCGTTTGCGAGATGGACACATATATAAATTGGGGTTACGGATGTAAATGGCGGCGATAAATAGTTGCATAATATTACAAATCAGCATAATTATGCAGTAGGGCGGATATCATCCGACGGCGAACTCCGCACAATCTTATTGTCGTGCAACTTGTAGGATGCGGCGACTCGACGCACCGCTGCCGCGACAGCGGCACGATGTGAATTTGTAGGATTTATACCCTACCTTCGCGACCTACCATAATCAAACGATATGCACTACCCGCGTTTCGGCATTTTCTTTTTGTTCGAAAAAGAAAACACCTGCAAAAGAAAAGCAACCGCGGGGTTTCACCCCGAGACCCCGACAACGCCGCGCCGCAGCATATAGCTTGCAGCTCTCAGTCGGCAGCTCGGCATATTCGCCCGTAAATTCGCTTCGCTCAAACAATACGGGCTCGTGCGTCTTGCTTCGCAAGCCGTTCAGCCCTCTCAAAACATAGTCGCCTATCGCCCTTGGAGCGGGCGCTATGCTCCTTGTTTTTCGCCAACATCGCCTCGCTTCATCCGCCACCGGCGGCGCTTCGGTGATGTTGCCCGCTCCTCAAAGAAAGCTATCAAACACTGCGGCGCGGCTATTGTAAGTCTGATTATAAGTGTTAGTCGAGTCGCCCGCTTTTGCTTTGCTATAATTCAAGTGTTCCGCAAATTCCAATTCGCAAATGACCGCTTTTTTGAAACTATATTAAGCAAATTCGCGAGCATTGCTTTTTTGCTGTTATTCTTTAATTGTATTGAACTTATATTGACGCAAGAGTATAATTAATATATATTTTCAATTAACATCAATCCTAAAAAAGGAAGGTGCGGAAAATGAAAGAAGTGAAATCCCCAAAGAAGCCTCTGATATTCTACTACGGCATTGCGCTGCTCGTCATTGTGCTGTTCAATGTGATTGTGTCTCCCCTGCTCGTCAAGGCGCGGGTGACGGAAGTCGACTACGGCACATTCATGAGCATGATTGAGCAGAAAAAAATCGGCAATGTCGAGGTCGATGACGATCAGATAATCTTCACCGACAAGGACGACGCGAAGAAAATCTATAAGACCGGCGCGATGAACGACCCGACGCTGACTCAGCGGCTCTACGACTCCGGCGCGAAGTTCTCAAAGGATATCGAGACGACGACCTCGCCGTTGGTGAGCTTCCTGCTGACTTTTGTGCTCCCGCTGATAATCTTCATCGGACTCGGCCAGTATATGGGCAAGAAGCTGATGGAACAGGCGGGCGGCAAAAACTCCATGGCGTTCGGCTTCGGCAAGAGCAACGCGAAGGTCTATGTCCCGTCGACCCAGGGCATACATTTCAGCGACGTTGCGGGTGAAGACGAGGCGAAAGAGAGCCTTTCGGAGATAGTCGACTATCTTCACAATCCAAAGAAATATTCCGACGTCGGCGCGTCGATGCCCAAGGGCGTTCTGCTTGTCGGCCCTCCCGGAACAGGTAAAACAATGCTTGCACAACGTATGCCGAGCATACTTCCCGACCTTTCGTTTGACGAAGCTTTGGAAGTCACAAAAATACATTCAATCGCCGGACTTTTACCGAAAGACCAACCGCTTATTTTAAACAGACCTTTCAGAAGTCCACACCACACGATTTCATCTGCAGGTTTGTCAGGCGGAGGTTCAACTCCAAAACCGGGTGAGCTTTCCCTCGCACACAACGGCATACTTTTCCTTGATGAATTACCTGAATTCAGACGTGATTCGCTTGAAGTTTTGCGTCAGCCGTTAGAGGACGGAAACGTCACAATTTCAAGAGTAAACGCAACTCTCACCTACCCTTGCAACATTATGCTTATAGCAAGTATGAACCCTTGCAAATGCGGTTATTTCGGTGACAGTCGCAGACAATGTACCTGTACTCCGACACAGGTTAATCGTTATCGCAGTCGAATATCGGGTCCGTTGCTTGACAGAATTGACATTCAAGTTGAAGTATCGAATGTTGATTATGAAGATTTAAGCTCGACCGAAAACAGTGAAACAAGTGCCGAAATAAAAAAACGTGTAAACAAAACACGCAAACTGCAACTTGAAAGATACAAAGATTACAATATCTACTCAAATTCACAGCTTGACGCAGGTATGCTTAAAAAATTCTGTCCGCTCGGCGAAGAAGAAAATGCAATTTTACGTGCCGCATTCGACAATCTCGGTTTGAGTGCCAGAGCGCACAGCCGTATTTTGAAAGTCGCTCGTACCATTGCCGACCTTGAAGGCTCAGAAAACATAAAAAGTGAACACATAGCTGAGGCAATACAATACAGAAGTCTTGACCGCAAATATTTTGAATAGCCACAACTCAGTAAATGATTAATCGTTCACTGTGCCGGAATGTCAGCAAATTGTCCGAAACGTGCATAATATTATTTTTATTATAATTTACAGCTATAAAAAAATGACAGGTAAGCCTATCTTTGATATACGGCTTGCCTGTACACTTTTATATATACGCTGACGCAGTAAACCTTAATTGTTTACTGCGTTTTTTATTGTTCTTCAGGATATTTCAGTCCCCATTCATTACGAATATCGGTCATAATTTCCATAACGTCTTTTGTATACTCCCTAAGCATACAACCGCTTCGCTTTGAAATCTCCTCCTCCATATCCTCCATTTCATACTGCAACGCTCTTTCGGTTTCACCCTCACAGATTTCTTTTCGCTCGCCTGTTTCGGTGCAGACAATCGTCGCCTTACACGCTCTCGGATATTCCATAATCTCGATATATCCCTTATCACCGCATATAACACATCTTTTCGGTTGTTTTGTATGAAGCGACAATGAAATAACCGTCATTTGTCCCTCTTTGTTCGTCATAACAATTCCCGACATTTCATCAACACCGCTCGGTGCAAATTTTACCGTTGAAATTACATTGTCGGGCTTTGACTTCAAAAAACATCTTGCAAGCGAAATTGCATAAACACCAATATCAAGCATTGCTCCGCCCGCCAAATTCATATTGAAAAATCTGTTTTTCATATCATAGTCCTTGTAACTTCCGAAATTCGCCTGTATCATACTCACGTCACCGATTTCACCGTCCGCAACAAGTTTCATAAGTTTTTTGTATAGCGGCATATGATAAATCGTCATTGCCTCGGCAAGTACAAGATTTTTCCCGTCAGCCTTTTTTAAAGCCTTTTCCAACTCAACGCTGTTTAATGTTATCGACTTTTCACACAAAATATGCTTTCCGTTTTCAAGTGCCTTCATAATAAAATCAATATGCGTGTTATGAGGTGACGTTATATAAATAACGTCCACATTGTCGTCATAAAACATATCGTTCAAATCTTCATACACCTTTTCAATTCCGTACTTGTTTGCAAAATCAACGGCTTTGCTGTGCGTTCTGTTGCCTACGGCGTAAAGTTTGCGTCCAACGTCTTGCATTGCCTGTGCCATCTGATTTGCCACAACGCCCGTACCAAGCACCGCCCAATTTAATTTATTCATTTCAACCGCCTCCTCCGATATAATTTTATTATACTGATTTCACAGATAAATTTCAATAAAAAAAGAGGTATTTCTTATTTAAAATACCTCAATTAATATTTACTTATCCCCAAACTTCGTCGGCAATTTCCTTTACAAGTTTCAATTTTGCCCATTGTTCTTCTTCTGTAAGCTTATTACCTATTTCGCAAGATGCAAAACCGCACTGCGGACTTAGGCAAAGTCTTTCAAGCGGAACATACTTTGCCGCCTCGTGTATTCTCTTGATAACATCTTCTTCGTTTTCAAGTTTAGGCGACTTAGTTGTGATTAAGCCCAAAACAACTTTTTTATCGCTTGATACCTTTGCAAGAGGTTCAAAACCGCCCGAACGCTCATCATCATATTCAAGAAGAAGTGCGTCAACATTTTCTCTTGCAAAAACATAATCCGCAACAGGGTCATATGCACCGCTTGTGAAATATGTTGAATGATAGTTACCACGGCAAATATGAGAAGTAATCACCATATCAGCCGGCTTATTTTCAAGTGCAAGATTGTTTACCTTTAGAAGCTGTTCCTTAACGGTTTCAATATCAATGCCAAGTGACTGGTATCTCTGTGCTGCCGCATCACCTACAACCGCACCCCAAGTACAGTCGTCAAGCTGAAGATTACGGCAGCCTGCATCGTAAAATTGCTTTATAACGTCACTGTAAGCCGCCGCAATATCTTTAATCAATTCGTCATTGTCAGCATAAAACTTTCTTGTACCCTCAATATTATTCGGCACAATAAATTGTTGGAAAGTTTGAGCCGGTGCAGGAATAGTGTATTTGGCAACTGTATTCTCATCCTCAAATTGCTTTAAAAATTTAAAGTATTCAACAAACGGATGTGCCTTTGCCTTGATTTTACCAACCAAATATGTATCGTCAAGTTTTGCAAGTTCCGCATCAAACTTAACTCCGTTTCCCGTGTCCTCATGCTCAACGCCCTCAAATCCCCACATAAAATCAAGGTGCCAGAAAGTTCTTCTGAACTCGCCGTCTGTGATTGCGTGGAAACCAAGTTCTTTTTGCTTTGCTACTAATTTAGTTATTTCTTCATTTACAATTTTATCGTATTCGTCTTTTTGTATCTCTCCGTTTTTTAACTTTTCCTTTGAATCTTTTAATATCTGCGGTCTTAAAAAACTTCCTACAAAATCGTATCTAAACGGTGTCTTTAATGTACTCATAATAAACTGTCCTTTCTTTCTTTGATGAATACAGTTTATCATATAAGTACCGTTTTGAAAAATACTTATAAACCGCATTTATTCATAGTTTCAACCTATGGACAAATATATTTTTAAAAATATATCAATGTGGCATTGCCGCATAGCTTTTATCAATCGTGATTACACAGTAATATGTAGGATATTTTTCCTTTACCATATCATTTATCGCTTTCTTGACTTCCTTGTCGGTCATATCCATATTATGCGGAACAACGCAGTCAAATATAACGTTTGTGTGCGTAATACCATACACTATACGCAAGTCATGAATTGTCAGACGTTCATCAATCTCTTTTACCTTTTCACCAATCCAAATTCTAAGGTCGTTCACTGTATTGTCCTTTGTCGAAATCGGGTCAAAATGCACAATCATATGAAGTCCTTCATCATTCATAAAATCACGTTCAATATTATCTATGACGTCATGATTTTTCATAGCATCGCCTTCCGCCGCCATTTCAACATGCACACTTGCAAATTGTCTGCCGGGTCCGTAGTCGTGTACCATTAAGTCGTGAGTACCCAAAACACCGGGATAGCTTAAAATCTTTTGACGAATTTCTTCAACCTGTTCGTCCTCCGGCGCTTTTCCGAGCATAGGGTCAAGAGTGACTTTTACAAGTCCGAAACCGCTGTACAAAATAAATACCGCCACACCAAGACCCATCCAGCCGTCAAGCTCAAAGCCGATAAAATGCGATAATATCGCCGCAACCAACACTGCACCTGTCGTTATAACATCATTACGGCTGTCTGCCGCCGTTGCTATAAGCGTGTTTGAGTTAATCATTTTACCTGTTTTCGTATTAAACAATGCCATCCACGTTTTAAGCAAAATCGAAAACGCAAGCACACCGACAGTAACCCAACTGAATTCAACCGCTGACGGATGAAGTACCTTATCCAAACTGCTTTTGAACAGTTCAACGCCGATTACCATAATAAGTACGGCAACCATAAGTCCCGACAGATATTCATATCGTCCGTGACCGTAAGGGTGTTCTTCATCTGCCGGACGGCTTGCAAGTTTAAAACCAAGCAGACTGATTATGCTTGATGATGCATCGGATAGGTTGTTTACCGCGTCTGCAGTGATAGAAACAGACGCCGACAGTGTTCCGACAATTAGTTTGCTTATGAACAGTATCGCATTGCACACTATTCCGACTATGCTTGAAAATTTACCGTATGCCGTACGCACATCGGAATTTTGCGTGTTTTCATAGTCTTTTATAAATCTTTTTATAAGTAGTTTTGTCATCTATGTCACCCAATCTTTATAACATAATCATTCTCTTTCAATACGTCAAGTGCCTTTTGAAAAAATTCGTTCTTTATAAGTATATAATCAGTGTTGTACGTTGATACCGCAAAAATCGGTATTTTTGCATTTGCTAAAATGTCCGCAGCTCTCGCAAGTATTCCCGTGAGTGAAAAATCAAGTATACCCTCGATTCTGAACGCTCTCCAACCGCTGTCACATACAATCGTATTTTTCGGAACAAACTCGCTTGAGCATACAAGCGATAATTCCTCATCAGTCTTGCCGACAAAGCAAAACTCGTCATTAAAGTTCACTTCCGTAACATCATTTATCTTGCATACCGCAAATTCTTTGTCTATTACCTTTATATCCATTTTTATCCCCTCAATTATTGTTTCTAATCAGTATAGCACATTTTGTTGCCAACTGCAACAAAAAAAAGAGTCAAATGCTCTTTTTTTATTTTCTGTGTTTTTTTATATGAATAATCTCAATAAAATATTTATACTGTCTGAACAAAATCAATCCGATTACATACACACCGCCCATAATTGCCAATTTAATAACGGCATTTATTGTTATACCGACGATATTTGTTGCATCAATAGTAGCGTAACGCGTCAAAAAACCCGCAATGCAAACCATAACCGCAATACACACGTCCGGAATAAAACTTTTCAGAAATTTCAAAAAGCTAAATCCAAACGTCATTTTTATAAGCATAAAATATGAAATCATAAAATTAATATTATATGAAATCATTGCATTTCTTGCGACTGTGCTAATATCGCCGAACACTATTCCGAGTACAATACCTATCAGAGTAGTCGACGACGACAAAACGCCCGTTATAAAAAGATTTTTCGTGTTGCCAAGGCTTTGGAATATCGCACCGGAGCTTGAATTTACCACCTGTGCCCAAACCGAAAGACTAAGCATCGCAAGGCAAGGAATTGCCGCCGCCCAATGCTCACCGAACATCATACAGATAATCTCATATGACGCAAAATACATATACGCACCGATAAACAATCCGAGTAATGAAAGTATCTTGACAATCTTCATATAATTCTCATATATATACGCCTTATCGTCCTGATACTCCGACAAAATCGGGTGTATAACAGGTGTTATGACGTGCGTCAAATTTTGTTCGGGATAAAGTGCAAGTTTATATGCCTTATCGTAATATCCAAGCTGTGTATCGCCCATAAACTTCGCCACAAGCAAATTATCGGCATTTCTTGCAAAATAGTTAAACACGTTAAACGCAAACTGATATGACGAAAACGAAAAAATCTTCTTCACACTGCCGAAATCACATTTAATTCTAAGTTTTATCCTTGTACTGCTGTAATTCCATATAAAATTGACCATAACCTGTATAATAGACTGTGCGGCAAGTGCGTAATATTTCAGTCCGAGTTTTGCCAATACAATCGCTATACCACTGCTTACAACAGTTGTGGTAATCATACGAAGTCCGATACGCACAAACTTTTTTTCTTTCATTAAAAGTGCGTTCGGCACCATATTCATTGTCGAAAAAAACAAAGACACCGAAAGCAAGCACCCTATCGGTATGTACACGCTGTTGCCGTAAAATTTAGATAACGGCACAGAAAAAATTGCAAAAATTATCGAAAGACCTATCGCAATATATAAATTAAAAGTGAATATATTCGACACATCATAGTCGCTAAGCTCCTTATTCTGAATAACGGCAGTGCCTATCCCCATATTCGCAAGCACCGAAAAAAACGTGGTAAAAACGGTCATTACACCGTTTACCCCGTAATCCTCCGGTAAAAGTATTCGCGCCAAAACAGCGCTGAAACCAAGCTGCAATATAACACAGCTGTAATTTGCGGCAGCATTGATAAACGCCGCCTTTTTGATTGATATATTTTTAACATCATTTTTTATCATCCATGTTTCAACTCCCTGTATATAATATATACACTAAAATTCAACTTGTCAAACATATTTTTTCTGACAAAAAAAGACAGATGAAACGGTTTGAATTTCATCTGTCTTTTTATCAGTCCATAGTTACAGTAGGCGGAATTTGTCCGCTGTAAACAGGTACGTCAAACGATAATGTTGCGTCTGTGAATGACGAGAATATCTTTTCAATGCTTACCGCCTGCTTAACCGCCCAGCCAATATCCGTTGCATATTGGTGAGTACCCGGATTTTCAGGATTCCAGAGCATTTTATAAAGTGTGTTCTGTCTGCCATCCGGACTGTTCACATAGTTTTCGCTTATCCACTTTGCACCGCCCTTAATAGCCGCCTCTACACTCGTCCAGCCTTGATTGTATGCTCTCTGTGAACCGTTTCCGACAGGGTTTGCGTCATATGCACCGATACCGAACAAGTTATAAACGGTTGTGCCGTTGACCTCAACACCGGTTGCAAGCTGTGAAGTACCGTTTCCGGACTCAAGGCAAGCATGTGCAACAAGGTAAACTTCGCTGACGTTATATTCTTTAGCCGCCTCGATGAATGCCGCTCCCATTCCTTTCATTACGCCCTTATCGTCAAGATAATTATTAAGCGTTTCTTCGCTGACATTATTCGGTTTTGAAAGGTCAAGGAACTGATATTTATATGCGTCCGTATAGAAACTGTTCGGATTCATATATTCCGCTGTTTCGGACTCTGTCGCATATGACATTCCGCCGTTTCTCCAAATTTTCGGCGGTGGGTTCAAGCCCATCTGTATTCTTATAATCTGTGGGAATGATATGTCATATGACGTGTATGTTACAGTTCCCTCCGTATCCAAATCAGAAACTTCATCATTCAAATTGAATGGGTCCTTTGCGTCCGATTCGGTTACGTTGACAGTAAACGTCTGTTTCTTTCCGTTAGTCGTTTCAACCGTTATATTCGCCGTACCAACGCTGACACCGCGTATTCTGCCCGCTTGACTTACTGTCGCTATCTTTGTATCGTCACTCGACCATTTAAGCGTTTTGTTTCGTGCGTTTGACGGTGAAACGGTTACTATCGCGTTAACACTGTCACCGACTTTTATCGTCATTGCGTCAGTATTTTTTACGGATAAAGTCTGTACGTCAACGTATGAATTTACGACATTTACAAAGCACTTCGCCTCAAAGCCTCCGTCCTCCGTTGTTGCCGTTATCTCCGTCATACCGACACCGACAGGCTTTACTCTGCCGTTTTCGTCCACACGTGCAATCTTTGTATTTTTAGATTTCCATGTTATGTTTTGGTTCGTTGCGTTTTTCGGGAATATTTCTGTCTGTAAAAGTCTGCCCTCACCGCCTGTATAAAGCGTTATTGTGCTTGTCGGCATAAATATACCCGTTACAGGTTGTCTTACCGACAAAGTAGCGGTTGCACTCTTTTTTTGACTGTACAACATTGCCGTCAATGTCGCTTTACCGGGATTTTGTGCCGTTATATTACCGCCGCTGTCAATCTTTGCGATATTGTCATCAGACGATTTCCAAGTAATTTTTTTATCGGGTAAATTTATCGGATAAACCTTTGCTTTTATTTTTGCCTCTGCCGTACCGCCGTTTAGGTCAACAGCACCGTCGTCCCAGCTTAATTTTATCGCAACATTGGTTTTGTCGCTGTGGTCGAACGTGTAATAATTCTGCAAAACCATCGCATATCCGACAGAATCGTCACCCTCTTGAAGATAGTCGGAATTTACGGAATTTTTTATCATAACGCCCAAAAGCACACCGAGTACCGCCACTCCGACAGCAACTGAAATCAATGCCTTCAGCCTGTGTGCCTTTGCATACTCCCAAATTGTCTTTCTGAATTTCGGAAATTTAACGTATGCAAAATTTGAAAACTTTTTGCTCTTGCACAAAAATTTCCAAAACTTCTTAAACACTCCGCCTACCGCATCCCAGACTGTTTTAACACCTTTAAGTATCTTGCTGAGCCACGAAAACGGACTTTTATTATTCGGTTGTATATTTCTTGTTACTTTAGTTTCCATACCGAATTCAATCCTTAATAAAAAATGGTATTATTTCTACAATACCATTTAATTTTATGACTGCACAGTAAAAAAGTCAATACATATGCACCATTGTTAAAAAAATATTTACTTTTTAAACCTATTTACAATATATTGGTTTGCCATATCTTCAAGAGTGTCCTCCAAACCGCCAAGACCTTTGAAGTCGGGATTTTTTCTCTTTATTGCGTTTGTCAGAATGTAATCGCAAAGTGCAGGGTTTTTAGGCAAAAGCGGTCCGTGCAAATATGTTGCGACAACGTTTTTATACACAACACCCTCAACACCGGATTTTTCATCGTTTCCGTAACCGTAAACAACTCTGCCGAGCGGTGTGTGATTACCGATGTAAGTTCTTCCGCCGTGATTTTCAAAACCGACAATTTTTTGATTTAGAAAGTCATTTTCAAGTACGATATTTCCGATAAGACGTT
>OLQN01002858.1_pt1 | contig 11137 bp, 6 predicted proteins | sample 1673181 | NCBI WGS metagenome assembly OLQN01 (sample SAMEA3136763, study PRJEB25190) | human gut metagenome | biome: human gut; feature: human-associated habitat; material: faeces | place: Austria | collected 2013
CGGGAAAAAACGGAATGGAACGTCCCCATCCACAACCGCCGTACCATCCGTTCGTCTGTCAGGGAGGCGATACGATCTTTCATCTCGCGTGCCGCCTTATTCGTAAAAGTCAGTGCCAAAATGCTTTGGGGAGGCAGTCCCTGCCTTAAAAGATAGGCTATCTTGTAGGTCAGCACGCGTGTCTTTCCCGATCCGGCTCCGGCTACCACAAGCGAAGGCCCGTCTGTATAGACAACTGCTTCGCGCTGACTTTCATTCAATTGTTTCAGATATTCTTCCACGTATCTTGTATTTTTAGGGATACAAAGGTACGAATTTTTATTTACTGTCCCGCCTCAGGTCACTGTTCTCGATGCTATGTGTGCCACTATCCGTACTCATTCTTCGGATTACCAAGTGTGTAAAAATGCCCCCGTTCACTGATTGTACGGCCTATAAGGCGAATGCATCACATTCAATGTCTTCGGCAGCCACACCCGGTAACGCTGCGTCTTGTCCCAGGTATTTCCGGCAGAAGCAAAATCGCAGAAATGAATCTGTTTCGGAGCCCGGTTGCTTTCCAAGTCCGTACCCAACACCATCGGGGCGGTAAAGGCCAACCAGGCAAAACCAGGAGCCTTTACAGGCGTCAACTCCACATACCCGTCTTTACTAACAACAACAGACGCCTCATCGACAAAGCCATCCCCGAAACGGCTGTCGCGAGCCAAGACGACCGGACCGCGCACGATGGCCTGTGCTTGATTCCTTTCCACCAGACGGGCACGTAAATCGAGTTTGACAGTGATCCGGTCGCCCTTTTTCCACTTACGGTTCACTGGCAAGTATGCACCTTGCAGGACACCATCCTGGGGTTGGCCATTTACAGAAACCACCGCAATCTTGCTCCATGCCGGGATGCGCAAGGCAATGGTGAAAGCCGTCTCTTTCGCAGGATCGACCTCTATCTCGATCTGATCAGTCTGCGGATAATCGGTCGTTTGCTTCAACCGGACCGGCTTCTTGCCCGGCAATACCAACTCCGCTTCCGAGGGAGCATAAAAATTTACCCGGACACAATCGTCCTGAACCTGATAGGCAAATTGAGGAATCATGGCAAAGGCACGCGGGCCGTTCGCATTGCAACAGTTGATGTGCATGCCGCACTGCTCCTCCCCTTCATGACGCCAACCTTCCAACGGGCTGTATTTGGCTATCTGCGAAGCATCCGCCTTCAAAGATGCCATCAAAGCATTATAGATAGCCGTTTCCATATAATCAGCATACAGGGAGTTACCCGTCATCTGTAACAAACGGTTACAGAGCTGCATCCAGGTAAAGGTCACGCAAGTTTCCATCGTATGGTAAGTAGGTTGCGTCTGACGTTCTTTCCCGCCATACCAGCATTCGAATGCACTACCCGATCCGGCCACGTTGATCTCTTCGCGTACGATATGCCCGACCGTCTTTTCCACGACAGAGAGATAGAGTGGATTGCCCGTTACCTTATACAGTTCCAACAAGCCTTCATAGCAGGACATCATTTCATAAGCTTTTTGTCCGTTTTCCCTCGAAAACCAAGTTTTCGGATGCGGAAAACGGTTGGCTACGGGCACATCGGCAATAGCTTTGCTGATCAGCTGCGGACCACCGGGTGTCTCCCATTGTCCGACAATATATTTGGCAAAATCGAGATAACGTTTTTCTTTCGTTCTGTTATACAGATACATGACAGGTTCGAGGACGGACGAGCTCGGCATGCCAATGTAATTGCCGGTTGAGACGATATCCACCTTTCCGGGCCCAACCTGCGTCATCAGATGGTCGACAACTCTGCAAGCTGCTTCCAATGCCTTCTTATCACCCGACAGGTCATACCAAGCGATCAATCCCAATGATGTATACTTGCGCCCCCAGACATCCCATTGCTGTAACTGGTATTCCGGCGCATAATTCCCGATATAACCGTTCGGCAACTGCGTTGCCATAAGCGATTCGGCCGCATCCTTTATGATCTGGTACAGTTCGGGGTCCCGGTTATAACGATAGGAGGCGATCGCACCCTGTATCCATTTCCCCCAAAACTCGCTTTGCCAGCGCGACTTCTCGTTCTGGTGGCGGAACGGTTCGACCAAATGGTCCACATCCTGCGCTTTCACACGATGTTCGATACAATCTGTGATTCGAGTCCCTACATAACCAGATATTTTTACCTGCTTTACAGGAGAGTCATTGCCTACTTGCGCCATCCCTGCCGTCGAGCAGGCACAAGCCAACAGGAAAGAGAAAGTCTTCACCTTAAACGGAATCATCATAATATTGAGAATTTAAGAATTATAAGAACAAAAATAAAGAGTTAACCGTGATATTATGTTATAAAATTGACAGAATACCTGTCAATTATGATAAGTGTCTACTCCTCTACTACACTCCGCCAACATATTTCATGAAAAAAAACGAGAATCGATTATTTTATTTCTATATTTACCCCAAATAATACTTAATAGATATGGAAGAATACATCGGTACAGTCATCAAAGTCGGAGGTATCCTGATCGGAAGCATCATGGTCCTATTCGTGATTTGGTACATAGTCAAGGATATACTGGACATTAGTGGAAAGGATTCATCCGATGGCAAATGAACCAATATATAATTAAGGAAAGACATCTGAATTTAAAACATAGGTGTTTTACCTACAAACCATATATGTCAGCATGTAGGTATGACACATCAAGAATACAGAGGTAAAGCCTACATCTATTGAATTTGAATATACCAAAGATAAGGTTTCTCGTGATGGGACGCCTTATTTTTTTGACCTATTTCTACCTCATTGCCTCTTTGATACACATAGTTCTCATAGGACTAATTCAATTTAGATGTACAAAGTTATAATAAAATTATCATAAACTTTTAATAGTGAGGTCTAAATTCGATATGATATTCAAATCGAATTTGCCTCCATTTGGAGAAGTGTTTCTCTTATTAAATTCCCTAATCAATTGATATTCTTTTATATACAGACGATCTAATTAACGTAGTCCTATGAGAACTTAGTAAATATTTGTTGTCATCAAACGAAAACATGAAGGAGACACTGCCACATACAATCGACAAGTTGTTTTGGAACATCGCTGTAAACGACGACGAGAATGCCTTTAAAACATTATTCTTCCAATTCTTTTCTCCCCTCTGCATCTTTGCCCACCGGTACATTGAACGTTGGGAAACATGTGAAGACGTCGTACAGGAATCTTTTCTCAAAATCTGGGAAAACAGAAAAAGTATCAGAATCGAAACATCTGCCCGCAATTTTTTGGTCACAAGCGTACGCAATAATTGTATCGACTATCTCCGAAAACAGGAACTCGAGTTGGCCTGGAAACAATGGAAGATAAGCAAGGGGGACGAACCAAGTGGAGATATCTATTCGATTGTCGAACTTAGAACGATGTTGGCTGAAGCATTGGATAAACTACCGGAGAACACTCGCCTCATTTTCGAAAAGAATCGTTTCGAAGGAAAGAAATATACAGAGATCGCCGAGGAACAACAAATATCAGTCAAAACAGTCGAAGCGCATATAAGTAAAGCACTTAAAATTTTACGCGTCGAACTGAAAGACTATCTGCCATTCCTTATTTTATTATTTCAAACTCCTGATAAATATATTTAACATAGGGGAATCTCCCCTTTATGCGTCTAATCACAAATACATGACAAACGTGAATATACAAACCGAACATATCATAGCCTATCTGGAAGGCAAACTATCGAAAGAAGATAGCCTTGCTTTTGAAAAACAAATGTTGGATTCACCTGAATTACGGAAAGAGGTCGGTGATCTCCGTTTTATCTGTGACACCAGCCAGATGCTATATTTGCAAGAAAAAATAGATGTAGACAACCACTGGAAAAATGTATCGAGAACCATGCAGAAAAACCGATTCCGACAAAAGATCGGTCGCTATTTTCGTTACACGGCAGCCATATTGCTCATTCCAGCCTTAATTAGCAGTATCTACTTTTACCAGCGTATCTACAGATTGGAAAATCAGCCGATCGAACAGGTGGAATTGTCAAGCGCTTATGGCCTTGTTTCTAAAATTACACTGCCGGATGGTTCCGAAGTATGGCTGAATTCAGGTTCCAAGCTGCATTATCCTAAACAGTTCGTCGGAGACCATCGTAAAGTATATCTGTCCGGCGAAGCTTATTTCAAGGTTTCATCAGATAAAAAGCACCGCTTCGATGTAGCACTTTCAAACGGAATTACGGTAAGCGCCTACGGCACAGAATTTAATATTAATGCTTATGAAGATGATGACGAAATACAAGCCACTCTGGCAAACGGTTCCATAGAAATCAGAAATGAAAAGAAACCAATCCCCCAAGTTCTGAATCCGGGTGAACAGGCCGTATATAATAAGATAACAGATAACACTAAGGTTTCAGACATCAATCTGTATATGGTTACTTCATGGAAGGAAGGAAAAATGGTCTTCCGCCGGACCGAAATGGCAGAGATAGCTCAACGCCTGTCACGCCATTTCAACGTAAACATCATCTTACAAAGCAAAAAAATATTCAATTACAAATATTCTGCAACCTTTACGACCGAAACCTTTGAAGAGATCCTGCAACTGCTCGAAAAGACTGCTCCTATCAAGTGCACAATGATCGAACCGAAACAGGCCAGCGACTATTCTTATACCCGTCGGACCGTTATTATCGAAGCAAGATAAAAAAATTGCATTTTGGCGTAGGGGATTTTTTATCTCCTACGTCTAATAGCCGTAATAAACAGAAATGAATGATTAACACAAAAATTGAAATACCATGAAGACATAGCTGCTACACACATCTGAATCAAAAAGATGGAAAGATGCTTGCAACATCTTCCCATCCCGTGATCAAAAATAATTATCAATCCGAAAATCTCACCTGACGAATGATAATTGTCTAATTAAGTCATATAACTACCTAATTAAATTTGATAATGTAAAGTTATGAAAATTACATCAAAACAAAAAGGTTTCAGGTCATATTTCGACTTGTCTCCTCAAGTTCCTACGCGTATGAAAATCGCCGCTTTATGTTTAACCTGCTTTCTTAGTGCAGCAAATGCAAATAGTCTATATTCGCAATCTGCACGTCTTTCTATAGAAATGAACAACGTTTCGATAGAAGATGTATTGAACAAAATAGAGGAAAACTCTGAATTCCATTTTATTTATAACAATGAACTGGTAAATGTAGACAGAAAAGTCAATGTAAAATTCGACAATGAGACAATCGAATCCATCCTAAAGAAAGTTTTCAAATCCACCAATGTCGAGTACAAGGTAAATGAGAAACAAATTATCCTTCGTCCGAAAGAGATGGATATCGTTGCCAAGGTCCAACAAGAGCAGAAAACCGTTAAAGGTGTTGTTTCCGACCAATTTGGTCCTATCGCCGGAGCAAACGTTTCAATCCAGGGAACGACCGTCGGGACCATTACTGATATGGACGGAAACTTCACGATCGAAGTTCCTGAAAACGCAACTTTACAAATTTCGTTTATCGGTTACAATACTTGTTTTGTAAAAGTTGCAGGACAAAGCAACCTGAATGTCACACTGACGGAAGATACACAAAAGCTGGATGAAGTGGTCGTGATCGGTTACGGTACGCAAAAGAAAATGAACCTGACCGGTTCGGTCGCCACTATTTCGGCAGATAACATTGCGACAATCCCGGTTTCCAATATCTCCAATGCGATGGCAGGACGTATGCCGGGTATTTTCTCTTACAATAAATCCGGTATGCCGGGTGTATCTTCCCCGATCACGATCCGTGGCGTCAATACACCCAACAATACAAATCCGACTTACGTCATCGACGGCGTTGTTCGTGAAAAAGCAGACTTCGATGCTTTGGATCCGAACACGATCGAGAACATTTCCGTATTGAAAGACGCAGCATCCGCTGCCGTTTACGGCTCTCGTGCCTCTAACGGCGTGATTGTCGTTTCGACAAAACGCGGTAAAAACCAAAAGCCTCAGTTTAGCTATTCAGGTCTATTCGGAACGGACCGTCCAACCCGCACACCGGAAGTGATGAACGCTTATGACCGGACTGTATATCTGAATAACCAATTCATGTATAATGGCATCCCGGAAACAGATTCCCGCTACTACACAGCCGACGAACAAGAATACTTCAAAACACACAGTACAAACTGGTTCGACCTCGCTTGGAAAAACCCGTTTACGACACAGCACAACCTAAGTGTCAACGGGGGTAGCGAACGTATCAATTACTTTATGTCAGCCGGTTATTACAGCCAGAGCGGAACATTCAACAACCTGGACTTCACACGTTACAGTTTCCGTTCGAATGTAGATGCCAAAGTTGCGGATAACTTTACGATCGGATTGGATGTGGACGGTAATATGAGCGACCAACGCACACCTTACTGGCCTCATGACTCTGATAAAGATTTGATGAACGATATGTATCGTGCCCTACTAAACTTCCCGACTACCGAGCCGGCCTATATAAACGGAAAGCCGAACGCAACCATCTACAACTGGAATATTCTGGAAGCAATCAACAACGGGCATGTTTCCAAAAAACATAACACACTGAACACGAAGTTAAGCGCCAAATGGGAAATTCCTTGGGTAGAAGGCTTGACAGCAAACGCGATGTTCAACTATCGCCGTTATTACGAGAATGAAAAACAGGTAGGAAAAGAGTATACCTTATATATACACGAAACGAGCGGCGGACATAACCATATCATCCGCGACGACGCCCCGGTTGTCGGCACACGTACGAGAACCGAAAACGGAAACTTCGTCCGAAAAGACTTCAACGAAACGAGCGCTTATACGCTAAACTTGCAGTTAAACTATAACCGGACATTCGGCAAACACGACATCGGCGCCATGTTCCTCTATGAGCAATACGAAGAATGGGGTGATATGTTTTGGGCACAGCGCAAGCAATTGCTTTCATCTTCCCTTGAACAGCTATTCGCCGGAAGCGCGGACAGCCAGTGGAAAGATGCCGATGGTCACGAATCGGAAATTGGACGCATCGGTTACGTCGGCCGTGTGAACTACGGTTTCGACAACCGCTATCTATTAGAAGCCAACTTCCGTTACGACTCGTCCGTAAAATGGATTCCGGGCAAACGTTGGGGATTTTTCCCGTCTGTTTCAGCCGGTTGGCGCGTGACTGAAGAAAATTTCTTCAAGCAGAACGAAAAACTGAACTTTATCAGTAATCTGAAATTACGTGCATCCTATGGTACATTAGGGAACGACGGAGGAGACGATGTTGCTTATTACCAATATTTAAGTAAATTTACAACAGGAACCAATGCCGTCTTCGGTTCAGGTGCAACCGGTATTCTACCGGGTGTTTATCCAAGCAAAGGCATCACTTGGGAAACAACCACGACAGCCGACGTCGGCTTTGACTTGGGATTGTGGAACGGACTGCTAAGCCTCGAATTTGATTACTTCCATAAGAAAACTTCAGATATCCTGATGGACCGTAAACGTACGATTCCGGGGACTTTCGGAGCCACATTACCGAAAGAGAACTACGCAGAGATGGTAAACCAGGGATGTGAGTTCATGTTGCGCCACGATAATAAGATCGGTAACTTCACATATTATGTATCCGGTAACTTCTCTTTCGCCCGCAACCATTACACGTATATCGACGAATCGGCAAACGCCTATGAATGGGAAATAAAGACAGGACGCCCGATCAACTTCATCACTGGCTACATCGCCGACGGTATCGCCCGTACGGATGAAGATTTAGCTGGACTGCCGCTCTATAACGGCGGATTCGAATGGTCGAAAGGCGATATTATCCTGAAAGATATCCACGGTGCAGGCGGCGTCGGAGGCCCTGACGGAGTTGTCGACGGTAACGACCAAGCCGTTCTTTCGCTCTACAGCAAAGACCCGGAAATCATCTACGGTATCAGTTTAGGAGGTGAATGGAAAGGTATCGACTTCACAGCCTTCTTCCAAGGCGTAGGCCATCGAAGCATCATGTTCCCGAACCGCGGCGATACCTGGACAGAACAGACCGTTCTGAACATATGGTCGGACGCTTATTCACCCGACAACACAGACGGTAAATATCCGCGCGTCGGTGGTACAGGCTCGAAAGGCGCCAACGGACAGGCTTCTTCATTCTGGTTGATGAACGGTAACTATTTCCGTTGCAAAAACATCGAGCTCGGCTATACGTTGCCGAAACAGTGGGTGAATTCGATCGGTGTAGATCGTTGCCGTGTCTACGTTTCAAGCACAAACCTGTTCGTATTCGACCACATCGGCATCTACGATCCCGAAAACAGCGGTGACCGTGGAGCTTATCAGTATCCGTTGACAAAAAGTTTCAACTTTGGTATCAATGTAAGTTTCTAACAATTTGAGTAATTAGATATGAAAAAGATATTTATAACATGTGCTGCCATTCTGGCATTATTCTCTTCCTGCACCAGCGTACTGGATAAGGAAGATCTTAGTTCAATCTCGGAGGACAAGGTTTGGGTTGACAAAACGCTGACTACAGCTTTTCTCAATGCTTTGTATGTTTCCATCCCAAGCTGGGACACGGCCGTGGCCGATGCGACCGACGAAGCGACGGGCGGAGGCAACTGGACACAGGGAACCACCACACCGGACAATATGAGTGACACGAAAGATTCCGCCCAGACCTGGTACTGGCCCTATTCTGACATCCGAAACTGCAATATTTTCATTCAGAATGCACAGAATCCCGAAGTCTGTACGATAGACCGTGAACTAGCCGACCGTCTAACTTACGAAGCCCGTTTCATTCGTGCTTACCTCTATTTCGAAATGGTCAAACGTTACGGTGGTGTCCCACTGATCACTATCCCGCAAGAAATGACGGACGACCTCTATGTGAAACGTAACTCTACAAAAGAATGTTTCGATTTCATTATCGACGAACTGAAAGCTTGTGCAGAAGGGTTGCCAGACTCTTATTCGGCTGAAGACTTGGGCCGCGTGACGAAAGGTGCAGCCAAGGCATTCCTCGGACGCGTATTCTTGTTCCGTGCTAGTCCACAGTTCAACCCGAACAACAACGAACATTGGCAAACCGCCTACAACTACAACAAAGAGACACTGAATTACCTGATCGGACAAGGCCATGCCTTGTATGATGATTACGGAAAACTGTTCCTAGATGAGATGAACAAAGAGGTAATTTTTGCCATCCGCTACGAAAACCCGACCCGCACACAGAAAAGAGATGCAACCGTCCGTCCGATCACGTTCTCGATGAACAACACCGGCGGTAATCACCCGACACAGGAAGTGATTGACCGCTTCCCTACTATAGACGGAGGAACTTACACCTATGCCGATTGGGAAAAGGAAGGCAAAGATATCTTCGCCTTGTGGGAAAATCGGGACAAACGTTTTTATGCGACAATCGTCTATCAGGGGGTGACATATTTCAATACCGTAATGGAACTGAACGAAAATGCGCAAAACGACTATGCCTACGGCAAAAACGTCGGATCGAAAACCGGCTATTATTCCCGTAAAGCCATTGACGAAAGCCTTTCAGTGACAGACTGCCAAAAATCTGGAACCGACTATATTGACATTCGCCTGGCTGAAGTAATGCTGAACTATGCCGAAGCTGCCGTCGAGGTCGGAAAGACAAACGAAGCATTCGATATGTTGAAACAGATCCGCAAGCGTGCAGGCATCAATGAAACTAGTTCCAATCCGGAAATGAAAGGCAGAGTTTACGGATTGAACCCAAACATGAACCAGACGGAAATGCGTGAAGTAGTTCGCGAAGAACGTTTTATCGAATTGTTGTTCGAACAAAAACGTTTATGGGATATGCGCCGCTGGATGATCTACGACAAATTGATGAACGGGCAAGGCAAACGCCATGCCTTAGTGATGAACAAGCAGGCCGATAATACATACACGACCTATCTGTTCGACCGTGATAACACACCGATGATCACCAACCAGAACATCTACTTCCTGCCGATGAAACGCAGCGAGATGAGTAACAATCCGAACCTGGAACAGACGAAAGGCTGGGAAAACGGGACGTTCGACCCGCAAGCTGGACTCTGATCCCTCCTACATTTAATAACGAAAGCCCTCCCCGCTCCGGAAGGGCTTTTGTTATTAAACTCTGCTTCCATCGGATTCCCGATATGGCAGGAAACAATGTCAGAACTGGAAGTAGATAAATGGTTGCACCCCGGCACTCTTGAACTGCACGACAACAAAGATCGCAATCGCCAGCATCACCGCCTGAACAAGCAAAGGAGAACGGGTAACGACTGCCTGCAAACCGTTTTCCGCCGATTTCGGCATGAAATGCAGGATATAACCCACCACCATCAAGACGAACACTCCTTTATAGCCCACCACAAACTGCATAAAGACCTCCGGATGGAAATTCGTGAAAATCTGCGTCAGCACCTCGCCAACCGTTTGCATCGAGTCAGCCCGGAACAGAATCCAGCCAAAGCACACCAGATGGAAAGTGATCAGAACACCTATCACTCTTCTCCAGGGTTTCATTTCTGATCCTAATGGTTTGAAACTGCTGAAATGGTTCATCACGAACTTATGGACGGCCAGTGCAACTCCATGCAGGGCGCCCCAAAGGATAAAACTCACGGAGGCTCCGTGCCATAAACCGCCCAACAACATCGTTATCAGCAGGTTGATGTATGTCCGTATTTTCCCTTTCCGATTACCTCCGAGTGAAATATACAAATAGTCTTTCAACCAAGAAGAGAGCGAGATATGCCAACGTCGCCAGAATTCCGTAATGGTCGCCGACTGGTAAGGCGAATCGAAATTCACGTTAAAACGGAAACCTAACAACAATGCAATCCCGATCGCCATATCCGAATAGCCGGAAAAATCGCAATAGATCTGCAAGGCATAACCATACACACCCAACAGATTTTCCACCCCTGTATAGAGCAAAGGAGCATCGAATATGCGGTCGACGAAGTTCAAGCTGATATAGTCGGATATGACGGTTTTCTTAAAGAGCCCACATAAGACGAGAAAACCGTCATATCCGACTATATCAGGGGTGGAAAATCTGTTGGGTGTGTATG
>OLQN01002866.1_pt1 | contig 11116 bp, 6 predicted proteins | sample 1673181 | NCBI WGS metagenome assembly OLQN01 (sample SAMEA3136763, study PRJEB25190) | human gut metagenome | biome: human gut; feature: human-associated habitat; material: faeces | place: Austria | collected 2013
ACCTGGGCGATACCGTCATGGGCATGGACCTGTCCCAGGGCGGCCACCTGACCCACGGCTCCCCCGTGAACATGAGCGGCAAGAACTACAACTTTGTCTCCTACGGCGTCTCCGCCGAGGATGGCCGCATCGACTACGCCGCACTGGCCAAGCAGGTCGCGAAGGTCCGCCCCAAGCTGCTGGTCGCCGGTGCGTCGGCCTATCCCCGCGCCATCGACTTTGAGAAGCTGGCCGAGATCGCCCACGGCTACGGCGCGATGCTGATGGTCGATATGGCGCACATTGCGGGTCTTGTCGCAGGCGGCCAGCACCAGAGCCCCGTGCCCTACGCCGACGTGGTCACCACCACGACCCACAAGACGCTGCGCGGCCCCCGCGGCGGCCTGATTTTGACGAACAACGAGTATATCATCAAGCGCATCAACTCCGCCATCTTTCCCGGCACGCAGGGCGGCCCGCTGGAGCACGTCATCGCCGCGAAGGCCGTCTGCTTTGGCGAGGCGCTGAAGCCGGAGTTCAAGGAGTACGCCCGCAAAATTGTGGAGAACGCGAAGGCGCTTGAAGCCGAGCTGACCGCCCGCGGCGTGAAGCTGGTCTCGGGCGGCACGGACAACCACCTGCTGCTGATCGACCTGACCGACGAGGACTGCACCGGCAAGGAGCTGGAGCACAATCTGGACGAGGTGCACATCACCGCGAACAAGAACACCGTCCCCGGCGAGAAGCGCAGCCCGTTTGTGACGAGCGGCGTGCGCATCGGCACCCCCGCCGTCACGACCCGCGGCATGGGTCCCGACGAGATGAAGGTGATCGCCGACTGCATTGCAGACTGCGTGTTTGACTTTGCAAACAAGAAGGACGAGGTCGCCAGCAAGGTCGAGGAGCTGACGAAGAAGTTCCCTCTGTATGAATAAGCCTTGATTGAAAAATAGAAAGCCGCTGCCTGTGGTTACACATGGGCAGCGGCTTTTGTTTGTGCGCAGGGGCGGATTTCCTATCCGCCCGCGGAGCGGTCAAGACCGCTCCCTACGATGCAAAAGATAAACGGGCGGCAACGGCAAGGCTGCGGGCCGGGCATGCCCGGCCCCTACAGGGCATTCATGATAGCCACGCCCTCGCCAGCGCCTGCGCCACCTTCTCCACATCGTCCTCTTTCAAGGCCGAGTACCCCGCTACCACGGTATCCGCCCGGCAGAGCTCGGGCCGGGCGAGATAATACTCACTCAGGCCGCGCAGCCGCACGCCCTGCTGTGCCGCGGCGGCGACCATGGCACGCTCGCCGCCGGCCCCCGGCAGCGTCAGCAGAAAATGCAGCCCGCTGTGTACGCCGTCCAGCTCCACGCCCGGCAGCGCCGCGCGCAGCGCTGCCGCAAACGCCTCCATGCGGCGCTTGTAGGCAAGGCGCATCCGGGCAAGATGCCGCGTGAAATACCCGCCCGCCATGAACTCGCAAAGCGTCTGCTGCTCAAAGCGGCTGACCGTGTTGGCGTAGGTCGCAAAATCCCGGCGATAGCGCGCCAGCAGGCTTTGCGGCAGCACCATGCAGGCAATGCGGATGCCCGGGGCCAGGCTTTTTGAAAACGTCGTCAGGTAGACCACCGGGCCGTCCGGGCCCGCCATGCCCTGCAAACTGGGCAGAGGGCGCGTATCAAAGCGGAACTCCGAGTCGTAGTCGTCCTCCAAAATGTACCGCCCGGGCCGGGCCGCTGCCCAGGCCAGCAGCTGGGCACGGCGGGTCGCAGGCATCGTAACACCCGTCGGAAAGTGATGACTGGGCGTCAGATAGCAGAGGTTTGCGCCGCTTTTTTCCAGCGCGTCGGCGGGCAGGCCCTCGCGGTCAATGTCCACCAGCGTGCAGGGAATGCCGCTGTTCTGCAGGACCGTCCGCGTGCGGAAGTAGCCGGGGTTCTCGATGGCCGCCATGCCGTCGCTGAACAGGTGTGCCAGGCACCCGAGCAGATACTCAATGCCCGCGCCGACGACGATCTGCTCCGGCGTGCATTCCACACCGCGGTACACCGACAAATATTCCGCGATCTGTGTGCGCAGCGGGGCGTCGCCCTGCATTTCGCCGCGCTGTAAAAGCTCGGGCCGCTGGTAGAGCAGCTCCTTCTGGATGCGTCCCCAGCTGCGCGCCGGGAACAGCGCCGTGTCCACGCTGCCGGTGGACAGGTCGTAGACCGGCTGCGGCGCGGCGGGCGGCTGCGGTGCAGGGGCGGCGGGGGCGCGGCGGGCGCGGCTGTGCAGCATGCCGTAGGTCTTTTGCACATAAAAGCCGCTGCGGGGGCGCGGCTCGGCCAGACCCTCGGCGGCCAGCATCTGGTAGGCGGCGTCCACCGTGTTGACGCTGACGCCCTGCTGCGCAGCCATCGTGCGGCGGCCCGGCAGCGGCGTTCCGGGTGCGCGCTGGCCGGTGCGGATCTCATCCGCCAGGGCGGCGTACAGCTGCTCATACAGCGGCGTTTTTTGGTCGGCATCCAACTCTATCATGACAGTCCTCCACACTGGCCCCATAAAAAATTTAAAAACTGAGCATTTATTCAGAGCCAGAAATCAGTATAATAAAAACATACCTTCCCGGAAGGAAAATGTCAATAGAGGTGTACGAAACTATGTCTACCGCAACGATGTGGCTGCTGCTGTTCGTTGTAGCAGCCCTGGCACTGCTGATCGCAGCGCTGACCAAAACGAAATTCACCGTGCAGAAAATCAGCATCATCGGCATCATGGCCGCGATGAGCTTTGTCGCGTACGAGTTCTTCCGCATCCCGAACGTCTTTGGCACGGGGTCCAGCTTCCATCTGGGCAACACCTTCACGGCGCTGACCGCCATGCTGCTGGACGGTGTGTCCGGCGGTCTGGCCGGTGCCATCGGCCTGGCGCTGGCCGATGTTGTCGCCGGTGACCCGGGCTACGCCATCACGACCTTTATTCTGAAATTCATCATCGGTCTGGTCTGCGGCGCGGTGTCCCACAAGGTCATCCACCTCAGGACCTTCCCCACCGGCAGCAAGCTCAAGTACGTGGCCGCCGTCACGGCGTCGGCCTTCAGCGGCCTGCTGGTCAACGTGTTCACCGACCCGTTCATCGGCTACTTCCGCAACCTGTACATCTTTGGCCAGCCCGCGGAGTTCGTCTCCGTCGTGACCAAGATCGCCAGCGGTGTGACGCTGGTCAACTCCCTGCTCTCCACCGTCTGCGCCGTTGTCCTGTACATCGCCCTGCGCCCCGCCCTGGAGAAGGCACATCTGCTGCCGAAGGAGTGATTCTCCCAAAGCCTTCCCCCTGGGGGAAGGTGGCCCCGCAGGGCCGGATGAGGGGGAAGTTGCCGGATGCAGACCGTAAACGGGTACTGCTGGCAAACTCCGCCCTCATCAGTCCGCTTCGCGGACAGCTTCAGTCTCCGCGCTAAGAGCCGCCTCCGGCGGTTGCGCTCCGACACGCGCCTGCGGGCGCAGCCCCTCAGGGGAAGCCTTTTCAATTCAACATCCTCATTTCTGTTTACCCCCGCTTCGGCGGGGTTTTTGTTTTGCGGCAAATTATGTAAAAATTGCAAAAAGACTGGCGTTCCGGTGGAAAATGGTGTAAAATGAATTTACATATTGTGTAAACACTCCATGCTCCCACGCGAAAGGAGCCTTTCATGGCAGGCAAAACCAAATCACAAAAGAAAAAAGCGCTGGATATGCGCAGCAAGATGTATCTGGTGCTGGCTCTGTGCAGCGTCATGCTGCTGGTCAGCGTCGGCATCTCGCTGGTGCTCATCGGCGGCATCGACCTCGGCGGCGCGGACGCCCAGAGCGTGTCCACCGTGGACAGCGCGTCCATGGTCGTCGAGAGCGGCTATAATAAAGATGAAAACACCATTGATACCCAGGCCTACACCTCCACGATCCTTGAGCAGACCTCCGACGCGGGCGACAGCTATGTGGACGAGACGCTGTTTCTGGGCGACAGCAACACAGCCCGCATGTACCGCATGTTCGACTATTGCAGCTACGACAACGCCATCGGCTCGGTGGGCATGACCGCCAAGAGCCTGGCGACCTTTGCCTGCGTGCAGGTAAGCACTTCGTCCGGCTACATCACGATGCCCCAGGCCGTGGCGAAATTGCAGCCGCGCCGGGTCATCCTGACCTTCGGCACGAACGACCTGAACCCCGGCTATAAGGCCGCGGACTTCGTCAAAAACTACCAGACCGGCATCGAGGCCATCGTCACCGCCTACCCCAGCGTGGACATCATCGTCAACGCCATCCCGCCCATCGGGCAGCAGCACTCCAACCAGAGCCTGACCCAGACCCAGGTGGACGAGTACAACAAAGCGCTCGTCGAAATGTGCCAGGAGAAGGGCTGGAAGTTCCTGAACAGCGCCGAGGTGCTGAAGGATTCCGTCACCGGCTACGCCAAGAGCGGCTATGTAGAGACGAGCGACGGCATCCATCTGACCCGCACGGCGATGGACGCGCTGTTCAACTACATCCGCACCCACAGCTACATTACCGAGGATGACCGCCCCGCGCTGACGACGATCCCGAAGCACACCGGCGATAAGGACGCCGTGGTCTACACGGTGCCGGTGGTCAGCTCCTCCAGCACGGCGACGGCCACGCCCGAGCCGACGGAGGAGCCCGCCGACAGCGAGAGCACGAGTGACAGCTATGTGGAGACCACGCCGACGCCGACCCCCGAGGTCACGGCCACCCCGTCCCCGACGCCCGAGGTGACACCAACTCCCCCGGAGTCAACTGAGCCGACACCAACTCCCCCAGAGTCAACTGAGCCGCCACCAACTCCCCCAGAGTCAACTGAGCCGCCACCAACTCCCCCGGAGAACACCCCCGATGCAGACGTTCCCGCCGGGAATGACGGAACTCAACCTACATAAAACACTGACCCCCGCAGCACCTGACGCTGCGGGGGTCTTTTTCTTATGCTTTTTTGCCGAGCAGCTCGGTGCGGATATACCGGAAGCAGGCGTCCTCGCCCTCGTCGCGCAGGATCAGCAGGCAGGTCTCCAGCTCCTTGCGGGTCTCGGGGTGCAGGATGTAGTGGTCCCTGCTGCGGTCATAGTACTCCCACGCCGCGGCGTCGGTGTACTTGTCGCCCTTATAGTTCTTGCTGGCGGCAATGCGGTCACAGACCATCTCGGCCACGTAGCGGGCGGGCATCCGCATACCGGCCATGGCGTGGTTGCCGTCCGGCGCGTAGTCGATCCAGTATTCCAGATGGTGCTTGTTGCGGCCCTTATGGTGCAGCCAGGCAGCGCTGTAGCCCTCGGCCTGGCGCTGGGCGTTGTTGGGGCTGCACGTCCCTTGCCAGTATTTGGCCCCGGCCCAGAACTCCACGGGGGCCAGCTTGCTTAAGTCATGGGTCAGGCCCTGCCAGTACAGCCCGCAGCGGAAGCAGTTTTTCATCACCAGCATTTTGTGATGGCGGATCGTTTTGTAGTGTTTAATGGGATGCCACAAGGTCTTTTTTCCTCCCCGGGATCATGAGTTTTGCCAGCACCGGCAGCAGCATACAGCTGATCGGCACAAACGCAAAGTGCCACAGCATCGGTACAAGGTGGGTATGGATCGCAGCGTGCGCCTTGGACAGCACCATCCAGGACGCCGGGGCCGCCAGCCCCAGCCCCCAGACGATGCACGGTGGCACCAGCTGCGCCGCCGTGCCGCGGCGCAGGCAGGCAACAACGCTCACCGCGCCGACCAGCAGCGCAAACAGCAGCAGCTGCCATGCCGTGACGCTGACGGGCCCGAGCTGCAAAAGCGGCTCCGTACTCTCACGGAAATACTGCGCGAGCACCTGCGGCACGTTCACGTCCCGCACCGCGCCGTCCGTCAGGCTGACGCGGTCCGTGACGGCACGGGTCATGTTCTGCCAGGCGTCCGCCGCGCTGCCGAAGCAGAGCCATTCCTGTGCGAACCAAAGCGCCAGCGCCGCAGTCACACCGCCCAGCGCCGAGACACCCGCCCCGACGGTGCGGCCCAGCCAGACGAGCGCGCCGTGCGGGTCGCGCCGTACAAAATACGCCTTGGCTGCCGCGTAGCAGAGCGGGATCTCACACAGGATCAAAAATGTTGTGATAAATTCAAACCCGCACATGCAGCGCACCATGCAGGCGGCGGCCACCAGCGGCCAGCACCCGCGGGGCGTTTTGCCGCGCACGCGGGTGCAATGGCAGAGCCAAAGCGCCGCCAGCAGCGGCAGCAGCCAGGTCCAGAGGCACCAGTACAGGTCCTTCATGCCGCGCTGCAGCCAGGGGGCCAGCAGCACCGACGCAAACCCGAATGCTGCCGCCAGCGGGCCGAATTCTTCCCACACGGCCAGCGCCGCAAGCAGCTCCGCCGCGTAGAACAGCGTGCTGTTCAGCCAGTAGAGGGCGGTCTCCCGCGCCAGACCGTCGGGCAGCCGGTGCCGCAGCAGACGGTTGACCCTGCCGAACAGCCAGCCCTGCAAGCCCGACTGGTGGGTGTAGGGGTGGAACGCCGCCGCGTCGGTGGGAGTGTCGTCCCGGAACAGTGCGCGGTTCGTGTCGTCGCTCCAATCGTCGGTGTAGACACCCAGAAAGCCGCCGGGGGCTTGCTGCCCCTGCTCCATCTGGTGGATGCGGCCATAGACGAGCGTCTGGGAGCCTGTATCCCACACGCCGGTCAGGTAGGCACTGGCATTGTGCCGCACCGTGGTCAGCAGCGCGGCCAGCGCCAGCACTGCCAGCAGGGTCGCCGCGCCGCGCAGGGGTGCGGGCAGCGTCTGCCATATTCCTTTTGCTTTTGTCAATGTTATCGATCCCATTTGTCGCACAGCGCAGCGATCTGGCTGGCAAATTTTGCAAGGTCCTTGTTGGCCCCGCCCTGGTTGTGGCGGATGACCTCCAGCAGGCGTTGGCCCATGTTGGCCAGACGGTCATAGGCCGCGCTGGTGCGCACGGTCTCGGCGGATTTCGTCTTGATGATCTTTTGGGTGTTGCCGACCTCGGCGCAGGCGACGCGGCCCTCGGCGGCGATCCAGATCGAGCCGTTGTAGGGGGCGTCGGCCTCGTAGCCCTCCTCCTTCAGATGGTTGGCCCAGTGCTCGGCGACGGCGTCCTCGCCGTGGTTGACAAAGACGAACTTCGGCTTTTCGTCAAAGGCGCGGAGCCAGGCTTCCAGCCCGTCCTTGTCGGCGTGACCCGAAAGCCCGCCCAGCTGCGCAATGCGGGCCCTGACCTGCACCGGCTCGCCAAAGAGCTTGACCTCCTGCGCACCGTTGACCAGCGCGTTGCCTAAGGTGCCGGGGCTTTGGTAGCCGACGAACAGCACCGTACACTCGGGCCGCCAGAGGTTATATTTTAAGTGGTGGCGGATGCGGCCCGCGTCGCACATGCCGGCGGCGGAGATGATGACCTTGGGCGTCGGGTCACCGTTGATGGCCATGGATTCCTCTTTCGTCTCGCTGACGTGCAGACCCGGGAACTGCAGGGGGTTTTGGCCGCTCTGCACCAGGGCGAGGGCTTCGTCGTCGTAGCACTCGGCAAAATTTTCCCGGAAGATCGTGGTGGATTTGCTCGCCAGCGGGCTGTCCACAAAGACCGGGAAGTTTTCGTGGCCCTTGATACGGCCCTCGGCCTTGATCTGACGGATAAAATACAAAAGCTCCTGCGTGCGGCCCACGGCAAAGCTGGGGATGACGACATTGCCGCCCTTGTCGAACGTCGATTGCAGCACGGCGCTCAAATCGCCGATATAATCCGGTTTCGGGCCGTGGCTGCGGTCCCCGTAGGTGGATTCCATGACAAGGTAATCCGCGTGGCCCGGGTTGGACGGGTCCTTGATGAGCGGCTGATGGGTGTTGCCGATGTCGCCCGAGAAAACGATGATCTCCGGCGTGCGGCCCGGCTCCGCAATGCGCAGCGAGACGGACGCGCTGCCCAGCAGGTGCCCCACATCGGTAAAGCGCATCTCGATTTTGCCGGTTGGCCCGTCGAACAGCGTCTGCCACGTCTCATAGGGGCAGGGCACAAACTGCTTCATGACGTTCTGCGCGTCCTCGACGGTGTAGTCCGGCTCGATCATCTCGGCGCCGCTGCGCATGGCCTTGCGGTTTTTCCACTCGGCCTCCTGCTCCTGAATGTGGGCGGAATCCTCCAGCATGATGGCGCAGAGGTCGCGGGTCGCATCGGTGGTATAGATGGGGCCGCGGTAGCCGTTTTTGTACAGGTACGGGATGCGGCCCGAGTGGTCGATGTGCGCATGGGTCAGCAGCAGTGCCTCATAGGTGCCGGGCGCGCAGGGCAGGTCGGCGTTCTCATACACGTCGCGGCCCTGCTCCATGCCGCAGTCGATCAGAAAGCGGTGTCCCGCCGCCTCCAGCTGTGTGCAGCTGCCGGTCACTTCCCGGTCAGCGCCTAAGAATGTGAGCTTCATGTGGGAGAACCTCCTTTATTTGGGGATGTTGTGGGGGGAACCGGGAATGGGCGGCCACGGAAAGCCCGTCGGAACCCTTCAGGCCTCGCAAGCTCGGCCAGCCCTTCGGGCCCGGACCCCTCTGTCGCTCCGCGACATCTCCCCGCGCAGCGGGGAGTCACCCCTAAAAGGGGAGCCTTTTTGCGCGGGCGGAGCCCGCGAGGAAAGCCTCCCCATCAGGGGAGGTGGCCGCGAAGCAGGCCGGAAGGGTTCGGGAAGTTGGCGGGGGGCTGCCGTCCCCGGTTCAGCCTCTGCGTCCGACCCCGTACTGCGGGGCCTCCGGCAGCACAAACTCTGTGGTAAAGTTGGCGGTCAGGTCGTTGATGTTCATCCGAACGCTCCAAAAGACATCGCCGTAATCGCGCAGGACCGTGTACTCCGCACCCAGACCGGCCAGAGTCGCCGTGTCGGTGACGATGTAGACTACATCCCCCTCGGGGGCGTACTCGGTCAGACTGTTCTGGTAGACGCGGCTGACCGTGCCGCTGTCGGCCAGCGCCCGGGCGGCTTCTGCGGTGGTGCTGACCAGCTGAATGCGCGCTGTCGCGGGCAGGGCGGCCATCAAATCCCCGCGGGTGATCTCGCCGTATTCCGGCTCGGTCACGCCGCCCGCGAACGCCTCGACGGACGCCCCCTCCGGCAGCCCCGTGGCCGGGTCATTTGTGACGATCTCGGCGTAGAGCGCCGCCAGATAGTTGCCGAAGCTGATGGTTTTGTTGGCGTCGGGGTTGGCCGCGTAGGTGAACAGCGGCGTGTAGAGGATGCTCTGGTCGTCGGCGTCCATCGTGGCGATCTCCGCCGCGGCGCTGGTATAGGCGTCCGCACCGGCCTGCTGGGCCTCGTCTGCCGTCTCGGTGGGGGCGGTGGTGTCACTGCCGCCCACGGCCTCGGTGTCCTTGCCGGGGTCGGCGGCATCGGCAGCGGTGTCGGCCTGCGCGGCGTCGGCGGTGCTCATCGCCAGCCAGGTGGCGCGGCGGCTCTCCATCTCGGCAGCCGCCACAGGCTGCCGGAGCTCGACGCGGCAGCCGCCGCCCTGCGTAAAGACCAGGTCCAGCTGCGCCACGCCGGTCAGACCCAGGTCCGCGCCCAGCACGTTCGTTCCGTTTTCCGCCGTTGTGCCGTCAATAATGGCCGTCACGCCCTGGCTCAGCAGGGCCTTCTGCCAGTCGCCCGCCGGGGCGGTGGAGACAATCGCAAGGATGGCATCGCACCCGGCGTTCTGCAGGGCGGTGATCTGCTCGGCGGCGGTGTCGTTCCAGTCGCGGGCCGTGATGAACTCCCCGTTGGACGCCGAGATGACCGCAGCCTGCGCCGGGTCGTTCAGCACAAAGAAGCCGATTTTATACCCCGCGCGCTCCACGACGGTGTAGCGGCCATTGGTCACGCGGTTGCGGCTCCAGCTTGTGGAGCGGTAGAACACGGCGGTGCCCTCGTTGTTCAGCAGGTTGGACGCCAGCGACGGGCCGCTGCCCATGTTGGCGTCGCTGACCAGGCGAGTCGTGCCGTAGGCAAAGTCGGTCAGCGCCATGGCGTGCAGGTCGTACCCCGCCGCCGAGAACGCCGACAGCATATCCATGCCGCCGGTCAGGCTGGCGCTCTCGGTGCCGTGCAGGCTGTCGCCCGCGTCCAGCAGGATGGAATCCGGTGTCGCGCCCTTGAGCGCGGCGGCGTCCGCCAGCGTGGCGCGGTCCCCGCGCAGGCCCGCCGTGGCAAAGATCGGGACCGTGATGTCCCCGACCCGCACGCGGCAGGTCAGGCTCTCGGTGCCGTCGGCCAGCGTGGCCGTGATCGTGCATTCCCCGCTGTCGGTGCGGGCGCGGACCGTGCCGTTTTTGTCCACAGTGGCCACGGTCTTGTCGCTCGTCGTCCAGTAGACCCTGCGTCCGCCGTCCTTCTCGCCCGGCTCGTTCGTCGCCAGCGTGGCGTAGGCGTCCTTGCCGTTCCAGCTCTTGTGGTCTAGGGTCACCAGGTAGGGCTCCGAGGCGGCAGCGGCGGTGCGGCAGGAGAGCCGCAGGCCCTGGCGCTTGGAATAGGTGCCCCACATGGCGCAGAAGAGCCCGGCACAGCAGGCGGCGCAGTAGGGCAGCGTGGTCCGCTCAGGCATGGCGTTGAGCTGGGTGAAGGCGTCCCACAGGGTGAAGGCGCAGGCGAAGCAGCTGGCGGTGGCGCCGCCGGGGCGGAGCCGGAGCCGGGGGCGCTGCTGTGCGCGGCGGCGGGGCTACCCTACGCCCCCTTCGCCGGGGCCTTCGTCACCCGCACGGGGGAGGAGGCCGCCCGGCACCTGATGGAGGTGGCCGGCGGCCTGCGCTCCCAGATCTGGGGGGAGGATCAGATCCTCACCCAGGTGAAGGGGGCGGCGGCGGCCGCCCGGGAGGCCGGCACGGCGGACGGGGTGCTGGAGATCCTGTTCCGCAACGCCGCCGCCGCGGGCAAGGAGATCAAGACCAAGGTGCCCCTCACCGGAGTGCCCCGCTCCGCGGCCCAGAGCGCGGTGGAGCGGCTGGCGCGGGACGCAGGGGGCCTGGAGGGCAAGCGGGCCCTGGTCATCGGCAACGGGGAGATGGGCCGCCTGTCCGCCGCTCTGCTCCACCGGCTGGGGTGCGCCGTCACCGTCACCCTGCGCACCTACCGCCACGGGGAGACCGTGGTGCCCGCCGGGTGCGCCGTGG
>OLQN01002878.1_pt1 | contig 11093 bp, 8 predicted proteins | sample 1673181 | NCBI WGS metagenome assembly OLQN01 (sample SAMEA3136763, study PRJEB25190) | human gut metagenome | biome: human gut; feature: human-associated habitat; material: faeces | place: Austria | collected 2013
AAGAAAGAAAAGGAGCGCACCGAGGAGGAGATACGCAAGGCATTGAAGAACGAGGACAAATTCAAGGAAATGAAGAGCCGTTTCTTCGGTTTGATGTTCACGGACGGCAATATCGTGGTGAGAATGCTTGAAAGCGTCAGGGAGCACGTTCTTGAGGGCAAGGCGATGCACCATTGCGTAGGCAGCGGTACAAACTACTCACTCAATCCCGACTGCATCATCTTCTCTGCAAGAATAGCCGAACAAAGGGTTGAGACCGTGGAGTTTTCACTCGAACAGATGAAAGTCGTACAATGCCACGGACTACAGAACAAGGACACCGAGCACCATGCTGACATCATCAACTTGGTGAACAGCAATGCAAGACTTATAGAGCAACGAATGGTTGCAACGACATAAAATCCATAAGGGCGGAGCGATGAAAATTCGTTCCGCCACTTTCTTTATATAAGAAAGGCTGCGGCTCGGCAATTTCAAGCGAGCTTGATTGCGCTCGCCTTGCACTTTCTTTCATGAGCCGAGGAGCGGAAAAGAAAGTGGCAAAGAAACCGTCTTGCCCTTATCTGCGATGCTTGAAAGACTTATTTCTACGTTATATCTAATTTTCTGAAAAATAATCTTAAATTTAATACCGAAAAAACGTGTATCTCGTCTTTTATTTATATTTTTGCAAAAGAATTACGAATTTAAGCGCGAAAGATATGGTATTACAATTTAAAGTAAAGAACTTCCTTTCTATAAGAGAAGAGCAAACGCTGGATTTTACGGCTTCTGCCGATAAAACGTATGAAGACTACGCTGTTGTTAAAATAAAAGGTGTTCGCATTTCCAAGTTGGGTGTTGTTTATGGACCAAACGCATCTGGCAAGAGCAACATCCTCAAAGCTTTGGCTTGGTTCATTTTTTATTTGGCTGCGAGTCGTTCCAAGAAACCTGGTACAGGCACAGGACTGACACCATTCATGATGGATGATGATAGCCGAAACCAAAACTCATCATTTGAATTGGTTTTCTATATTGGTGATGTCAGATATGAATATTCCGTTGTCTTGAACAACCAAAAGATTTATAAGGAAGAACTGTACTTCTATCCCAATAACCGCCGTGCGCTCTTTTATGAGCGTACATGGAATGAGGACAAGAGCAACTCTTCAATTTCTTTCGGTCCATTGCTGAAGTTGTCAGCAACACAGAAACTGTTCATAGAGTCAAATTGCATTTCCAATGCTACGGTACTCACAACATATAAGAATGCAAACGTTGAAAAGAATGTTGAACTTGACAAAGTTTTCAATTATTTTGAAAGCGAGTTCATGCCTTTGCTCAGCAAGAATGATAATCTTGGACAGTTGGCTAACGATGTAGTAAGATTGGATGCTGACAGCAAGAAGTTTATCTGCGAGATGCTTGAAAAGGCTGATTTCAACATTTCCGACATTTACATCAAGGAAGAAAAAGGTGAGGTTTCTGAGGAAGCAATGGAGAAGTTCAGAAAGATTGCAAAAATCTTACATATCCCGGAGCCACAAGACAAGAGCATATCTACAGAAGAGTTGTTCTTCACCCACAAGACACCATTCTATACGGGAAGTCTTTCCAATATGGTAGAATCGGAAGGTACCAACCGTATGTACGGTTTGTCTGCCCTGCTTTTCACTTTAATAAGAAACAATCAGACATTGCTGTGTGACGAGTTGGAAAACTCGCTGCATTACGACTTGTTCACCCATATTATCAAGACATTCCTTGTCAACTCGGATAGAGCACAATTGATATTCTCTACCCATAGTCTTATGCTCCTTGACGAGGATTTCATCCGCAGGGATATGGTGTATTTTGCCAGCAAGAACGAATCGGGAGCGACAGAGATTTATCGTGCCAAGGATTTCGGTCTTCATAAGGAAGTGTCCATCCTCAATGCTTACAGAGCCGGAAAGTTGGGAGCGAAGCCTCAGTTGGGCAGTATATTTATTGACGAATAAGAAAGGAGGTCAGCATGGAACAGAGACCGCTTGAATATACCGTCAAGATCTATTGTGAGGGTTTTACGGAATGGTACTATTTTGAATGGTTGCGCACCAACAACCGTTTCAAGTTCTCTATGGAGCCGGACATTCCAAAGAACAGCCGTAGCTCATATAAGCAGAACTTGAAGCTCATAGACAAGGAACTTCGCAAGAACCCACAAGAACGTGCCGATGCGATATTTCTCGTCATCGACACCGATACCTTGGCCAAGAACAAAGCGCAATATGCCATTTATCAAGAAGCAAAGGAGAAATACAAGAAACAAGGAGTGATTTTCATCGAGAGTCACCCTTGCATCGAGATTTGGTTTCTTTATCACCTCATGGACAAGTTTGCACGAACCAACTTCGAGACATACGAGGCTTTGCGTCCAGCCATTGAGAGCGTATTGCCGAAATACGAGAAGACGGCTCGCTATTATCAGAAGAATAGCCAATTCCGTGAGAGCATATTGAAAAGCCAAACAAACAGGGAAAAGGCAATAGACTTCTCTATCAAGGCATGTAAATACGAGCCTATTGAAAATGAGATTGCCAATTACACAGAAATGTTCAAGGCTATATATTTCTTCCGTTTGCTGCAAAAGTTTGCAGAAATCAGATTACTATTGGCAGAAAGACTACGTACCAATGTTGCCATTCAACCAAATATCGCGAGCCATAAATCTTTAGCTATCACGCATAACGAAAATATGATTTGCACATTGAAATATACGGGTACAATACTCAAATGTATTTTTGTGGATGGACAAACTTTTGACGTTGATGATACTAAACCATTGGATATAGCAGATTCAATAATAGGATTTATTGCAGAAATCATAAAATAACTGCATATATAATAAGGTGTAGGACTATCTTTTTAATAGAAGTCTTACACCTTACACCATTCAATACACACATTCACTTCGTTCGGTATAAAAAGCTCGTATCGTTCGACATAAACACCGAACGATACGAGACAACTATCAATTCTTTCAGGATGCTTTACGACTAAGAACCAACAACTTAGAAACTATGGTTGCAAATCCCTATATTCAGAAACCGCATTGAAGCAAGGGCAAGCCTTTTGTGGGTTCAAGTCACGATGACCGACAATAACAGCCAGCGGATATGTTTTCTTTAGGCGCATAATCAATTGCCGTATGGCTGTTTTCTGTACATCCGTTCTTGTGTCTTTGGGGTTTCCGACTGCGTCTAAGCCTCCCTCATAGCAGATGCCGATGGAATACTTGTTGTGGTTCACGCAGTGGGCACCAATTTGTTCAATAGGTCTGCCGTTTTCTACTGTTCCGTCACGACGGACAACATAGTGATAGCCGATTGTGCGCCAACCGCGAGCCTTGTGCCATTGTGTAATGTCTTTTGCCGAACTCAGTTGGTTGGGACGAACCGCAGAGCAGTGTATAATGATAAGTGTAACTGTTCTCATGATTCTTCGTTTTTGTTGTTTGATACTTTTCCGCTGTGATAATCCAATCCTGCCAAGGCAGCACTGAAAGTAAGCAGTTCACCAAAGGCTGTCAATACAGTTGGGTCGATGTAACCTTTGGGGGGAATGAACATGGCGGAGATTATTAACCCTACACCAAGCACAGCCAGTATGAACGAGGCTGCAAGGTGCAATTTTGTATGTCTGTATTTCTTGATTGCCATAAATGTTGTTTTTTTAATTCTGTAGCCATCAATATAAAAGGTGGCTACAGAAAATGTTAGTTGATGTATTCCGATTATTCCTTGCTGTCTGTGTCGACAGGTTTATCGTTCAGTTGGTTGATGTCTACAAACGATGCAACCTTACGTATTGAAACAGAATCCAAGGCATACGAACGCTTTTGGTTCGGCCAGAAACGGAGGTGTACTTTCATCACGTTGTCGGCAGTGAACTCCTTTTCAGTAGGGCTGCCGTAGGTCTCAGGACTCAGATAGAACGTGCCGAGGTCTCCGAAACGCACACGCTTGGAGTCTTTCACAAGCTCCACGAGACAGTCGCAAGCAGCCATCAATACGCCGAGGATAGTTGCACGGTCGAAAGGTGAACCGTGGTTGCTGATGTGCTGTGCAAACTCCTCCGTAGATAGGGTTTCTGTGTAGACGAAGCGTCCGTACCATCTGCCGTATGCAGCAGAACTCTTGTTGTTGTTCTTGTACTTTTTTGTAATTAACTTTGCCATAATACTTTGATTTTTAGATGTTGTACATGTTTACGATTCTCGTTGCTATCATGGATAGCGTGCTTGCAAGCGGACAACCTTTTATCGATGTCTGATGCAAAAGTACAACGCTAAAGACCGTTTGCCAAACGTATGGAAAAAGTAGCATTACGGCGTGGAAAAACAAAGGGTGAACCGCACATTCAATGCAGTTCACCCGAATATAGCGTTACAAAAGGACTTCTGTCAGGCATGTTTACGCATTTCCAACTCCTTATAATATTCCGTTCCGTGGAAAATTCTAAGTACCTTTAGAAAATCTTTAATGAAGAAATCATTCTTCCAACACTCGTTCTTGAACTTGCTTGAAACTGGTTCTTTTGAAAGTTTCTTGCGGAAATCGTCCATAGTGCAAGTGAGTCGGTTGTAGAATGTGCGCTCTGTCACACCAAGTTCTCCTTTCAGAACATTCTTGTTGATATACTCAAAGAAAGGTTTCTTGCACTTCTCTTTGAATATGTAGCTTCCCAACTCCTCCCATTCCACAATAATGAAGAAGTAGGCTATCAAGTCAATCTGCTTATTGTAGTCGCCTTCAAGTTTCTCTGTCGGCAATATGCCAAAGAACTTTTTGAAGATAGAACTAAAACAGACGGACAATTTCTTGGCATCAACAAAAGGTCGAAAGAGATTATAAACACGAGTATTCTCATTGCGTTTAGGCAAGATATCAACGAGTTCTGCGTGTATTTCTTCCATTTCCCTTACGATTTCAATCTGTTCCTTTGCAATTTCTTCTTGCCTTTTTACCAAGACAACATATCTTCCAAGCAGTTGCTGTGTTCTGTTTTGGGGAATAGCCATGCCTGACGCTCTTGCACGTCTGCCATTGCCTGTCGTTGGGTGCAAGCGGGCGTTTCTCCTGGGCTTGCCATCACTTGTACAACATACTGAAGGACCGCCAAAGTCAGCAATACCATCGGGAACACCAAATGTTGTGGTTTCAATGCCACGTGTACCAATTGGTTTAATCGTTGGAGTAAAGAGATCAAAAAGTTTGCTTGGATAAAGGTCAGGCAACTTTTGCACGACTTTAACCACATAACCTTTTTTGCGCAACTTCGTTATTTCTGCCTTGGTCACAATGCGGACTTCTGCTGCAGTGGGTTGTCCATAGCGTGGATTTATAAAAGGGAACTTTCTTGATGTCTTGCTTGCATCAAGAAGCTTTACTTGGATTGTCTTTATTGTCAGCTTGCTAAAATCTGCCAACTTTACTTGAACAGGTTCAAATCGGTTCAAACGATTGTTTGTGAGAAGATAATTCATAATACACATATTTAGACTGTTAAACAAAAACTTCTTTTTGCTCAACCATTACAGGCGCAAAAAATCTCTTTCCTTTGCATCGCTTCCTGTGCTCCTATATATGTGTGAAATTGTAGTGCTACAAATATACTGAAAGTTATCCGTTCCGCCAAACTTTCTGATGACTATTTTGAGAAAGTTGCCGACTTTCTTATGGAAATTAGGCAACTTTCCATGAGAAATCAGGCAACTTTCTGTTTTTTTAACCCCATTGAATTCGAAGGGTTTAGAAATGAAGCAGGATTGAATGCTTTTACGATGTCGCCTACAAAATGGGTAGAATCCACTAAAGCTATCGGATTGAAAGCTATATCTGGAAGATATGGAGGAACGTATGCTATTTCAGACATTGCTTTTGAATTTGCATCATGGAGTAGATTTTAGTTACACATGAGCAAGCTGTCATGAAGTATGCCGATGAAGCGAATGTACTCCACATAGCCATGTTCGGTATGACGGCAAGGCAATGGCGTGAACAGAATCCCGACAAGAAAGGCAACATTCGTGATTATGCCAGCATCAACGAGCTTATCTGCCTATCGAATATGGAGAACCTCAACGCTGTGTTTATCAATGATGGAATGCCACAATAAGAGCGACTTATCAAGCTCAATCAGATTGCCATTCAGCAAATGAAGATTCTTGAGGATACTGGTGGAAGAAATCTTTTGCTATAGAGGTTAAAGGCTTTACTGTGTATTTCGCCACTTTTGCGTTAAAATTTCATAGCAAATTCTTTATTGCCAATACTTTTGGTTAATTTTGCACTCAAAATTTCAAGATGGTGCGTCATAACTTACGACAAACCCTCTTTGAATTGTAATAGTTCACTGATTGTTAAACTAAAAATAGAGTAAATAAGAAACAGACATTACACAAGAATGAAACGCTAAGGACTTGTACGATTCTAAGAATCGGCAATCAGAATGAGACTAAGAACAGAGGCCAAGACCTCGCATTTATAACTCGGCGTTTCCGTTCTGTACTTTTTGGATATTGAGCTTTTAGCTCTTGTTCTCTTTCTATGAATACCGCCAATTTTCAACGTACGAGGACAAGCAGTAGGAAAGTTCACGCTTATAGGCGTGGACTGTTCCGTGCTTGTTGTACGTGAAGGTCACTTGGCGGTAACCTATAGAAAGGCAAGTATCGGAACGGTTGCACGCCTTTTTATTTCTAAAAGTTTATCAATGTATAGAATAATATTTAAAATGTTTTTTGCATGTGTTTTTACTTTCATAACGGCAGTGACACATGCACAAATAGTTTTGCATGAAGCTACAAACATTACACAGACTAAAGCCACGCTATCTGCAGATTTTTCAGACTTAAATAATGAGCATGGTTTTCAGTATAAGTATGGAACCTTGCCAAATATTGACGAATTTTCAAGAACTGCCCTTTCTGCAAATTCGGATTTGGTGCAGATAAATACAACAAGTAATGCATGGTCGGCACGTACTGTAAAAGGCTGGGTAGAAAGTAAAAGTAATTTAGCAATAGGGGCAACTTCTATAATGTCTACTACTATCAATTTTTCTGAATCTACAAACATAACATTTGATTGGAGCGTAGATTCAGAAGAAGGAATTGGAATATTATCGTTTATTGTTGATGGTAAGAAAATTCGGGAAATATCTGGTGCTGTTGAATTTACACAAGTTTCATATTCTGTGGAAAAAGGCAAACATATATTGCAATGGCAATATAAGAGAACAGCAACATCAAATGTTGGACTTGATATAGGAAAAGTTCGGAATATTAATCTGCAAAATACAACTGAAGGAAAATGGGTAAGCGTAAAATGTCTTTCAGACAATGAAAGAATATCCAATTTGTACCCTCAAAAATCATATTTATTCAGAGCATTTATGAAAGTAAATGGAGAGAATGAATTTTCTTCTATTTCGAATTTTACAACAGTACCCATTAAAATTGGTGATGTTGAAATTTCAGAAGTTTCACAGACATCAGCTAATATAGATTCAAAAATAGATTTAGGTGATTCAGAAGCTATGATAAATGTAGTTTTGGGCAAAAAGAAAAAATATCATTTATGTAGTAAACTGGAAAAGACATTAATTGACAGAAACTGTTTGAGGGATTCTACATTAATTGATTTTTCTTTTTCTCCGGGATGGAAAAGTAATTCTATAAAGGAAACTGTCTATAATCAAGTTTCTACGCGCCAAGAAAATATAACAGCTAAATTTCTATTGTCTTCAAATGCAACAGTCTCTTTTGATTGGAATTGTTATGGTTGGCAAGGCAACAGTTTGGGTTCAAAAACATCTTCAATGTATTTATATGTTGATGGCAAGTTAGCTTCATCAATAAAAAAAAAATCAGAAGATTCTTCATTGGAACATGTATCTGTAAATTTGTCATCAGGGAGTCATACATTGAAATGGGTCGCAGATTTGGCAGGTGGCAGTCCGTCTTGGCCTGCTTGGGCTGAAGTAAAAAATTTAGAAATCGAAAATATTAGTGAATTTTCAGAGGATCCTTATATAATTAATAATACAACCTTACCACTAAAGAAAAGAGAACTTATTCCAAATACGACTTATGGTGTATATATTCAATCTGTTCCCACTTATGAAAGTGATTTGGCTAAAGAATGGATTAACGGAAATTCTGAATTAAAATTATTTACTACTCGGAACGTATCTGCTTCTGTGCAATCCGCAATAAATATCAAACAAGCGTCGGCAACTATTCGAGGAAAAATTAATGGTGGTGATGCCATAATTATTGCCACAGGCTTACAGTATAAAGATATCAGTAGTAAACGCTGGGGTGACTATTCTAAAGCTGTTAATGCAACGGAGCTTTCACAAAATATTAATCGTTTAAAACCTAATACGACATATAATTACCGTTCGTATATTCAAGCACAAAATTGTGACACGACATTTAGTGCTATTGGAAGTTTTACGACTCAGGCTGTTGAAGCTCAAAAACCAATACTTAAGAAATTGGCTCAACATAGTGCTACGTTGGAAGGTCATGTCATATTTGGTGATGCCTCTATATACCAAAGAGGTATGCAGTTCCGTAAATATGGAGACTCAAAATGGGAAGAGGTTGAAGATGGTGGCGAAGAGGAAATATATATCCTTTCCAAAAACAACTTGGAAATGAACACAACATATCAAGCTCGGACTTATATTCAACCTGCAGGAAAGGATGTTGTTTACTCAGAAATATTGGAATTCAAGACCTTGAATAATTATTTTACAAAGTTGCTTTCAACCTCAACACAAACTTCCGTGAATCTTGAAGCAGAACTAACAGAAGTAGATGACAATATAGATGTTGAATATGGATTTGAATATTACATCAGTTGTGATGGTTTTACAAATAATCCAAACGAATACCCCAAAACTGAAATGCTTAAAGTTAAAGCACAGCTTATTAATGGAAAAGCTATCGCAACATTAGGCTCATTAGCTCCACAATACAAAGTTGATTACCGAGCTTACGCTAAAGTTGGAGGTCAAATTTTCTATTTTACAGCATCATCAAAAGAATGGGACGAGATTTGGACACAAAAAGCATTTGTAATTATAAAAAAGCAAAACAGCACACAAACAACATTTACTGCTGCTTTAGATGTTCAAAATTGCAATGATGACGCAAACGTTACAGCAATTGAATATCGCATAAATAACATAGAAAACAATAGTTATACTTCATGTTCAAAAGATTTAAGAATAGTAGGCTTACTTCCAAATCAAAAATACATTTTAAACTTTAGAGGTTCTGTTAATGGACTTTTATGTCCTTTGTTCATAAAATCGCAAAAAGAAGCGTCTAACTACGAATTTGTGACTAAGGACGTAAATGTTTCTGTGAGATTTTCTTCCATAACTCAGACAAAAGCTACGATGAAGGTTTCTGTGGACGGGGGAGATGCAACTGTGTCAGACCTTTGCTATAAAATGAATTATTCAGAGAAAAAGCCTTTAACAGGCACTGTAGTATTTAAGGATTTGACCCCAAACTCAAAATATTACATTACTATATATGGTACAATAAATGGGAAAGAATACTCTTGGAGTAATTTTTCATTTACAACCAATCCTGTAACAATAGATATTAGTAATAAAACAATTACGCAGACTTCAAGCACTTTTGTCTTATCGTATAATTGTGGAGATGCCAATTTTGTATCATCAGGAATTGTTTACAGTGTAAGTTCAGCCCTTGGAAACGAGAAAGAAGGTGGAGGTAATATTCTGATTAAAGAATTGCTGCCAAATACAACATACTATTATAAAGGATATGTAGAAACGAAAGAAAGTGGTCGCATATATTCCCCATTATCTTCTTTTACAACCAAAAACATCGAATGTCAAACAAATGCGGCAACCTGCATTTCAAATCGTTCAGCTACACTTAATGGAAGCATATCTTGTGATACAAATAGCTCGGCTGAATTTGGCTTTCAGTGGAAGCAAATGGAACATTGGAATACAGAACCTGCATTTACAAAAGGACATAAAAATGACGATGGAAGCATTTCTGTTTCATTAGTTAATGGTATGTTAGAGCCTAATACTGATTACCAATATCGGGCAGCGGTTCATTATAATGGCAAATACTACTATAGTAATGAATGGAAAACATTTAGAACAGAGTCTGAATATATTTACTATCCTACTTCTGTTTATACAATGTTTAGAACGGACAGAGAAAACAATCGATTAGTTCTATGTGGATATTATGTTGCAGGAAGTGAAGAAATAAGTACTCAAGGTTATGAGTATTGGAATAATTCGACCTCAAAGAGTACGACAACAATGTATTCCAAATCAAATGTGGTAAAAATAGTTACAGACCAAACAATGCAATATGAGCTAAATCCAGAAACAATGCAAGACGGAGTTTATTCTGTACGAGCATTTGTTCAAACTATATCTGGAAAAATAGAATATGGAAATACATTAACTTTTGAGATACAGCAAAAAGGTGTTGTTGGTATTGAGAATCAAATAGTGGACAATAAAAAGATAGAATGTAAATCAAATAAGCAGAGTATATATATATCAAATGCAAATGGTTGTGTTTGTTCTGTATATACCTTAAATGGTGCTTTGATAAGAAAGATCAAGGCAATTTCTGACTATGAAGAAATTCTTTTACCGAAAGGAAATGTATATATAGTTAAAGTTGGAGAATATACGTTCAAATTGTCTCATTAATTTGCGAACTTTATAAAGTAGTGTTGATAGTTAAAAGCTATCATCACTACTTTTTCTCTTATAAGCAAGAAGCTTCATCAGTCTATGCTCTCCGTACTTGTTGTTCAGGTGGAATGTTCCCCATACAAGCAATGATCCGAGCGTGAGACCCAAGCCGATGCAGACCAGTTGGCCCGCACCTGCCATATAGAGGACTACCACAAGGAAGAAGACGACAAGCAGTCCACCTGCGAAGATGAAGAGATACTGTGCCTTCAGTCCCTTGAACTCAACCGAATGACCTATGCCCTTGTTGATTGGGTAGTCAGCCATAAGTCTTATACCTTATTATATTATAA
>OLQN01002891.1_pt1 | contig 11058 bp, 10 predicted proteins | sample 1673181 | NCBI WGS metagenome assembly OLQN01 (sample SAMEA3136763, study PRJEB25190) | human gut metagenome | biome: human gut; feature: human-associated habitat; material: faeces | place: Austria | collected 2013
CGGATACAAGAGAAGGACAAGGCTTTGGAGGAGAAGAACGAGGAAATCAAGTTCCTCCGCTCCTTGATACAAAGGAATGCAGACTAAATATTTTCGATTATGAGAAAGTTCTTAGTTTTATATTAGTAACTTTGTGGTCTTAATAAGTATTCGTCTTGCATCTTTGCTTTTGAATACGACACAAAGATAACAACAAAAATTGACATAAACTCAAAACTAACCAATAAAATTGGTATTTATACAAATTTAATACTTATGTCGTTGGGAAAAGTTGATGATAAAGTTGGTAGATTCGCCACGGCTTATGAATACCTGAAGAGTATTGGCAGGGCTCATAAGCAACAAGATATTGCTGAACGGATGAGCACAGACAAGGCAAATGTGTCGCGGGCGATGAATGGAGATGCTCGATATTTGACGAATCGGTTTCTTTCTCGATTTAATAGGGCTTATGGTAATATTTTCAATCTTGAGTGGTTGCTCAACGGAGCGGGTGATATGTGCTGTGGTGTCCCGGACGAACAGCTCGAACGTGAGATAGCGGAGGAAACAGGTCGTGTGCAGAGCATCGGTGACAACTCAAACCACAACACGCAGACAATGACGGACACCGCGCTGACCAAAGAAAACGAATTGCTGAAGAAACGGATACAAGAGAAGGACAAGGCTTTGGAGGAGAAGAACGAGGAAATCAAGTTCCTCCGCTCCTTGATCCAAAGGAATGCAGACTAAATATTTTCGATTATGAGAAAGTTTTTAGTTTTATATTAGTAACTTTGTAGTCTTAATAAGTATTCGCTTTGCATCTTTGCTTAGGAATACGACACAACGATAGGTAAAATGCCTATGCATATTATATTTGCAAAGAAATTTTAGGTAAAAATACCAATTTAGAATGATTATAAATAACGAATGCGACGAAGGCGCTGTAAGACAACGCATTAATAGTGTTTTAGAAAAAGAAAAATCATCTATTTATGCACTCTCGAAGGAAACGGGAGTGGAGCAGACTAAGTTGAATAGACAACTTAGTGGTACTTCTCGCCTCTCTTTTGAAACAATCAAGGTGTTTTTGCGACAATTTCCGAGGATTTCCGCCGAATGGCTTCTGCGAGGTGTAGGCGATATGTGCTGTGGAATCCCGGACGAACAGCTCGAACATGAGATAGCGGAGGAGACAGGTCGTGTGCAGCGCATCAGCGACAACTCCAACCACAACACGCAGGCAATGACGGACACCGCGCTGACCAAAGAAAACGAATTGCTGAAGGAGCGGATACAAGAGAAGGACAAGGCTTTGGAGGAGAAGAACGAGGAAATCAAGTTCCTCCGCTCCTTGATACAAAGGAATGCAGACTAAATATTTTCGATTATGAGAAAGTTCTTAGTTTTATATTAGTAACTTTGTGGTCTTAATAAGTATTCGTCTTGCATCTTTGCTTTTGAATACGATGCAAAGATAGATGTCTTTTCTCAGAGAACATAAAGGGTTTTCTCAATAAATTCTCTCATAATATGTTTTTGGAATGATTCTAAATTAAGGACGATGGAAGAAACTATAAAAGAGCGAGTTATAAAAATCGCCAAACATAAAGGGCTTACACAGTCTGGGTTAGAGCGAGAATGTAACCTGTCCAATGGGTACATTCGCAACATTAGGGCAACGCCTTCGCAGAAGATTATCGATAGAATTTTAAAGAGATTCCCCGATATTTCCCTGCGATGGCTTCTCAACGGTGTGGGCGATATGTGTTGTGGAATCCCAGACGAACAGCTCGGACGTGAGATAGCGGAGGAAACAGGTCGTGTGCAGCGCATCGGCGACAACTCCAACCACAACACACAGACAATGACGGACACCGCGCTGACCAAAGAAAACGAATTGCTGAAGGAATGGATACAAGAGAAGGACAAGGCTTTGGAGGAGAAGAACGAGGAAATCAAGTTCCTTCGCTCCTTGATCCAAAGGAATGCAGACTAAATATTTTCGATTATGAGAAAGTTCTTTAAGAAAATGGAAAGGTTGGATGAGCGGATTGTGGAAACACAGCACATCCATAGAGGCGTGCATCTCGCCAAACTGATGGTGCAGTACTTGCGCTTGGCGCTGTGCTTTTCGCTATTTACTTCCGAAAGAAATGGCTGGTGAAATACAAGAAATACAGAATCTAAAATACAAATGAAATACAACTATGGTTATTTACGTATTAATGGGAATCATCTCCCTTATATTTATCATTATTGCCTGGGTGAAGTGGTTCAGGATGACAAGCGATATAAACAGAATGTCCAGACTGATGGAAGAGTGAATGAGACGCAATGGTGTGGAGTTGTCGAAAGACGTTTCCGTCCCAGAAAGTAACGGAAACGTTGAACCCTTAGATAGCACGAGGAATATGATTCTGGCTATTATTCTTACCGTGGCAATTCTTTCGATAATATTTATAGTAAAAGCACTATTTTAAAGCAAGTGGGAAAAATACCCTCAGCGTACAGAAAAAAGGCTTCCGACACCCGGAAGCCTTTTTCTTTACCGCTCGTCGAAGAGTTTCATCGCCCGCGCCTTCTCCTTGTCGGCAATCTTGATGTAGGGCTTCATCGCCTTGTAGTCGCTGTGCCCCGTCCACTCCATCACCAACGACGGCGGTATGCCCATCGTCAGTGCGTTGCAGATGAATGTGCGCCGTCCGGTATGGGACGCCACGCATTCATATTTGGGTCGTGTTTCCTCCACTCGTTCGGAGCCGCGGTAGTACACCTCCGTTACCGGTGTGTCTATCCCTGCCACATAGCATACCTCCTTCAGTAATGGTGGAGGCTGCGGTGAAGAAGCCAAAGAATGTCTATATTGACACTAATAGGAACAGGCTTGTTTTCGTTTCTTCGGTTAAGTACGCTTCAAACAAAGTTTTGAAAGTCGTTATTGAGCCAAACCAGAACGTTAAAGGAAGAAGATACAATGTCGTAACTTCGATTGGTATTGTTGACAAAGTTGATATGAGAGGGCGGCAATATGACAAAATAAAATAGGAGATACAAACGTACCCCCTACTAAAGTGGAAAGGCAAAGGAGTTGAACCTCGCAATATCACCGCTGTTAACGCTGCTCGCTACCGATGCGACCATCAATCCATACTGCAAATATAGAGAACAAATTGAAAATAACAAAATAAAACAACAACAAAATGGCAAGACCAAAGAAATTCGATTACGATTCCGATGATTTCTACGATGAAATCCTCGCCCTCGCCATGCAGGGATTGACGGACGCTGAAATCGCCGACAGCCTTGCCGACAAATTCGGCGTGTCTTTGTCCCCGGATGTGTTTTCCACAATGAAGAACGGTTGCTATGCGAATTGGACAGAGAAGGAAAACCAAAGGCGCTCCGCTCGTTTTAATAAGGTCTTAGCGCGTGGACGCAGAAAAATCACTTCCATAGTCCGCGGCGCATACCTTAAAGGCGCCCTCGGTGGCAAGAAAATCAAGTCGAAGACGGTTCTCCGTCGCAAACTGCGCATAGGTGGGGAATACACGGAAGACGAGGAGATTCAGACTTCCGAAACAGAATCCGAGATGCCTGTTGATGTCGGAGGCTGACACTCCCCGGCTATTGAATGCGTTCCGCTTGCATCTCCCGTTTTCCCATCTCTCCGGCTGGATGGTGTAGCCGCTGTTCGCCTGGTAGGTGTTCCCGTTCCACCGGATGCGGAGCCTTATCTGCCCCTCTCCTTGCCTGTCCTGCTGTAGACCTTTGGGAGGAAGAATAATATACTATGTTTTATCTCCATTTTTTGTACACATTTTTTTTGGTCAGTACACATCTGCAAATGTGTGTACTATTTTTCATATAACAAAACAGAATCAAACGAAATGAAAAACCGCCAACTTACTCCTTTTAGGCTGCAAGTCAGCGGTTTCGTGTTTGTTCCGTTTTATCGGATTTTACTTGGGTGGAGATGGAGAGATTCGAACTCTCGTCCAAACGTGGAACTAATATGCTTTCTACATGCTTAGTTTTGACTTGGTTTTCGACCGTGGGCAGGATCAAAACTACCAACCCAAGGCTTATCTCCTAAAATCTCGGACAGCTACTGGAGAACAAGCCGTCCCAGCTCCGATTTTATTAGCACCACCTTATCGAAACGTCTCAGAGCAAGGCAATCGGGTGATGTCTCGTTTCTGCCACTGTGGCAGAAATAAAGCTAACTTACTGTGCTTCGGTTAGGCAGCGAGAGCGTAGTTATTTTCGCCAGTTAAATTGTTGATGTCTGAGATTATAGAGCATAGCCATCATCGCTCTGCATGCTTACATACCACCTCTACACGCTGTCAAAACCGGTCATCCCCAATGTTTTTTCGAGACACATACGTGATATGTGGGTTGCAAAAGTAATGCTTCCGCAACCAATCTCCAAATTTTTGTTGAAAAATTTTTTTTAGTTTTCGTTGTCTACGGCATTAAGCACCAACAGCATGTTTGGTAGCTCGTTGTTGTCGCGGATTGTTTTCAGCTCCGACAGTTGGCGGCGGTCGAGGAGTCCGATGCGCGCCACGAAGATGGTGTGGCTTGCCACACGGACCAGCACGTTGGTGTCGGTCACAAGCTGTATAGGAGCGCAGTCGATGAAGATGTAGTCGTAGCGTTGGCGCAGGCGTTCAAACATCTCGTCGAGGGAGTCGTGTTCAAGCAGTTCTGCCGGGTTGGGGCGGATGGTGCCCGACGGCAAGATGTCGATTCCCGCGCTTTTGTCGTGCACAATCAGTTTGTCGAGGTCGGTGCACGATCCGTCGAGATATGAGGTTGCGCCGTGCGCCGGCGAGTTGATGCGCTTGCTGAGCGATGCGCGACGTATGTCAAGGTCGACGAGCAGCACGCGTTTGCCTTTCTTAGCCTCGGCTGAGGCGGTGTTGATTGCCACATACGATTTGCCACTGCCTGGGTTGAACGATGTGCAGATGCACACCGGCACGTCGTTGAATTTCGCCAAATGGTGGTCGAGCTCGGAGCGTAGCATCAGGAATGCCTCTTTGCCGAAATCTTTGTTTGTCAAGTCGGGTGGCGTGAGGCTCTTTAGTCCGTAGTTGAACTTTATGCGCATGCGTCGCGAGAATGTGACGTTTTTAAGAAGCGGTATTTGTCCGATCACGGGGATGTTGATGCCGATGAAGTCGTAGCGGTCGCGCACGTGGTTGTCGGTGATGAATGCAATGAAAATCACGGCGATAGGAATCACTACTCCGCCGAGCAGCAAGCCGAGGACTGCGATTATCCATGGAGTGAGCCGAGAGGGCTCATCGGTGCCCGATGCCGGTGCCACTACGCGTACGGCTTCCGAGATGTTGTTGATGGCGAGCGGGTCGTTGCCGCGTTTGCCTTGCAGGTAGTAGTATTGACTTTCGATGTTTTTGTGCATGCGCGCCTGGCGGTTGATGGCGGCCTGTGTGTGCGACAGGTCGGCAAGACGGTTGTCGGTGGCGGCGATGCGCGATTTCAGTTTGCCGCATTCGATGCGGAGCGAAGCGATATGGTTTGTCACCGAAGCCTCAATGTCGCTGTGCATGGCTTTAAGTTGCTGTGTGACTTCTGCAAACGCGTTGTTGGCAGTGCCGGCATTCTTGCGCAGATGTTCGCGTTTGGCTATGGTTCCGTTGTATGCAGCTACGGCTTTCTGCAGTCCGATGCTTTTTGTGATATCTGTAGCGGCGGCTATCGGGCGGTCGGCATTTTTGTCGGCTGCCAGTTGCGACGCCACAGCCTCAGTTGCCTTTATCTCGGCCTCAATGCCTACGAGCGACTGTGTGTCGGCGGCCTTCTGCGCCAGCAGTTGGTTGTAGGTGAGGTTGATATTGGAGGTGTTTCCATTGCGCAGCGTCTGCTCGATGCCGGCTTCGTTTTTTTCGAGAGCCTCTGTATGCACGGCGAGACGCTTGTCGACGGCGTCGATGAATTTCTGGGCGTCGTTGCTGTTCCACTGTGCCCATATTCGGTCGTAAACCAATGGTATGTCGTTCAGAATGTCGTCGGCGCGTTGGACCACATGGTCGGAGAATGTGCAAGTCAGCACGTCGGTGAATTGAGCCGTCTGCACCACATCGATGCTTTTGCTTATGCGGTGGGCGGTTTTGTCGATTGGAGTTATGCTGATTTCTATTTTCTTGCCTGCGTAATTTTTCGTAAAACGGGTGGCTGTGAGAGAAATGTCGGCAGCCGATGTGGGCTTGTCGTCGCCGTCAATCTCGAGGCTTGTCGCAGTGGCTGTTTTGCCGTCGGCAGAGATGAGGGCGGTTATTTTTGCCGAAGCGTCGTCGGGGATGTTCAGTGCAACGTCGAGAGGCTCGCTGCCGTAAAGGTCGACGCGCTTGCCGAATGACTGGATTTCATATTGTGTCACGTTGAGCGACAGGTCTTTGACTATCTGTTCGCAGAACACTTGCGACTTGACAAGCTGGATGCCGTCCTCAAGTTGCAGACCTGTGGCAAACGGCTTGATGGCAAACGGGTCGTCGCCGAAACGCTGGTTGGTGAATACGTTGGCGTCGAGATATTTCATTGCAAACATCGACTGGCGTTTCACCGCGGGTGAGACATAGTAGTTGTAGGCGCTCAGCCCAAACACGCAAATCACGACAAACGCTATGGCATAGCCGTAGAACCGCCTCATCCAACGGATGTATGTGCGCAACGTAAGCGCACTGCGGTGCATTATGCGGTCTTGGCTTGATATCGTTTGCATGTGATTTTAAGGTGAGGTATTGTATTAATGTTGCGTATTAGTCTTTTTTTGCAATGTTGACTACGAGCACGCCTATCGATGTGAGCAGCGAGGCGATTGAAATCCAGAGCGACACCGATTTCATCGCATTCTGGTTGATGGTCGACTGCCCGGCGCGCACGCTGTTAGGTTGCACATAGACCACATCGTTCTGTTTCAGGTAGTAGGCTGGCGACTTGAAGATGTCGGCTGAACGGAGGTCGAGTTGGTACGACTTGCGCTGCCCGTCCTCCTCGCGGATTACGTACACATGGTCGCGCTCGCCGAAGATTGTAAGGTCTTTGGCCATGGCAATCGCTTCGAGCACAGTTACTTTGTCGCTGTTTATGGTGTATGTTCCCGGGTTGGTGACCTCGCCGAGAATCGATACTTTGAAATTCATGAATTCTACGGTCACAAGTCCGTCGGTGAGCATCTTCTTTTCGGCGAGAGCCTGGGTTATCTGTTCCTGCAGTTGCCAGCGACTCAAGCCCGAAGCTTTGATTTTGCCGAGGATAGGGAAGTCGATATAACCTTCGTTGTCAACCACATATCCGAGCAGGTAATTGCCATATCCGGCACGGTCGGTTCCTGCCTGGGTGGCTGATACCGGCAGGTTGAAGATTTTAGCCACAGCAGGGTCGCTGCTCGACACCACAATGGAGAGCATGTCTTTGGGCTCGATTTTGATTACCTGTGAGTTTTCAATCTTTTCAGGAGTGTCTACTTTCACATCTTGCAGATAGAGTACCTTTTCCGATGTCTTGCAGGAAGATACGAGCAAAATCAGGCTTAAGAACAGTATAATTCGTGTCGTTGAATGCATAATTTCCTTATTTCAATATGATTTCAATAATTTAGTCTGTGTGGACTGCCGCTTGGCGGAACTCATCCAATATGCAAAGATAGCATTATTCGTTAAAAACGTAGCGATATATGGTGTTAAAATATCGGCAATTTCTAAAATCCAGCAACCTTAGGCGGGGATTATTCCGTTTCGTAGGTGATTTTGTCGCCGCGGGGATGGATGAATTCGAATTCAAGAGTCCGTGCAAGTCCATCGGCGAGCGTGTATGGCGGTTTGAAACCGGTCTGTTGCATGCGTGTGGCGTCGTATTCGGTGGTGGCGCAGAATTTCTTGACGCGGACGGCGCTGATGGCGAATTTGCGGCGCAGCAGCCATGCCAGCAGGGCCAGCAGAGGCAGTAGCCGCCAGCCATTCCTATGGCGTAGGGGATGCGAATTGCCGGCAAGCGTTTCTGCAACACTGTCTCCACGTGTTGCACAAGTTGGTTCATGTCGTAGTCGGGCTTGTCGATGTAGTTGAACACGTTGTAGCCCGATGTGTAGTTGTCGATGAGAAATTTCACGAAGGCCACGATGTTGCCTACGTATGCCATCGACTTGCGGTTGCGACCGTTGCCAACCATCAGGAAGTGACGGCTTTGTATCTGATGGAGCAAGTTGTACACGTTGCCGCGGTTGCGCTCTCCGAAGGTTACGGTGGGGCGCACCACGTTGATGTTCCAGTCGGCGTGCATCGTGTGCCATTCCTGTAGAAGTTGCTCCGCCTGCCATTTCGATTTGCCGTAGTGGTTGAACGGGTCTTTCGGCGAGGTTTCGTCGGGGTTGTCTTTATTGATGCCGTAGACAGCCACGGATGAGAAGAATAGGATGCGTTTCACGCCGTTGCGCTCCATGGCGTGCAGAGTGGTGCGCATTCCGCCCACGTTGGTGTCGTAGTAGAGCGATGTGGGAGTCACGTTGTCGCGGTGCTGTGCGGCGAGAAGTATCACAAGGTCGGTGCCGGCAAGGGCGCTGTCCATCTGTTGCTGGTTGCGCACGTCGCCGATGGTGGTGATGTCGTTGAAGAAATGGCTGTCACGAATGTCGACTATGTGGAAATCGTAGCCCTTGAACTGCGTGAAGGGGTCTACAATGCGGGTGCGGATGAATCCGCTGCCGCCGATAATCGTGACTTTCATTGTGCCTGTGTTTATAATTGGTTTGGAATTTGCCTCATGGCTTCTATCACCTTTTTGGGCAGAGGCTCGTTGATGGTGTGGTTATAGAAGCGCAGGTTGTGTATGTCACTGCCCATGAGGTCGTAATACCCGTTTTCAAGCAGCCATTCAGCCTTTTCTTTGGTGTGCTTGCTGTAGCATCCGGCAATGGAGCCGAGGTTGAGCTGGAACAGCAGCCCGAGTTGCTTCAGTTCCTCATAGTCAGACTGCTCCATGTATTTGTAGCGTTCGGGGTGCGCGAGAATGGGGTGCAGGCCGGCGTTGAGCATTTCTCCTATCAGTCCGCGCATCTCTATCGGCGCACGGAAATAGCTTGTCTCAATAAGCGGATGGCTGTCGCCGAGCATCAGAATGTCGCGCTGACGCCAGCGTTCGGCAAAGATGCCGTCCATCATATTCTCGGCTGCGAGATGCAGGCGGACAGATCCGTTGTATGTGGCGGAAAATTCCTCGAAGCGTTGCTTGAGCGCGCCGACGGTGTTTGGCACGTCCTCCATAATGTGGGGCGTGAGCCACACGTCGGCAACACCGGCTTGCTCCATTGTGCGGAGCGCTTCCAAAGTGAGGTCGGCTGTCTGGAATCCATCGTCGACACCGGGCAGCAGGTGGCTGTGGTGGTCGGTGAATCCGTCAAGCAGGCCGCTTTCGAGTATTGACTTTTTCCTTGAGAATATGCCAAACATCGCTACTGTTTCTTGGTGTCGTTGCCATAGCCATATCCATAGCCGTATCCGTAACCATATCCGTAGCGGGTGTATGTGCCGCTCTCGTCGCTGCCGTTGAGCAGCAGGCACATGTTCTTATAGCGGTTTTCCTTGTAAATCTCGTCGATTTCAGGAAGGGTACGACGGTCTATCAGTCCGGCGCGGGCAATGAAGATTGTGCGGTCAACATGCGGTGCGATGAGCGATGCGTCGGTGACCATTGTGATTGGCGGACAGTCGACAAACACATAGTCGTAGCGACGTTTCAGCTCGTCTATCATTGCCTGCAGACGGTCGCTGAGCAGAAGCTCTGCAGGGTTTGGTGCGAGGTGTCCGGTAGGTATTGAGTCAAACAACAGTTTTGTCGTTTTTGATGGCAGGATGATGTCGTCGAGCGACACTTGTCCGTTGAGATATGCGCAGACTCCGGTACTTGGCGAATTGACAATCTTGGAGAATGTGCCTTTACGGATGTCGAGGTCGACAACGATTACTTTCTTGTTTTTCAACGCCATTGCGGTGGCGAGATTGACAGATGTAAACGTTTTTCCGCTGCCTGGGTAAAGCGAGGTGGCCATGATGGCTTCCGACTTGTTGGCGCCGATCATGAAGTCAAGGTTGGTGCGCACCACGCGGTATGCCTCGTTGATGACGTTGCGGTTGTGGTCTTCCACCACGATGTGCGGTGTTTCCGACTCATTTTCTTTTTTCAGCAAGCGGCTCATCAAACTCAATTTCTTCGCTCCGTCGGCAAGAGGCACATCGCCGAGCACTGGAACTTCCAGGCCTTCAATGTCTTTGCGACTGCGCACTTTGGTGTTGAGCATGTTTGACGCAAACATATAGCCGTAAGGGATGGCGAGACCGAGAATGAACGCTGCAGCGAGGATGATGCCCTTCTTCGGCGATACAGGCACGCTGTCGCCGGTGGCAGGCTTGAGCAGGCGGGTGTTGTTTACCACGATGCTTGCCTGAAGCTCGTTTTCCTCACGCTTCTGAAGCAAGTAGAGATAGAGCTCCTCCTTGATTTTCTGTTGACGCTCGATTGTGAGCAGTTCTTTTGCTTTGCCCGGACCTGCTGAAATGCGGTTCTCGATGGCGTTTTCCTGCGCTGAGAGACGGTCGGCTTGAATTTTAAGCGCGCTGATGTGGTTGTCGACGGAGCGCAGAATTGTGGAGCGCATCATGCGCAGCTGGTTGTTGATGTCAGACACCAACGGGTTGCTGTCGCTGCTGTTTGCCACGAGGCGCTGACGCTCAAGCAGTTTCTTGTTGTATTCGGCAATCTGCTCTTCAATGGCTTGGCTTCCAACGCCAGAGTTTGAAGGAAGAAGGTCGTACTGGCGTGTGTTGTCCACGAGATATTCGCGGATGAAGCGAGCCACGGCGAGCTGGTTGTTGGCAAGGAATGCCTGCTCTGAATATTTGCTCGATTCTTGTGTCACTTGTGCTGTCTCGGCGTTCATGTCGAGCAGACGGTTGGAGCTTTTGAAGCGTTCGATGTCGGAGTCTACGTTGCCGAGTTCGCGTTCGATTGACATCAGACGCTCGTCGATAAACTTGGCTGTGTTGTCGG
>OLQN01002916.1_pt1 | contig 10984 bp, 7 predicted proteins | sample 1673181 | NCBI WGS metagenome assembly OLQN01 (sample SAMEA3136763, study PRJEB25190) | human gut metagenome | biome: human gut; feature: human-associated habitat; material: faeces | place: Austria | collected 2013
GAGTTTATCAACCTATTTTATCAGTTTAGGCTTGCACAAATCATAAAAATATGAAGAATTGGCAATGTCAGCGGCGGCGCTCTCTCGGCGCATGCCGTGCTATCGCTGCGTCACCGCGGATGAGTCAAAAAAAGAGAGCATCACTTTCGTGATACTCTCTTTTGTGTGGTGCCACCAGGAATCGTAATTTATTTCCAAGTGGCTGAATATCATTACTTTCTAAAAGCGACTCAACTGTAATCTTCTCCGTTTGCTCCACCAATGACTTGCTGCCTTCTGCGCAAGGTTGCGTGAAGGTTTCCAAATGCAACGGTGGTGAATTGCTTTAAATCATTGTTTTTCAACTTCTTGAGTTCTTTATCAAAAGCACTTTCAAGCATATCCATTTCGCGTTTGCGATAGATGGCGAACTCTTTTTCAGCTTTCTCAATCGCTTGTTTATGCGAAATGTTTCCATTGTCAATCAAGACCTTACGGTTGTGTGCAATAATTTGGTAATCCAGTGCCTCTATCCAATCTTTCATGGTCATGGGATTCATTTCCAATGCTTGGAACTCGGCAAAATCCAGGAAACCGGAAACAAGCAGATTCAGACGTTGTAGCTCAATCTCCGACAGATAGTTCTTGGCAATCTTCACATCGTCCTTGGTCACATAGTTGCCCTTGAAGTTGGTCATTCCGACAAAAGGCTTATCCCTGATACGTTGTAATAACTCACGGAAATAGCGATTGCCCCCCCTTGCTTTAAGCGTTCATCATCCATAGCAAACCCAAATGACCGATTTGGGTTAAATGAGTATTTTCAAAAAGGGCGGTCTTCTATTTTAGTGTGAAGCGAGCCTTCTGTGTTATATGGTCCGAGGCGTTGCCGATGAGAGCTTCAAATACGCCGTTCTCCGACTTCCATGAGCTTGACGTTTCGTCGTAGAAAGCGAGGGCTGTATTGTCTATGGTAATGTCCACGTCCTGCTGTTCGCTGGGATTGAGCCATACCTTCTTGAATCCTTTGAGTTCCTTTACGGGACGGTCCACCGATGCTTCCACGTCCTTTACGTAGAGCTGTACGATCTCTGCGCCGCGCTTCGTGCCGGTGTTCTTGACGGTCACGGTGAATGTCAGCTTGCCGTCGCGCGTCATCTCTTTGGCAGACTGGCGCAGGTTGCTGATAGATGTGTAACTCAGTCCGTGTCCGAAAGCGAATGTCGGCTTGATGCGGTTTTTCTCCGTCCATCGGTAACCCACGTATATGCCTTCCTTATATTCCTCATCTATTATCTTGTCAAAACCAGCAGCCGTGTCGTCTGTCTTGCGCCACGTGCCAGGATAGGTTTTCAGAGCGTGTGCGCCACAGTCGTTGAGGCTTCCGTACCATGTGAATGGCAGCTTGCCGCTCGGATTGGCGTCGCCCGTCAGCACATCGGCGATGGCGTTGCCTGCCTCTGAGCCTATAAACCAGCTCTGCACGATGGCCTGCACTTTGTCTTTCCAAGGCATTGCCACGGCGTTGCCAGAGACGTTTACGTAAACGAGGCGGTCAGTAACCTTGGCGAGAGCCTCGATTAAACGGTTTTGCTCGTATGGCAGATTATACTGCTTGCGGTCGTGTCCTTCGCAGTCCTGATAGTCCGATTTGTTCAGTCCGCCCACCATAATGACATAGTCGGCGTTCTTTGCCTTCTCCACAGCCTCGGCAATGAGCTGGTCAGCGGAGCGGTTATCCTTCAGATTCTGACCAGTCTCCACTCCATTATATTCGCCCGTCACGTCTCCCACGTAGCCTCGTGCATAATCAATCTCTGCCGAACCTCCGAGTTTCGCTCTCAGTCCGTCAAGAGGAAGCGTCTCACGCTGCACCTTCAACGATGACGAACCACCGCCGACGGTCATCATCTTGATGGCGTTTTCGCCCACTACGAGTATGCGCTTCGCCTTGGTGCGGTCGATGGGCAGCACGTTGTTGCGGTTCTGTAGGAGCACGATTCCCTCGTCAGCTATCTGACGGGCTGCTTCGTAGTGCGATTCAGAGCAGAGGAAGCCGTGAGGACGCTGTCTGTTCATAGTCGTGCGGAAGAACAATCGCAGCACACGGCGCACCTTGTCGTCAAGTTCCCGTGTGGTGTACTTGCCGCTCTTGATATCTTTAAGATATGGTGTGGCAAGATAATAGTTCTCGTAAGCGTTGCTTGTGCCTGCAGACAGACCATTGGTCCAGGATCCGAACTCCATGTCCAGTCCGTTCTTTACAGCCTGGTCAGTGTCGTGACATCCGCCCCAGTCGCTTACCACCACGCCGTCAAATGCCCAGTCGCCCTTCAGAATGCGGTTTAGCGTATACTGGTTATGGCAGTTATGCTCGTTCTTGTAGAGGTTGTATGCGCCCATAATCGCCCAAGCCTTTCCTTGTTCTACGGCAGCCTTGAATGTAGGCAGATAAATCTCATGCAGAGCGCGATCGCTTACAATGACGTTCACCTGATTACGATATTCCTCGTCATTGTTCAGGCAGTAATGCTTGACGCATGCCGAAACTCCCATCGACTGTAGCCCTTGTATGTAAGGCACCACCATCGTGGAAGCCAGATAAGGGTCTTCGCCCATATACTCGAAGTTGCGTCCTCCGAGCGGAGTGCGATAGATGTTGACGCCCGGTCCGAGAATCATGTCCTTGCCACGATAGAGAGCTTCCTCGCCGAGACTCTTGCCATAGAGTGCGGCAAGGTCTGGATTCCATGTGGCGGCAAGGCATGTCAGCGCAGGAAACGCCACGCATGAGTCGTTGGTCTGTCTCGCCTGTTCCCATTCGTCCCACAGTACGTCAGGGCGTACACCGTGAGGACCGTCGTCTGTCCAGAAGTCGGGAAACCCCAAACGCGGTATTCCGGCAGACGAGAATTTGCTCTGCGCATGTATGACGCGTATCTTTTCCTGAAGAGTCATGCGTGAGAGAGCATCGTCAATGCGCCGCTCTATAGGCTGTGTCTCGTCAAGATAAACGGGAGTGTGCTGAGCAATGGCTGTCATAGTACACACTGCAATCAAGCAAGATGTTATGATATGTCTCATGATAATGTGTAAGTCCTTAATTCTGCAACACTATTATAAATTAAACTTTTTAAACGCCTGAGTAACAAAAAGTTCTTAGACTGGCCAAGCGTCCCAGGATTTTGCTATGTCGAAGGATTAATTTGTCTTAGTGTTGCGAAAAGAAAACAAGAAAATCCAACGATAGACATAGCAAAAATACAAATTAAATCTGAGAAGCACACTCCTTTTGAGGAATATTTTCGGGTCATGGAGCAATTTGACTCTACACCTACTCATCAGCAGTGCCATTCTATCAAAAGAATGGTTTCAAATTCCTTGGTGAGTCAGAAAAAAGTCTATACTAAAAATACAAGAAAAACAATAATAGACAGGATACTATTGCGATGTATTTTTTTCGTTGAAATCAATAGTATAGAGGTGTCAGTATCTGCACAAACAGCAGACTGAACACTACAATAAACCCAAATCGGTCGTACATTTGGGATAAAAAAGGCTTGGAAACGCATGTCATAAACGATTCCAAGTCTTTTTTTATTGAATCACTCGCAACGATTTTATTCGGGCTGCCCTCAATCACGACCCCTAATAATGCGCCGTCGCGGATGAGTCAAAAAAAGAGAGCATCACTTTCGTGATACTCTCTTCTGCGTGGTGCCACCAGGAATCGTAATTTATTTCCAAGTGGTTGAATATCATTACTTTCTAAAAGCGACTCAACTGTAATCTCCTCCGTTTGCTCCACCGATGACTTGCTGCGTTTTGCGCAAGGTTGCGTGAAGGTTTCCAAATGCAACGGTGGTGAATTACTTTAAATCATTGTCTTTCAGTTTCTTGATTTCCTTATCAAAATCGCTTTCAAGCATATCCATTTCGCGTTTGCGATAGATGGCGAACTCTTTTTCTGCCTTTTCAATCGCTTGTTTATGCGAAATGTTTCCCATGCCAATTAAAACCTTTCGCTTGTGTGCTATAATTTGGTTGTCCAGTGCTTCTATCCAATCCTTCATTGTCATAGGATTCATTTCCAACGCTTGAAACTCAGCAAAGTCCAAGAAACCGGAAACAAGCAGATTTAGACGTTGAAGTTCAATCTCTGAGAGATAGTTCTTGGCAATCTTCACATCGTCTTTGGTTACATAGTTGCCTTTGAAGTTCGTCATACCTACAAACGGCTTCTCATTATCCACACGATTGTAGATAACCTCCGCTGCCGTGTTCTCATGGACGGCGTAGTGCAGCTTGTTCTGTACGGTTGCAAAGAACATCTTTGTCATATTGTCGCGTGGGTCATAATCTGTGGCTGTGGCATAGATGTCCGTAACCTGCTGGTAGAAGTTCCGCTCACTACTGCGAATATCCCTAATGCGTTGCAGTAACTCACGGAAATAGCGGTTACCTGCTTCAACCGTTCATCATCCATAGCAAACCCTTTCTGGATATACTCATGAAGTCTCTGTGTCGCCCAACGGCGAAAACGAGTAGCCACTTGCGACTGGACACGATAGCCAAGGGCAATTATCATATCAAGATTATAGTGGTCAATATTACGTTTTACCTGACGATTACCCTCTTGACGAACTAACAAGAATTTCTTGTTAGTTGCCTCTATGGTAAGTTCTCCATCCTTATAGATATTATCTACATGCTGGCTAATGTTCTGTTGGGTAGTACAATAAATTTCTGCCAACTGATTTTGTGTCAGCCACAAATCCTCATTGGCAAAACGTACGGACACACGGGTTATCTCGTTATCGTCCTGATAGAGTATTATTCTGTTCTTTTCATTCATTGTCTGTTTCTTAATCGTTGTTTTCGCCTCGTGTCAATCCATATATGGCGGAGATGTCTATACGGAGATTCCAAAAAACGTATAAATTATTTTCTTTGTATGCAATCATGATATTTCTTTCCATAGGAATCTCCTAATACCATATTAGTACATACTATGAGAAGAACTAAATGCATAGGTCAATATGTGTATTTCAAATATTCAAATAGGAACCAGGCACTTGAGTAAGAGCACATTTTGTGGTATTTATCTCCTTTGTTACTATCTGCGAAGTCAGACACACACTTTATCATTAAACTCTTTTTGCCCAATATGTGTGATGCCATATACAATCCATACCCTTCCATATCAAGGCCGCGTAGCTTTCTGTTAGTTTCAATCAACTTGTTCATGAAATCCTGATTGGCAACAACATAAGAACCACATGCTCCTGGTTTGAAATGAATGAGAGGATTCTTTCTCATCAAATTCAAATTTTTTGATTCAAGGGCTGCATTAATAAGGGTTTCAGGATGCTTTTCTTCTATGAATGTATTCATCTTTGTTTTTAATTCAAAATTGCATTCTATTCCTTTATATTCCTTTTTTAGTTCATCTTTATTATCTAGCTTTCCACTGCCGTAATCATATTCTGACTCTGCAATAAAGATATCTCCGAAGTCAATTGTATCATCTTTATCATCTTTCTTAAAGCCTGCGCAGATGCCTGTCATAAAAATGGAATGAACATAGAAAAGAGAATACATACAGGAAGCCATTACAGAGGCAGCCTGCATGCCTGCCATATTATTTCTACCCGCAATAATACGTAAAGTATGTCCTAATTCTGTCCGCATTTCAGTAGCATAGAAATCATTTGAAAACCCTTCAACATTAACCTTCTTCCAATTTAGAGCAGAAGCTATTTTCATTTGTTCAAATTCTTCCGACAAAGCGCAAATAATACCTATATCATATTTGTTTTGTTCTTTTATACTATTTAAAAGTTGTTCCTTTGTCGAAAGTATAGATTCAATTGCGTTCTGCAATATTAGCTCCCAATCGTTTTTTTTGAGATCATAGTGAATGAGTTTCCAAAGTTTTGAATCAAATATCTGATGATTAGCTACTACTTTTTCTTCGTATTGTGATAAACCAATTACATAGATAGGCTTCTTCAAGCGTCCAATGCGATGTAGTTCATCAATAAAGCCCTCACTTTTCATCGGTTCAACTTCATCATCATCATTTACAGGAAGAACCAAATCTAAAATAAGAAGATCATAAAATTTTTCCGCTAGTTTACGTCTTCCTGAATTCAAAGAACGTGCAACTTCAATATTCTTAGAAGGAACCATACACATTCCAGTTAAAACAGATTGAATACGACTTACTTTTTCTGTGCCGTCATCCATTATTAATATATTAATCATTGCAATATGCTATTAAGTTTTGACATAAGTTTATCTTTCCAATCATCACTTTTTAAATTATAATAGACAAAACCCTTATATATATCTTTATATTGGGCTTTAAATCGTTCGTCTAGAGCGTTAATTCGTACTCCATCGACAAAACTTTCATACATTGTCACTACCACAACAGGAGTAGATATATGACGCAGTTTCATGAATCTTAATATATTTGCACCAGCAAGAGGCTCTTGCTCACCATTGTCTTCTTTTTGAGCGTCATAAGTATTCATACTTACATCTAATAGGATTAGATCATATTCACTTCCATGAAAAATTACCTCCTGTTGTGCAGAGTTATATGATTGCTTATCATGCAGCACACATTGTTTGAGGTTTTGTTTACAAAACGCTCTAATGTGTTGTAACTTTGTCTCATTATCTTCAATTATAAGGATTTTTTTTGTCATACTTTGAATTTATCTAAATAGATGGTGACATTTGTGATACACTTTCCCTGTTCAGCCTTCATACAAATTGTGTTCTTCGCACAGTTCAGATCACGTGTCAATATTTTCTTGACTTTTGCGATACCACTACCACCTTCACCCAAAGCCGAAGCCGTTCCACTGAGTTTATGTTTAATTATCGCATTCAATTCTTCTGGATCCTGCGATGTGTCATTTACGAAAGAGAAACAAACCTTATCTTGTTCAATATTGATATCCAGTCCAAAATGACGTTTGCCATCTTGAGCATCTATACTGTGATTGAACATATTAGTGATAACATTGCGAAGAATATCCGCATAGTGCATTACATAAACAGATTTTATCTTGAATGTATTACCTTTTATGCTAAGCTGATCATCTGTTTCGGAATTGGTGTTGGAATATTTTACAGCGTTGTATACCTGATGAGAAATCACTTTGAAGTCTACATCTTCAAGTTTAGGATGAGACACATAGAACCACTTGGAAACCTTTTGAATCTTCAAACTGATAGCTTCTGTTGCTGAACGAATTTGTGACAGCATTCCATCCCGAGCATGGCCGTCAGGAAGATAATCTTTGATAGTGCTCTCTAGAGTTGAAATTGAAGAAAGAATTTCCTTCGTAAACACATGGTCTATATATTGTCTGATGGATTCAAGACTTGCCTCTGTCTTTTCCCATAACCAAGTAAATATACTTTGAATAAAGTGCTCCTTACTATCATTATTCATAACCAAAGTCAAACCTATCTCCATCGCTTTGATTGCGGCTTCTTTTTCCTCGACATCATATTTGAAGAGACCTTCTGGTTTTTCTTTGAAATCATAAATTTGGAGTTTTTGTTTAATCAGGAACGTTATGGCATTATCAAATTCTGTTGAGAACTTTATTAGAGCATCGTTTACAACAGTACGCTCTGTTCGATTTAAATTATATGTGTTTGACCAAAAAATATCATTTACATAAATATCATCTCTAATTTGAAGAATGAGGTTACGTTGAGCCATTTCGGGCCTAAGCATACTTTCAAGTTCACCGTGTCGTACACGTGTACTAAGATATGCTACCAATCCATAATCACTATACAAAAATTGTTCACGTATTTCGCTATACAAATTGTTAAACACTTCATATAGACCATTATTCTTTACTGCAATCTGAGTTTTCTGGTCTTCTTCATAGCCAGCTTCATTGTCAAAGAAAAGCGAGTTGTCAAAATTTACAACAAAGATATTCTTTCTCTGTTGCACAATGGTATCAACAAGCATTCTATAACGACTATATAGCCCATCAATTTCTGATAGCTTATAGTTAATGATAGCTTCTTCGTTGGCATAGATTTTACTTTCGTCCATATTCTTTGAGAGGTTATATACGAGCAAGGCATCTTCTACTTTTTTCAGTTGCTCTTGGTATAACTCCTTTTTGTCAGTATTTAGGCTAATGATATATTGCAATATCTTCTTTCTTTCCGAGAGCCTGTCTTTAAAACTATCAATTGTAGAATAATGCTTTAGTATTTCGTCATCATTGAGTAAGGAGAATAACAATTCCAACTTCTCTTTCCCATACTCTTGAATAGGCAAAACATCAATTAAGCCAGATGGATATCGTACATTCTTAATTTCGCATAGCTCAAGAAGAACAAAACTCTTATCGACAGAATCATTACATGTCAAAGCTACAAAAATCAAGAGATCCACATTCCTTCTTATGCCCTCATAGAGATTGTCTTGTAAAAACCTGATAATGGAGGTTGTGTCAACCTTTGCTACTGATGCCAAGTCTTTTACATAGTAGTCCGCATAATGCGTTATAGCCTTTTGTACTTTCCCATCTTGAAATAAACAATCAATCATTTTTGCTACTGCAGTCTGGCGAATTGGTACAAAGTCTGTGGCACTTTGATATAGCGTCTTTGCATGATTAAACGCTTCTTCATATTTACCCTCTTTGTAATAATGCTCTGCATTTATAGGTTCTGCAACATGAAGTGGCAGATTTTGGGTATTAACTTTCTCATGGTTAATCCTTTTTTTCCAGACCTGACAAGCCAAAGATGAATCTACGCTATTTTCATATCTTTCAATATATGAAACAGCCTCGTCAGAATTCTCCCACATTCTTGAAAACAATGGGTCAAAATAAGTTAATCCCATTAGTTTTTGATGAACATCAACTTTTTCATTAGATTCAATTTTATAGAAATTATCAATTGCAGAAGCTATTTGGAATGAATATAAATTTTTGTTGATTTGATATAATGAGTATAGATTGTCATGAGCATTCTTAAAAGTAAGGACATTATAAATTCTACTACACAGAATATTCACAGGTGCATCAGGGTGCTCTATAAATGGAATAGAGAAGTTCTTTTTGAGGTAAACCAGTGATCGAACATAAAATATGCAAGCATCAAAACAGCATGTCGGATTGGATATTATTAATTTAACCGATTCTTCTTTGCATTGTGAATAATTACCAGAATAATAACTATCCAACATTCTTATAATGCTCTCATTAACATAATTATCTATTTTTCTATTTCCCAAAGCCATCACAGAGATCAAAGCTCTATCTTTAGTCTTTCCATACAAGTAACACCCCTTTGACCGTATAATAGTGTCATCTGGTATTTGAATTAAAGCACTTTTTATTATTGATACCACCATCAGATAGCGATCAACCAATGCCGATAGCGATTCAAACATTATAGGCAAAGATAAATCGGTATTCTGGTACTGGTTATAGTAGTTTAATCTATACAATACGTATTGGTAATAATCCTCATGAAGTTCTGTTCTATTTCGCTTGTACAATGCATTTAGGTCTTCATCATATTTGAAAGGAGATACTCTCTTGTGGCATCGTTCATATAAGTTATACAATAATGACAACAAATAATTATTGTTATTTGAACATTCATGCAGAATTTCTGAAATATAGGTAAGTCCATCCTTAGATTTTCCTTCATACTCAAATAACAAGCTCTTTGCTTCATAGTACCAAAGGGATACGCCTATTTTATCCTTTATCTCATTCAACAACGAATGGCATTGAGTATAATCTCCTAGCAAAAAATAATTTTCGAAGTCAATCTTTTTATTTGAAAACCATTCGAGTGTATCCCAATGTCCTCTCATATAGGCAAGCACCCAGTTTAATTCCTCTATAATAGAACTTGGACGAAAAAATTTCGAAGGTTTATTGCATATTTCATCAAGAGTCTTTGGATATAGTATTCCTTCAATATCTGTTGGTATAGTTGTATATATTCTCTTGATACAATCAACTACATCTCTTATCTCAACGACCCCTGGCAATGATTTTAAGGAATTTATTGCACTAGCCCTTGATCTATTTCTAAAAGAGTTAAGATACAATTGCTTTAAATGGTATGCTTTTTTCATTTGTTGAGTTTAATGATTGTATATATTTGACCTAAGGAAGCTGTAAGCATATCTAATACTTTTGTATAATGATTTAGTTACAGTTCTTATTTTGCAGGTAATTACTATTAAATCACTTCCAAATTGCAAAGATAACATTATTTTTTGAAAATACGCCATAAACAACAGATTCTCAAGCTTTGTGCTGAATTGATTAAAATAGCCTACTCTCAACCGGCAACTGCAAAATTATTAATTTGTCGGAAGAAAACATCCTTTGGGGTTTCAAAATTTAGTTTTTTACGTGGCCTGCGGTTGATTTTGTGCTGAATCTTGCGTATAAAGGCATCCGTCAGGGTTGAAAAGTCAGTGCCTTTTGGAATGTACTGCCGTATAAGTTTATTTGCATTCTCAATTGAACCTTTCTGCCATGAACAATATGAATCGGCAAAGAACACGAGGTTCGGATCCTTCGCGCCCTTTGGCGCCAATCCCTTGGAGATCAGCTTATGCGCACAGAACTCAGAACCGTTGTCGGTTGTTATGGAGCGTATGGTTTTTCTATAAGGGAACAGCAGCCTGACCACCACTTTAGCCAGCGGCTCGGGATGCTTGCTTTCGGGCAGCCTCTCCATGAGTATCATGTTGGTGCTTCTCTCGGTAAGGGTCAAGATGGCCCCCTTGCCGTCCTTGCCAACTATGGTGTCCATCTCCCAGTCTCCGAAACGTGTCCCGTCGGCTTCTGTCGGGCGTTGGTGGATGCTTACGCGGTCAGGGATATTCTTTACTTTGGTAGTCCTGTTGGGTCGTACATGACGGTTGTATTTCATCTTGTGCCTACAGTAAGAGGCTAGTTCTCCGCTTTGGTCGGCACGG
>OLQN01002919.1_pt1 | contig 10972 bp, 5 predicted proteins | sample 1673181 | NCBI WGS metagenome assembly OLQN01 (sample SAMEA3136763, study PRJEB25190) | human gut metagenome | biome: human gut; feature: human-associated habitat; material: faeces | place: Austria | collected 2013
GCTCCAGCGTCATGCGGGCCACCTCGCGGCGGGTCTGGTCGAAGGAGGACAGGGTAATGGCCTCCGGGGTATCGTCGATGATCAGATCCACGCCGGTAGCGGTCTCCAGTGCGCGGATGTTGCGGCCCTCGCGGCCGATGATGCGGCCCTTCATCTCATCGCTGGGCAGCGGCACCACACTGACGGTGGTCTCGCTGCAATGGTCGGCAGCGCAGCGGCTGACGGCCTGTCCGATAAGGTTGCGGGCGATGTTATCGCAGTTTTCCTTCAGGTCGGTCTCGTAGGCGGCAACGCGCACGGCCTTTTCGTGGGTCAGCTCCTCGTCCACCTTGTGCAGCAGCACCTCGCGGGCGTCCTCCTGGCTCAAACCGGCCAGCGTTTCCAGACGCTCCATCTCCTTGGCGCGCAGAGCATCGATCTCTGCCAGACGCTCCTCGGCCTCGGCAGCGCGCTTTTTCAGCTCTTCTTCCTTCTTTTCCAGCGCCTCGGTCTTGCGGTCCAGCGCTGTCTCCTTCTGGTCGATGCGGTTCTCCTGACGGCTGATCTCCGCACGGCGCTGCTTGATCTCCTTGTCGGCCTCTGCCTTCTGGGCATCGACCTCGGCTTTCAGACGGAAAGCCTCATCCTTTGCTTCCAGAACCGCTTCCTTGCGCTTCTGGTCGGCGGTCTTGATCGCCTCGTTCACCAGCCGGGTAGCCTCGGCCTCGGCGCTGCCGATCTGGGCTTCGGCAGTCTTTTTACGGTTGTTGTAACCAATAAAATAGCCCGCAGCCACGCCGACAACAGCAACGATCAAGGCCACGATCACTCCGATCGCGGTCATTGCGTTCACTCTCCTTTGTTTCAATTCAATGCAAAATTAAAAGCAGGAGACGCTGCGCAGCAGGACACGGGCAATGATATAGAAAGAGCTTTCAATGCAAAAAGTGACACCAAAACCATACGCACCACCCAAAACCGGCGGCACGGGCAAAAGCATACGGCTTTTCTCTTTACGGTTCCATTTTATATCAAACAGGCACGCTTTGCCTGAAACGGGTACAGGGGTCACACAGAAACCTGCGTACAGCGTCTTTGATTCCATACTACTAAATATAGTACGAAACATTTGCCCACTTGTCAAGAGGAAAACCCTGCCCGCAGAACATTTTGTGCAGAAAAACAAAAATAAGATGACTGAGAGGGTTCTCTTCCCAAACCAAAAGGGCTGCCCCGGAGAACGGAGCAGCCCTTCTGGCTTATGATGAAAAGAAGAAAATGAAGGAGAATAGCTTATTATTTGGCGGCTTTTTCGCCCTCCGGGAAAATGATCTTATTCACAAAGAAGAAGATGACCATGGAGATGCCGCCGTTGAGCACGGTGGTGCCGATGTTGTAGATGAAGTCCGGCACCAGCAGACCTGCCACTGCCACCCAGATGCAGTTGATGGAGTTGACGATGCAGGTGATGATGCAGAAGGCCAGCACATACCAGCCGATCTGTTTTGCCAGATTGCCCTTGCTGCGGAACACAAAATTGCGCTGGATGGGGAAGTTGATGCACTCGCCGATGACCATGGCGATCATGTAGGCGCAGAAGTAGGGCAGACCACCGTGGGCGGCATCGTAGCCGAGGATGTTCCACTTGAAGGTCTCGCCGAACAGGGTGATATCAATGCCCGGCCAGCCGAAATCCACCACCGGCAGGCTTGCAAAGGCCTTAGGCAGAAATTGCAGCAGCAGGTACTTGAACACGGTGATGAGGTTGGACACGATGACGAACAGACCGCCCTCGCGCACCCACTTGGCAGCGGCGGGGTGCTTTGCCGCAAAGTTATTCCAGAAATTCATAGCCTGCTTCCTTTCAGCTGTTTTTCAAGCGCTCTTCCATGCGGCTGTTCAGCACGATGTTCTTCACGGCCTCCACGATCACCCGCACAAGACCGATGATCCAGAAGCCCCGCAGCTCCATCACGATGCCGTCCACCATGCCCATGCTGATAGCGCCGTTGGTCATTTTGGCCAGCGCACGCAGAGGCATATTGTACTGGAACAGGATGTTCAGGTCGGGCTTGCCATTTTTGATGCTGCGGCGCAGTAGGGTGCCCAGCACGGCAGCCGCCAGCCAGCCGATGGGGCTGCGTCCGTGTCCCATCTCGCCCAGCGTCATGTTGCGGTCGATGCGTACTTTGTTTTCCGGAATGGGACGGCCCAGCAGCGCTTCAAACTCCGCGTCCGGCACATTCTGCACCTGTGCGGTGCGGTAATGGGCAAGGTCTTTGCCCGCGTAGGGGTCGGGTGCGCCGGTGCCCGCCACCGTGACGGCGGCAGTCAGACGAATATCGGCGCTGGAAGCGCCCACCAGCAGCTGATAGCTGCCGCCTTCCACCTCCCAGCGGTCGGTCTTGACGTTCCAGTAGCGGAACGCCTTATCATCCAGCGGGATGGTGACGGTCTTGCTCTCTCCGGCTTCCAGCTGCACCTTGGTAAAGCCCTTCAGCTCCTTGGCGGGGCGGAAAATCGTTGCATCCGGCTTTGCCACATAAAGCTGCACCACCTCGGCACCTGCACAGCTGCCGGTGTTGGTGACGGTCAGGGTCACGCCCTTTTCGTCTGCTTTCAGGTCACTGTACGCAAAGCTGGTGTAGCTCAGGCCGTAGCCGAAGGGGAAGGCGGTGGGCACACCGGCAGTGTCGTAGTAGCGGTAGCCCACATACAGCCCCTCGCGGTACTCCACAGTGGGACCGTCGCCGCCGAAATGCGCCTTTGCGGGGGTGTCGGCGTAGCTGCGCGCCCAAGTCTCCGCCAGCTTGCCGCAGGGGTTCTGCGCGCCGGTGAGCACCTCGACCAGTGCGCCCGCACCGGCCTGACCGCCCAGGCAGCCGTAGACCAGCGCCTTGCAGTCCTTGACCCAACCGCTTTCCAGCGAGGAGCCCGCGCTCAGCAGCACAACCACATTGGGGTTTGCCGCCGCCACAGCCGCCAGCAGTTCCAGCTGGTTCTCTGCCAGCTTCATGTCGGCGCGGTCGATGCCCTCGCTCTCTTTGATCTCGTCCAGACCCATGCACAGCAGCACCACATTGGCGTTCTTTGCCAGCTGCACCGCCTCGGCCTTCAGCGCCTCGTCGGGCTTGCCCTGCCGGTCAAAGCCCTTGGCGTAGCCGACACTGTTCAGGCCGCTCTCGGCAAGGCATTCCAGAAAGGAATCCACCTTGATGGAGTTGACGGCGCTGGAGCCTGCGCCCTGATAGCGGGGTGTCTGAGCAAAGTCGCCGATGACCGCCACCTTTTCCCCTTTTGCAAGGGGCAGCAGGCTGTTTTCGTTCTTCAGCAGCACGATGCTCTGGGCAGCAGCCCGGCGTGCCAGTGCGTGGTGGGCGTCGGCATCGAACTTGCCGGGTGCGGCGTCCACTGCCGCCTTGGTGGTGAACACCAGTTCCAGCAGTTCATCCAGCCGGGCGTCCACGTCCGCTTCGGTGATCTTGCCGGTCTGCACCGCCTTCATCAGCTCCCGGATGGCGTCCCCGCCGGGGGCGGGCATTTCCAGCGTAGAACCGTTCTTTACGCCGAGGGCGTGGTCGTTGCTGCCGCCCCAGTCGGTGACCACTGCGCCGTCAAAGCCCCAGTCCCCGCGCAGGATATCCATGAGCAGGTGGGTGTTCTCGTTGGCGTAGGTGCCGTTGACAAGGTTATAGGCGGACATGATGGTCTTAGGCTGCGCTTCCTTGACCACCATCTCGAAGCCGGTCAGGTAAATTTCCCGCAGGGTGCGCTCGTCCACGATGGAATCCGAGGCCATGCGGCGCAGCTCCTGACTGTTCACCGCAAAGTGCTTGGGGCAGGCGGCAATGCCGTTTTTCTGGATGCCGCGGACGTAGGCCGCCGCCATCTTACCGGCAAGGTAGGGGTCCTCCGAGAAATACTCGAAGTTGCGGCCGCACAGGGGGCTGCGCTTGATGTTCAGGCCGGGGCCCAGCAGCACCGACACGCCCTGTGCCGCTGCTTCTTCGCCCATGGCTGCGCCCACAGCCTCGCCAAGCTCCGGGTCCCAGCTGTTGGCAACGGTAGCCGAGGTGGGGAAGCAGGTGGCAGGCACACTGGGGTTCAGGCCCAGATGGTCAGCCGCGCCCGCCTGCTTGCGCACGCCGTTGGGGCCGTCCGACAGGGTAATGGCCGGGATGCCCTTGCCCGGCAGCGCCCGGGTGGTGAACACCGTGCCGCCGCTCAGCAGGGCGCATTTTTGTTCCAGAGACAAGCTCTTGATGATATCTGTGTGTTTCATGGGTCTCTCCTGACAATCAAAAAAAGGGGGCGGGCGTTTGCCCGCCGCCCCTTCTGTTCCTATGTGTTGATCAGACGGTTTTTACGTCCTCTTTCTTTTTACGGAAGCGGAGGATCGTCAGAACGACCAGAACTGCGATCAGACCGCCGCAGACACCATCCACTGCGTAGATGACCTTCTGGTAAGGCTCGACCTTTGCCAGATAACGGCTGCCCGGCATACCGCCGTTCATTGCCTTGGAGTTTGCAATGGTGTACAGGATGTTATGGATTGCTTCACGACCGTAGTGGTAATCTGCAACGTCATCCTTGTTAAAGGTGTACCGTGCGCCGGTGGGCAGGTTCGTCAGCTTGCCGTCTGCACCGGCCTGGATCATCTGGCCAGCGTCCATAAAGACACCGGTGTTTGCGTTGTCGGTGATGATAAAGCCGTGGAAGCCCCACTCGTTGCGCAGCAGGCCGGTGATCATGTTGTAGTTGCCGCCGGCCCAGGTATAGCCAACGCGGTTGAAGGAGGTCATGATGCCGGTGACGGACGGGATCTCGGTGGTGGCATTGCTGTAAGTGCCGTCGCCGTTGTCCTTTGCATAGTTCATCTCGACCTTATCAGACTTGACGCACATCTCAAAGGGCTTGAGGTAGATCTCGCGGGCCGCCTGCTCGTTCAGGAAGGTCGCAATGCTGTACTGGCCTTCACGGTCGCCGCGGTGGTCCTCCTGATCGTTGATGGCGTAATGCTTGACAAAGACATACATACCGCGGGAGGCGACACCCTCACACTCGAGGGAAGCAATGTGACCGCCGATGAACGGATCCTCGGAGTAATACTCGCTGTTGCGGCCGGAGAATGCCGTGCGGTGCATATTGACAGCAGGTGCATACCAGCCATCAACGCCCAGATAGTAGGACTCGTCGCCAATGTTCTCGCCGTAGTGAGTGGCCAGATCATCGTTGTAGGTCTGTGCCAGAACGATCACGCCGCAGTGCGTGATGTTGCCCTTGAAGTAGAGGTTGCCGCTTGCATCAAAGCCGTAGTTGACCAGGCCGGTGGCAGTGTCGCGGTCGGTCGTGGAGGGCTTATCCACCGACTTGATGGCAGCCGTGCCATAGCCGGACTGCGTGATCAGGGTCTGATAATCGCTGGGGGTCAGCTGGTCGAGCAGTGCGTCCCACTTTTCATCATCGTAATCCAGACCGCGCATATCGATCAGACCCAGACCGTTGTCCTTGCCGTAAACGATCTCATCGGTCAGGGTGGAGAAGTCGGTGGGGTTCAGGGAATCAAAAGAATCCAGCTTTGCAAGGTCCTCCTTGCTGATCGTCTTGCGGTAGGTATAGGATGCAGCCTTGCCGCTGGCATCGGTACCATTGATGGGGTTGCCCCAGGTGCTGATCTGGTCGCTGACCTCGCCGTCAACGGTCGGCCAGGTGCCAGTCCAGTCACTGCGGGAGAGATACTGCAGCCCGCCGTTTGCATGGTCGAGCTGATTGGTGATCTCCACACCGGTCGTGGTGTCAAGCTTGTAGGTCGTGGTATCCACGGTGCCGTTTGCCGGGGTGTAGATTTCAACAAAAGCAGTGTCGCCATCCGCGGTCATACCGTCTGCCACGCTCTTTCCCTTGGCAGAGAGGATGTTGTTGACCGCTTCGTGTGCGTTTTTAGCCGCAGTGATATAGTAATCACCTGCGTCCAGAATGTAGGTCTTGGCATTGACGTAGTCGTAGGACTTCAGCTGTTCCTGGTCGAAGGTGACCGTCACGGTCTCGCTTGCACCGGGAGCCAGCTCCGAGGTCTTGGCGTAACCGACCAGTTCAACGGCAGCCTTTTCCACCTTGTTGGCCTTGTCATAATCGGTGTAAGGGCTCTGTGCGTAGACTTCCACAACGTCCTTGCCTGCAACAGAACCGGTGTTGGTGACCTTGACCGTCACGGTGCAGGTATCGCCATCCCAGCTGGTGTTGTAATCCGACCAGTCAAAGGTGGTGTAGGACAGGCCGTAGCCGAAGGGGTACATCACAGCATCGTCGTAGTTGTAATCGCCCGCATTGCCCTGACCGAGGACTTTATCCTCGTAACGGGTCTCGTAGTAGCGGTAGCCAACATAGATGCCCTCTTTGTAGCTGACGTAGTTGTACTTGGTGAGGTTGCCATTCTCATCGTAGTAGGCAAAGTCGCCGAAGTTCTGCGCCGCCGGGCTGTTCATGGCATCCACTTCATAGGTATCCACGGTGCGGCCGGAAGGATTGACCTTGCCGGAGAAGATCTCAGCCAGAGAGCACAGGCCGTAGTCGCCCATGGCAGGAGCCGAGATGACCGTGTGGATGCTGGGATAATCCTCCACCCAGCTCAGATCGACCGCTGCACTGGAGTTGAGCAGCAGCACCACATCGTCAAAGTTGTCGTTCAGATACTGCAGGATCTCCAGTTCCGTAGAATCCGGCTCCAGATAAGTCTTGGTCTTGTCCTCTTCCACATCGGTGTGGTTGTACATGGAGCGGGGCATATCACGGCCTTCGCCCGCCACACGGCTGAACACAAAAACAGGAACCGTATTCTTCATGGAATCGGTCAGACCCGGCTCTGCTTTCATAACAGACAAGGGGCATTCGTTGATGGAAAAGTCCTCGTCATCACCGTAGGAAACGGAACCAACGCCCAGACCGTAATCCTTGCCGTTGCCTTCGGAATAGAATTTCCAGAGGTCCTCGTTGACACCGAACCCGGCATCTTCAAAGGCCGTTTTCATATCGACTTTGTTGCCGCCGATGTAGCTGACTGCCGAATGGCTGACAAAACTGAAGGTGGTATCCGTGCTGTACGGCATTCTGCCTTCATCGTTCTTCAGCAGGACGATGCCCTCTGCTGCAATCTGCTTGTTCAGGGCGATCTCATCCTCAACCAGCGCATCCTCTGTGTCAAAGCCGGGCTTGCCGTATTCCATATTAATGCCTTCGGTCTTTGCCTTGCTGTTGTCGATGCCTCCGCTCTTCAGGCCCAAAATGCTCTGCACGCTGCTGGCGTTGGGCGGGATCAGCACATTGGCCGCAACTATACCGCCCGCCAATGCGACACACAACACACCCGAAACGGCAGTTTTGATGATCTTGCCCATCATCTTACCGTCCTTCTTTTTCTGTGCCATAACTGTTAACTCCTTCTCTTTTGGGTACACGACCCGGTTCATGGCTGTTCTCCGGAGTGCGTCCACTCCTTTGCTTGATGTCATTTTATCATATAAACCGCAAAACGAACCGTTCTTTGCACAATCTGTCGTTTGGGATGCATAATTTGAAAAAAGTTTCAAATTGGTTTCATTTTTTATTGTGCTTATTCACAATTCCACTGCCCCTGATTTTGTGCATATTGCAAAAAGGGCGGGGATCACTCCCCGCCCTCGGTCTGTTGAATCCCCGCCTGCGGCAGAAGCACCCGCAGGGTGAACCAGCCGTCCTCCCAGTGCACGGTCATGCTGCCGCCGTGCTGCTGCGCAGCCGCCCGCAGGCTGCGCAGGTCGTAACCGCCGTGGGCACTGCGCAGCGGCAGACCATCTGCACCCAGCTCCACCGGCTTTTGGCAGTAGTTCTCCACCCGGAACAGCACAAAGCCGTTCTGGGCATACACCGCCGTGCGGATCAGCCGCTTTTCCGGGTCCTGCTCGGCGGCACAGCTTTCAATGGCGTTGTCCAGCGCGGTGCCCACCAGCGTGCAGATCTCCCGGGTGGACAGATGGTCCAGCAGATGCCCGTCTGCCACGCTGGTCATGCGGATCTGCTTTTCCTGACATTCCATGCTCTTGGCGGTGAGCAGGATGTCCAGCACCGGGTTTCCGGTCTTGTTCTCCGCCTCATACTGCAGAATGCTGTTCTCCATCTTTGCCAGCGCCGCGTCCTGCTTGGCGCGGTCCCGCTGGGCACGGATATCAGCGATCTGGACCTTCAATTCATGGTAGCGGCTGTTGATGAGCTCGATGCCCTCCTTGCTGCGCTTGTACTGTTCGTACTGCCGGTGCAGCACATTGTCCATGGCAGAAAGCTCCTGATGCAGCGCGCTCTCCCGCAGTTGCTCGTGCTGCAGCGTCAGGATCAGCACCCCGCAGAAATCCACCAGCGTGCGGATGCAGAACACGTTCATGGTCGCCGGGCTCTCCCCCAGAAACAGAAGGTTGCTGACCACGAACACCGTGCCCGCCATGACAAATGCCGCCAGCGCAGCCTTGTTGCTGATGTCCAGATGCTTTTCGGGCAGCGGACGGCTGCGCTCCAGCCAGAACATCAGGCCGTAGACCGCGCCGTAGACCGCCGCCAGCAGCGCCAGCGCCAGCGGGTCAAAGCCGCTCCGGTGCGGGAACAGCCAGCAGTGCAGCTGCCATTCTGCGCTGGCAGCAAACTCTGCCAGCAGAAACGCCCGGGCGGTGATGTACAGTGCCTCCAGCCAGTTGACCGCCCGGCTGCCCCACAGGTACCCGTAGAGCAGCAGCACCGCGCAGAGCATACAGGGCACCCACCACGCCAGCGGCACATAGCCGGTCTTGTGCAAAAAGATTCCCAGCACCAGTGCCCACACCACCGTGACCGCGGTCTGCCGGTGGAACCTCCGCGGCAGGTGGCGGGCGTAGAGCAGCACCGCCAACACCTCTGCCAGCGCCGTGTACAGGCGGGGGATGTTCGGCAGCATGGTCATGAGCCCTCGCCTCCGATGTAGTCGGTCAGTGCGGCAAGAAAGGCCTTGCGCTTGGGGCGGCTGATCTGCAGCTCATAGGGTCCCACCTGCACCGTGTTCTGCTGCACCGCCTGCACCTGCGCCAGATTTACCAGATAGCCGCTGTTGCAGCGGGCAAAGGGGCGGCCCGCCAACTTTTCCTCCACTGCCTTGAGGGTGCCCGGTGCCGAAAAATCGCCGTCCTCGGTGTAGTAATGCACCCGGTGGCCCTCGCTTTCCAGATAATAGATGCTTGCGGTGTCCAGCCGGCGCAGCCCGCCCTCCACCGGCACGGTCAGGTAGTGCTTTGCCCGCTTTTCCAGCCGGGCAACCGCCTTGAGCAGCTGCTGCGAAAAGGCAAAGTAGGGCACCGGCTTCAGCACATAGTCCAGCGCTCCCACCGAGTAGCCCCGGATGGCGTACTGCGCCATATTGGTGATGAAGATCAGGATGACGTCTGCATCCATCTGCCGGATGCGCTCGGCCGTGGTCATGCCGTCCAGATGCTTCATCTCCACATCCAGAAAAATAATGTCGTAGACCGCGCGGTAATCCTCCAGAATATCCACGCCGTCCGCAAAGACCGTCACTTCAAACTCTGTCCCGTACTGCCGGGTATACCGCCGGACATACTCCTGCAATACCCCCTGTACCTCCGCGTCGTCCTCTACGATCGCCACCCGGATCATGACCGCACCTCCCTTACCACACCTTTGTGGAACTGTTACGGCTCTATTATAGCGCAATCCCGTCCGGTTTGCCAAGGGGCACTCCGCAACAAAGGGCAGGGCAGCCCACAGCTGACCACCGTGGACGTCAACCCCTACCAGCTGGGCATGGAGGCTGCCAGCCAGACCATCAACCACATTGAGAACCCGAACCTTCTGGCCACAAAGATCATCGTGCCGCACAAGCTCATCCCCCGGGAGAGCTGCTGCCCGCCGGAGGAGCAGCGCTAGGAAGTGCTTTTTCAGCAAGACAGTGTCCGCTTCCGGGAGCTGCCGCGCAGCGCTTGCTATCCTGCCCCCAGAGTAGACAGCGTAAAAAACGCTGCATCCTCCGGGGGTATTTTTATGCCCAAAAAGGCACAAAAGAATGCCCGCCCACCTGTGGAAAACCACGGTGGGCGGGCATTTTCTGGTTTATCGTTTGCGCGCTGCAAAAGCGTTCAGAGGGCGGTGGGCTGGGGTACCAGCCGGAAGAGCATTACGGGCAGCTCGCTGTTTGCAAAATCCAGCGTAAGGATGATCGTTCCGCGCTCTGTTTCAAAAGGCATCTCCGTCTGTGTGCCGTCCGGGGCAATGCGCACAAGCGTTTTGCCTTCCAGCAATCCGGCGGGCAGCGCGAGCCTTACCCGACCGGTGGGCTGCGTCAGGCTGCCTGCGGTTTCAAAGGCCACACTCAGGTATTCCCCGTTCGTCCGTGCGGTCACATCCTCCGCAGAAAGACTGCCGCTGTTAGCCCACGCCGTTGCCGCTTCGATCATTTCCAGCTGCGCGGCGTTTTCTGCCTGCCCGCACACGGGGCAGAAGGTCAGCGTTTCGCCTTCCGCAGTGCGGAAAGTAAACTTCCGGCAATCCGTGCTGCCAGTGTGCGCGCAGCCCTGCCGCAGACAACTGGCGCTCTGAGAGCCGGTTCCGTTCGGGGACCATGCACCGAACTGGTGCCCCAGCTGATCGGTCGGGTCTGCGGTGTAGCTGTCTTTGCAGCGGCTGCAGGTAAAAACAGTATAGCCGTCTGCTTCACAGGTGGGGGCTACGGTAACAGCCTGATAATCATGGTTCAGCGCGGGCAGTTCTGTATAGGTGGTATGGTCGCAGCGGGAACAGGTTTCGTAAGCATTCCAGCCGATTTCCGTACAGGTAGGGGCTTTTGCTGCGTATTGCTTCAAATCATGATTCAGCGCGGGCAGCTCTTTGCGGGTGGTATAGTTGCAGCCGAAGCGGGAGCAGGCTTCGTAAGCATCCCAGCCGATTTCCGTACAGGTAGGGGCTTTTGCTGCGTGCTGCTCCA